>Ga0075424_100001968_pt1 | contig 18470 bp, 17 predicted proteins | sample SoiMethybrSBSTD3_FD_75301 | JGI IMG/M metagenome (GOLD analysis project Ga0075424, IMG submission 75301) | Bulk soil microbial communities from a Populus tree surrounding site in Tennessee, USA - Soil MetaG P. TD hybrid SBSTD3 | ecosystem: Environmental > Terrestrial > Soil > Tree plantation...
CGAACACCAGAGCGAGATCGGCGTCAAGATGGTGCCGTTCAAGGAGCTGGTTTACCTCGAGGACGAGGACCGCTACGAGGAGTCCGACAAAGTGCCGTCCGGGGCGCGCGTGGCGTCGATCTCCGGCACGCAGGTGCGCGTCGATTTTCTCGGCAACGGCCGGCAGCTGCCGGAGTGGTTCACGCGCCCGGAGATCGCGGCGATCCTCTCGCGCGTCTCGCCGGCGTATCACCGGCGCGGCTTCTGCGTCTGGTTCACCGGCCTCTCGGGCGCCGGAAAATCCACCATCGCCGAGATTCTCGCGAGCCTGCTTCTTGAGCACGGCCGCGTCGCAACGGTGCTCGACGGCGACGTCGTCCGCACCCATCTCTCGCGCGGTCTCGGCTTCAGCAAGGAAGACCGCGACATGAACATTCTGCGCATCGGCTTCGTCGCCTCCGAGATCGTGCGCCACAACGGCGTCGTCATCTGCGCGGCGGTGAGCCCGTACCGCGCGACGCGCAACGAGGTCCGCGGCATGGTCGGCGACGAGCAGTTCGTCGAGGTCCACGTCGATACGCCGATCGAGGTCTGCGAGCAGCGCGACATCAAGGGCATGTACGCCAAAGCGCGCCGCGGCGAGATCAAGGGATTTACCGGCATCGACGATCCCTACGAGGAGCCGCTGAACGCCGAGCTGAAACTCGGTACGATCGGATGTCTGCCCGAGGAGAACGCGCGGAAGATTCTCCAGTATCTCATCGGCAAAGGCTTCCTGCTCGAAGCCGGCGACGAGCGAAACTTTTACGCGTAGATCGGCGCCGCCCGCCGGCTCGTTTGATTTTTCAAGCCTCCGCAACTATTCTCTAGCGAAATCTTTGACTTCGCTGCGTCGAATAGCGCCATGACGGCCCCGAAACCGCAAATCTCCGCGATCGTCGTCTGCTTCAACGAAGAGGACAACATCGGCCGTTGCCTCGAGAGTCTTTCGTGGTGCGACGAGATTGTCGTCGTCGACGCGTTCAGCACCGACCGCACGGTCGAGATCGCGCGGCGTTACACCGACCGCGTCATCCAGCGCCGCTGGGGCGGTTATCGCGATCAGAAGTCCTTCGCCCATTCTCAGGCGACGCGCGAATGGGTTTTCCTCGTCGACTCCGACGAAGAAGTCTCGCCCGAGCTGCGCGAAGAGATTCAAACCGCGCTCTCCGCGTCTCCTCAAGGCGTCGATGCTTTCGCCGTGCCGCGGCTGGTTTATTACCTCGGCCGGTGGTGGCGTCGCGGCGGCTGGTATCCCGATTACGACATCCGCATCTTCCGCGGCGCCCGTGCGCGCTGGGGCGGCGTCGATCCGCACGAAAAGATTCTCGTCGACGGCGCGGTGCGCCGCCTCGGCCGGCCGTTATTTCACTATTCGTACCGCGATATCGCCGACCACTGGAAAAGGATCAATCGTTTCACCGGCATTGCGGCGTCTGAGCAGGGAAGCGCGGGCAGGCCGTGGCGCTTGAGCGACAATCTCCTGCGGCCGCCGTTTCGCTTCTTTCGCTCGTATGTGCTGAAAAGGGGATTCATGGAAGGCTTTCCCGGCTATTTCATCGCGGCGACCGCCGCGATGTATGTGTTTCTCAAATACGCCAAGCTGCGGGAGCTCGAGCTGAAACGGCAGGTCGCGCACGGCGGTGAACAACCCTAAGCGACCGCTCATGATTCTTCACGTCGACCCGGAAAAAGGGTGGGGCGGAGGGGAGAGGCAAGTCGCGGGTCTCATGCGCTATCTCTCGGAGCGCGGACACACGAACCATCTACTCTGCCATCCTGAAGGTCCATTGGCGCGTGAAATGAAAACCGTCGCGACGAAAATCCATCCGTTGAGGATGCGTAACGATATCGATTTTATTGCGGTGCCCGCGGCGCGAAGGCTCCTTAGCGCCGGAGGCTACGACGTCGTTCATTTTCATACGAAGCGCGCGCACGCGCTCTCGGCCTGGCTCGGGCGGGCGCCGGCGAATCAGCGGCGCGTCGTCACGCGTCGGATGGATTACCCGATCCGCCGCGGCTGGTTCGACCGCTATCTTTACAATCGCTGCGTCGACGGCGTCGTCGCGATATCGCGGCCGATCGCGGAGCTGCTCACCGCAGGCGGCATCGCGCGCGAGAAGATCCGCCTCATTCCGAGCGGTGTCGATCCAGCACCCTATGCGAATATTCCGCCGCCGGGCGGTCGCGCGCCGCTCGTCGTCGGCAACGTCGGCGTGCTCGAGCCGCGTAAGGGGCAGCGTTTTTTGCTCGAAGCCGCGGCGGAATTGAAACGGCAGGGTCGCCGGCTGATCTATCGCATCGCGGGCGTCGGAGCGGAGAAAGAGCGGCTGCAGGAGCTCGCGCGCAAGCTCGGGGTCGCGGCCGATATCGAGTTCCTCGGGTTCCTCTCCGATGTGCCTGCGTTTTTGACGTCGATCGACATTTTCGTCATGCCCTCGCTGTTCGAAGGGCTCGGGGTGGCGGCCCTGGAAGCGATGGCGGCGGCACGGCCGGTCGTCGCCAGCCGCGTCGGCGGCTTGAACGATTCAGTCGTTGACGGCGAAACCGGTCTATTCGTGCCGGCGGGAGATTCCGCGGCGCTGGCCGAGGCGCTCGGCGGACTAGCGGCAGACAGAGAGCTGATCCGCGCGATGGGAAAAAAAGGCCGGGTGCGCATGCTCGAACATTTCACGATGGAGCGCATGGCGCGCGCGAACGAAGATTATTATTACGACCTGTTGGAAAGATCCGAGGGGGACAGGCGCAGTGGCAACTAAGAACGCCCGGCTGCTGACGCTGGTGACGAAGTTTCGCCGCAGCCGCATTCTCGTCGTCGGCGATCTGATGCTGGACCGCTTCATTTGGGGCGAGGTCGAACGCATCTCGCCTGAAGCGCCCGTGCCGGTGCTTAGGATGACCAACGAGAGCTTCCGTCTCGGCGGCGCCGCGAACGTGGTCAACAACATCCACAGTTTGGGCGGCCGCGTCGGCGTCCTCGGCGTCGTCGGCAAAGACCGCAGCGGCTCGATGCTCGTCCAGGAATTACGCTCGGCGGGGATCTCCACCGCCGGCATTTTTCAAGAGAACGGCTTTCTGACGACGCAAAAAATCCGGGTCATCGCGCACCCGCGCCATCAGCAGATCGTCCGCCTCGACCGCGAAAATGGCGATCATTTCGGCGGCCGCATCCGGCAGAAGATCCGCGAATTCTTTCTCCGCCAGGCTCCGCGCTACGACGCGGTGGTCATCTCGGACTACGGCAAAGGCGTGATCCATCGCGAACTGCTCGAAATGGTCGCGCGCCTTGCCGATGAAAAGCGCCTGCTTTGTATCGTCGATCCGAAGAAAGAAAATTTCAGCGTTTACCGAAAATGCAGCCTGGCGACGCCGAACCGCGAGGAGGCGAGCCAGGCGTCGGGTGTGGAGATTCGCAACGAGTCGACGCTGCGTGAGGCGGGGCGGCGCCTGATCGAGATGTGGGAGGCGAAGGCGGTGTTGATCACGCGCGGCTCGGAGGGCATGAGTCTTTTCCGTCCCGGCCGCGAGGTGCGCCACTTTCCCGCCGTGCAGCAGGAGATCTTCGACGTGACCGGTGCCGGCGACACCGTTGTCGCGACCGTGGCGCTCGCGCTGGCGAGCGGCTCGAGCTACGAAGAGGCGGCGGTGCTCGCCAACCTCTCCGCCGCCCTCGTCGGCGGCGAGGTCGGGCCCGTCGCCGTAGCGGCTGAAAAACTCAAACAATCGGTGCGGGAGCAAAAATGAAAAGCATGACGGGCTACGGGGAGGCTGCGGCGCAGGGGAGGTCGGTAAAAGTCGTCGTGCAGGTGCGGACGCTCAATCACCGCCACCTCGATCTACAGCCGCGCCTGCCGAGAGAATATCTGATGCTCGAAGAAGAGATTCGCAAACGCGTGCGCGAGAGAATCTCGCGCGGCCGGGTGGAGCTTTTTGTCACTCGGTCGCAAGTCCGAGGGCCGGAGCGCAGGCTCGAAATGAACGAAAGACTTCTCGGGCAATATCTGCAATCCTTTCGCCGCATCAAGAGCCGCTACGGTCTCATGGGCGAAATAGATGTGTCGCTGCTCGCCGGGCTCCCCGACCTCTTTCATTTGGTCGAGCCGGAAGCCCGCGAAGGAGAAGAAGGGGTGCTGGTTTTGAAGGCGCTCAATAAAGCGCTCGGCAACCTGGATCGGTCGCGCGAACGCGAAGGACGCCAGCTCATGCTCGACGTCGCCGCGCAGGCGCGTCGTCTCGGCGCCATCGCGGCGGAGCTCTCCAAAGAGGCGGGTAAGATCGGTATCCGCATCAAAGAGTCGCTGGTGCAGAAGGAGGGCGCCGAGCCCCCCGCTGCGGGAACTCCCGGCAACGGCCTTACCTTCAAAGGGGAAATCCACGAAGAGACCGTCCGTCTCCGGACCCATATCGCCGAACTCAACCGGCTGGTCAAAAAGCGCAGCGCCATGGGCAAACGCATCGAGTTCTTGCTGCAGGAGATCATCCGCGAGCTCAACACCGTGAGCTCCAAGGCGCCGCAGCTCCCGGTCATTCAGCTTGTCGTCGCGGGCAAGGAGCACGTGGAAATGATCCGCGAGCAGGCGCAGAATATCGAATAGCATCGATGGCTTCCGACTCGCTCGCGCGCAAGCGAAGAGGCATTCTTTTCATCATTTCCGGCCCTTCCGGGGTCGGGAAAACGACGCTGATCAAGCGGCTGCTCAGGTCATACCCCGACATCACGCTCTCCGTTTCCCACACGACGCGGGCGCGCCGGCCGCGCGAAGTTCCCGGCAACGATTATCATTTCGTGACGGTGAAGCAATTCACGGCGCTGCGCGCCCGCGGCGGCTTCGCCGAATGGGCCAATGTCCATGGCGCGCTTTATGGCACGCCGCGCGCGCCGGTCGAGCGAACGCTCAGGCGCGGACGCGACGCGCTGCTCGAGATCGACGTTCAAGGAACGCGAAAGATCAAGCGGCGGTACCCGGACGCCGTCTCGATCTTCATCGCGCCGCCCTCCTGGCCCGAGCTTAGGCGGAGATTGGCACGCCGCGGCACGGACGGGCGAAAAACCATGGCGAAGCGGTTGGAGAACGCCCGGCGTGAAATACGCGAGTCCATGCGCTATGATTACCGTATTGTGAATAGCGATCTCGGCCGCACCGTCGACAGCACCAGGGCGATCGTTGCGGCCGAGAGGCTGCGGGTCTCGCGGCTGCGGACACGCCGGTCAAAGTGAACGGTTTTAGATGGGAAAAGAGATCAAAGTCACGGACCTGATCGAGAAGATCCAGGCCTATTATCCTTCCGGCGATTTCGATCTCGTTCGCCGCGCGTACGACTTCTCCTCCAATGTCCACCGCGGCCAGAAACGCCGCTCCGGCGAGCCGTATCTGACGCACCCGATGGCGGTCGCAGGCGTCATCGCCGATCTCAAGCTCGACGTCCCGAGCGTCGTGGGCGGGCTGCTCCACGATACCGTCGAAGACACCCTCGCAACGCTCGATGAGATCAAAAATCTTTTCGGTCCGGAGATCGCCGGGCTGGTCGACGGCGTCACCAAGCTCAGCCAGGTGAATTTCACCAGCCAGGAGCAGAAACAGGCGGAGAATTTTCGCAAGATGATCGTCGCGATGGCGAAAGACATCCGCGTCATCTTGATCAAGCTCGCCGACCGCACGCACAACATGCGGACGCTCGACCACATGCCGATCGACAAGCAGCTCGCTACGGCGCAGGAGACGCTGGACATCTACGCGCCGCTCGCGCACCGCCTGGGCATCGCTTGGGTCAAGGACGAGCTCGAGGATCTGGCGCTCAAGTACCTGCACCCCGAGATTTATTATCAGCTCAAGCGCAACGTGGCGAAGAAAAAGGCCGCGCGGGAAAAATACATCAACGAGGTGATCGCGCTCATCGGGAAGATCCTCGAAAAAGAGGGCATCGATGCCGAAGTCACCGGCCGGCCGAAGCATTTTTTCAGCATCTACCAGAAGATGGAGACGCAGAATCTCCTGTACGATCAGATCTACGATCTCGTCGCCTTTCGCATCCTCGTGGACACGCCGCGCGAGTGCTATGAAACGCTCGGCGTCATTCACGCGCAGTGGAAGCCGGTGCCGGGGCGCTTCAAGGATTATATCGCCCTGCCGAAACCCAACATGTACCAGTCGCTGCACACGACCGTCATCGGCCCTTACGGCGAGCGCATCGAGATCCAGATCCGCACGCAGGAGATGCACCGCGTCGCCGAAGAGGGCATCGCCGCCCACTGGAAATATAAGAAAGACGGCAAGGACTTTCAGTTCAACGACATCCAGCGCTTCGCCTGGCTGCGCCAGCTCCTGGAATGGCAGCAGAACCTGCAGGACCCGCAGGAATTCCTCCACACGATCAAAGAGGACCTCTTCGCCGATGAGGTCTACGTTTTCACGCCGAAGGGCGACCTCTTGAATTTTCCCAAGGGCGCGACGGTGATTGACTTCGCCTATCGCATCCACTCGGAAGTCGGACACCACTGCTCGGGCGCGCGCATCAACGGTCAGCTCGTGCCGCTGCGCTACATGCTGCGGAGCGGCGATACCGTCGAGATCATCACGATGCACCAGCAGACGCCGTCGCGCGACTGGCTGAAGCTCGCCAAGACGCCGCGCGCGAAGTCGCACATTCGCAATTGGCTCAAGAAGCAGCAGCGCGAGCGGAGCGTCGCGCTCGGCCGCGAGATCTTGGAAAGCGATTTGACGCGCTACAAGCTCGACTACGCCGGTCTAAGACGCGAGGGAAAAATCGAGGCGATCGCCAAAGAAATGGCGATGAAGGACGAGGAAGGGCTGCTCGCGAGCATCGGCTACGGGAAGCTCACGCCGCGGCAGGTCCTGGTGAAGCTCGTTCCCGCCGATCAGCTCGACGGCACCAACAAGCCCGCGGAAGGGACGCTCGAGCGGCTGTTTCGGATCGTGTCGCGGCAAAAACGCGACCTCGGCGTACGCGTCAAGGGCGTCGGCGACGTGCTGGTACGCTTCGCGCGCTGCTGCCATCCTCTGCCGGGGGAGGAGATCGTCGGCTTTATCACGCGCGGCCGCGGCGTCACCGTGCACACGGCGGGCTGTCCCGCCGTCATGGAGAGCGACCCGCACCGGCGCGTCGAGGTTTCGTGGCAGGACGGAGGCCAGGCGCCGCGGGCGATCAAGATCGACGTCAGTTGTATCGACCGCCCGGGGCTGCTCGCGGCGATCAGCGCCGCCATCACCGGCGCGGACGTCAACATCGCCCGCGCCCAGGTTCGCACCTTTCCGGATCAGAAGGCGCTCAACACGTTCGAGGTGATGATCACCGACTCGAAACAGCTCAAGCGCGTGCTGGCGAGCATCGCCAAAGTGAAGGGAGTCTATAAAGCGACGCGGGCGAAGGGATGAAGAAACGTTCAGCTATCAGCTTTCAGCCAGTTCCAAATCCGAAAAGCCGGGAGCTGATTGCTGAAAGCCGGGGTGGTTGCCGGATGGCGGGCTAAGCGACTTTTTCTACCCTGCCGGAGTGGATGCAGTCGGTGCAGACGAGAATGCGCCGCACTTGGCCCTCGACGCGGGCCTTGACCTTTTGCAGGTTGGGGCGCCAAATTCTCTTGGTTTTATTGTTCGCGTGGCTCACGTTGTGACCCACGGAGTGTCCCTTACCGCAGATTCTACAGCTTCTCGCCATGGCTTGTTTTGCGCGTCCTTTCGATTTTTTTGACGATATCGGTTGTCGAATGGTCGGCTAAATACGGAATGACGGCGACTTTGCCGCCCCAGCCTTCGACCAGCTCGCGTCCGACGACTTTATCCTCGCCCCAATCCCCGCCCTTCACCAAGACGTCGGGCTTTATTTCACGGAGCAGGTTGATAGGGTCCGGCTCGTCGAATAACGTGACGTAGTCTACCATCTCCAGCGCGGCGATCAACTCCGCGCGCTCGTTTTCGGGAACGATCGGCCGGTCCCGTCCCTTGATCTCACGCACCGAACGGTCGCTGTTGAGCGCGACTACTAGAACATCGCCGAGCTTTTTCGCCGCGTCCAACACCCGCAAATGGCCGACGTGCAGCAGGTCGAAGCAGCCGTTAGTGAAAACGATCTTCTTGCCTTCCTTCTTAGCCCGCCCGGCGGTGGCTTTGATCTGGTCGCGCGACTTGACCTTCTCTCGCACGCTTCGTGGGTAACATGGCGCCGGATTGTTTTCAACCACGGGCTATTTTATAGTTTGAAGCTATCTCCGCGGCAGCACTGCGGAATCTTTAAAATCTATTCATGAACGACAATGCCGGAGCGGCTCGGCTCAAGGTCGCTATGGTGACCTACCAGTTCCCGCCTATATTCGCGGGCGGGGCGCGCCATGCGCTCGAGCTTGCCCGATCGTTGAAAGGCGATGGAGTAGAAAGCTTTTTTATCGGCGCGAACCTGACCGGCTCTCCGGCGGAGGAGACTTTCGAAGGTTTCCCGCTGTCCCGCTTTAAGCCTCTCGGGCCGAGTAGAATTCGCTATCTTACCTATGCTCTACAGGTATGCCGGAAGCTTTACGCGGAGCGAAACTCGTTCGACATCATCCATTTCCATTCGATCAGGCCCTTTTATTTCCTCATCGTTGCGCTGGCAAAGATGCTCAAAAAGCCCGTCGTGCTCTCGCCGACGCTGATCGGCCACGACGATCCGATGAGCCTCAAGGCAAAGCCTTTTCTCTGGCGTCTGGAGGGAAGGATCTATCGATATTACGACAAGATCATCTGCAAAAGCACCGCGATGAAAGAATCGTGTGAGAAGGCGGGCCTGCCGGCCTCGGTTATCGTCTCGATCACCGGCGCGATCCCTTGCGCCGCGCCGGATAGCCCCTTCCGGCCGCCGAGCGCGCCCGAAGAGGTGCGCGAAACACGGCAGGCGCTGGGCTTGCCTCTGGATTCTTTTCTCGTCTGTTTTGTCGGCCATATCCAGCAAAGAAAAGGCTGCGATCTGCTCTTCGCCGCATGGGAAGAGCTGTTAAAGGAGCGGCGCTTCTCGGGCCATCTCGTGCTCGTCGGCCCCTACCAGGCCGAGGGCGCCGGCGCCTTTCATGCCGAGCTGCGCGCGGCGCTCTCTCGAGCGCGGGAAAAAAGAATCATCTTTACCGGCCAGGTCCCTTATGCCGAAGTGCCGCGCTACCTCCGGGCGGCGGACTGCTTCGTGTTTCCCTCCGAACGCGAGTCGCTGGGCAAGGCCGTCATCGAGGCGATGGCCTGCGGAGTTCCGCCGATCTGCACCCGCATTCCCGGCGTTACGGAAGACATCGTCGACGACGGCGTCGACGGCATCGTCCTGGAGCGCCGCGATCCGCTGGATTTAGCCGCGGCGATCTTCAAGCTGAAGCAGGAAGAGGCCGTTAGGCGGACGCTCTCCTTAAACGCGCTCGACAAGGTACGCCGTAAATTCTCTCTCGCCGATGTGAGCCGGCGCCATCTGGAGCTTTACCGGGATTTACTGAATCGGGACGTCCGATGACCCGTTAAACCGCCGCCTTCGGCGCCGCTCTTCTTGACCGTTCCGGCGAATTCCGATAAGGTTATTCGATCGTAATCTAACGTCTTTTTCTTCACATCCGCAGGAGGAAAATCATGCAATATCGCGATCTCAGGGACTGGATCAAGGCCGCCGGGGAGGGCGAAGTCAGGACGCTCACCGGCTGCGATTGGAACCTCGAAATCGGCGCCGTTACCGAGCTGGTGCATCATGTCGAGGATGGTCCCGCGGTGCTCTTCGACGACATCAAAGGCTTTCCGAAAGGGTACCGGGTGCTCTCGAACTCACTCAGCTCGCGCAAGCGCCTGGCGATGACGCTCAACATTCCTCCCGGCGACAGCAAGATGGATTTCGTCCGCAACTGGCGCCAGCGCTACAAAGACATCAAGCCGATTCCCGCGAAGTTCGTCAAGCAGGCGCCCTGCATGGAAAACGTGCAGCGCGACGGCGACGTCGATGTTTTGAAATTCCCCACGCCGAAATGGCACGAGCATGACGGCGGCCGCTATATCGGCACCGGGAGCATCGACATCACCAAGGATCCCGACGAGGGCTGGGTCAATTACGGCACGTACCGCGTCATGATCCACGACAAGGATACGGTCGGCTTCTACATCTCGCCCGGCAAGCACGGGCGCATCCAGCGCGAGAAATATTTGAACACCGGCCGTCACTGCAAGATCGCGATGTCGTTCGGCCACGACCCGCTCACGTTCTTGGCCGGCAGCATCGAAGTGCCGTACGGGGTGCCGGAATACGAATTCATCGGCGGCGTGCGCGGCGAGCCCTTCGAGGTGTTCGAGGGGGAGTACACGGGCTTTCCGATTCCCGCGACCTCCGAGATCGCCATCGAAGGCGACGTCATCTTCGATCAGCCGCGCACCGAGGGGCCGTTCGGCGAATGGACCGGATACTATGCGAGCGACGAGCGCCCCGAGCCGATCGTCAAGATTAAGCGCGTCTACCACCGCAATAACCCGATCATCCTCGGCTCACCTCCCGGGCGGCCGCCCGCGGAGCTCGGCTGGTACCGTTCTTATCTTCGCTCGGCGCTCATCTGGGACGAGATGGAGAAGGCCGGCGTGCCGGACGTCCAGGGCGTATGGCTCACGGTTTCCGGCGGCAGCCGCCTCGTGCTGGTCGTGTCGATCAAGCAGCGCTATCCCGGCCACGCGCGCCAGGCGGCGCTGGTGGCTTCCCAGTGCCACGCCGGCGCCTATCTCGGCCGCTACGTCATCGTAGTGGACGAGGACATCGACCCGAGCAACAACGACGACGTGATGTGGGCGATGGCGAGCCGCTCGGACCCGGTCGAGGACATCGAGATCATCCGCCGCTGCTGGAGCGGACCGCTCGATCCGATCATCCACCCGAGCAAGAAAGGTTTCAACTCGCGCGCGATCATCGATGCCTGCCGTCCGTACGAGTGGATTAAGGACTTCCCGAAGGTCGCCGAGTCGAGCAAAGAGGTTCTCGACGCGACTGAAAAGAAATGGGGGCACGTACTTTTCAGTGGCAACGGCAGCCGATAAACTTTCGCACCCGGTCGTGAAAAAGGGCAAATCCATCGCACGATGGGTTTGCCCTTTTTATTTTTCATCGGGAAATTTTCTTGACCGGGCGGAGAAGCCTGCGCTATTGTGTTGCCAATGAAAATCATCCGCCTGCCCGACAGTTGGGCGGCGCGCATCGCGGCCGGCGAGGTCATCGAGCGCCCGGCCTCAGTCGTCAAGGAGCTGGTGGAGAATTCCCTCGACGCCGGCGCGCGCGAGATCTCGGTCTGGATCGAAGGCGCCGGCGTCTCTCTGATCCGCGTGAGCGACGACGGCGGCGGCATCGCCGAGGAGGACCTCCCGCTAGCGATCGAGCGCCATGCGACCAGCAAGATCAAAGACGAAGCCGACCTTTGGCAGATCGCAACGCTGGGATTCCGCGGCGAGGCGCTGCCGAGCATCGGTTCGGTCGCGAAGCTGGAGATCACCTCGCGCACGCGGGATTCCGACATCGGTTATCGCATCGCGATCGACGGCGGCAACATCGGCGGGATTATCGCCGCCGGCTCGGCCGCCGGCACCACGGCGGAAGTGCGCGATTTGTTTTTTAACATTCCCGCGCGGCGAAAGTTTCTCAAATCACCCGGGACAGAGCTGAGCCATATCTGCGATGTGGTGAACCACGCCGCGCTCGCGCACGCCGAGGTGCATTTTCGCTTGTACAATCAAGGCAACCTGCTGAGCGACTATCCTGCCGGCGTCGAGGCGCGCGACCGCCTCGGGCAGGTCCTCGGACGCGACGTCGCGCGGTCGATGGCGCCGTTCTCGTGGACGAGAGGGGAGCTTAGGATCGAGGGGTTTCTCAGCAAGGCCCCGAGCTCGTTTCCCACCACGCGCTATCTCACGGCCTACGTCAATCGCCGCTTCGTGCGCGACCGGGTGCTGACCCACGCCATCCTGCACGGCTACGAGACACTGCTCATGAAAGGACGCTATCCCGCAGTCGTGCTCGAGCTCGCCATGCCCTACAAAGACGTCGACGTCAACGTTCACCCGGCGAAGCACGAGGTGCGCTTCCGCCGGCAGCAGGAAATTCACGAAGCCGTCGCCGCCGCCGTGAAAGAGGGACTGCGACTGGAAGCGAGGGCGCCTGCGCCGAGCTTCATCGAACGCCTGGATCGCGTACCGGCTCCGGCCGCCGTGGGCGACGCCGCGGAATCTTACGCTGCGCCGATTGTCGGCTCGGGTCCGGCGCTGACGCCGGCCGAAATCATTCGATTCGAGAGCGCGCCGCCGCTGGTGAACAGTGGCTTTTTTTCTTCCCTGGAGGTCCTCGGGCAGATCCTCGGCTGTTATCTCATCTGCGTCTCGGCGCGCGGCCTGGCGGTGATCGATCAACATGCGGCGCACGAGCGCGTCGCCTTCGAGCGCATGCGGCGTGAAGTCGCGGACGGCGGGATCGAGCGGCAGAATCTGCTGATCCCCCAGGTCATCGAACTGCCGCCGGGAGAGGCGGCCCTGCTGGAGCAGCGCCTGGGCATACTCGATCGCGTCGGCTTCGCGGTCGAGCCGTTCGGCGCGGGCGGAGAATACGTGATCCGGTCCGCGCCCGCGCTTTTTCCGGCCGGCGACTACCGCGAAGCGATCCGCCGCATGATCGCCGAGGTCGCCGACATCGGCGCGAGCGGGGAGATCGAAGAAGGGCTCGAAGACCGGCTCGCGACGATCGCCTGCCACAGCGTGATCCGCGCGCACCGCAAGCTCGAGCGCGACGAGATCCGCGCGCTGCTCCGTGACCTCGATCAGATCGATTTCGCCACCCAATGCCCGCACGGCCGCCCGGTGTTGATCGAGCTTTCCGAAGGACAGCTCGAAGCGATGTTCCGGCGCACTTAAGCTATCAGCGGTCAGCCCTCAGCTATCAGCCCGGACCGGGAGCTTACGCTGAAAGCCGATCGCTCATTGCTGATCGCTCTTCATGAAACCCAAAATCGTCGTGATTCTCGGTCCTACCGGCGTGGGGAAAAGCGAGATCGCCATCGACGTCGCCCTTGAAGTCGGCGGCGAGGTGATCAACGCCGACTCGCAGCTCGTCTACCGCGGCATGAACATCGGCACCGCCAAGCCGTCGGCGGAAGCCCGAAAAGGGGTGCCGCATCATTTAATCGACGTTGTCGACCCCGACGAGGACTTCAACGCCGCGCGCTATCGCGAGCTCGCTTTGAAGGCCATCGCGGATATCACTTCGCGCGGCAAAAAGGCCATCGTCTGCGGCGGCAGCGGGCTTTATCTCCGCGCGCTGCTCCAGGGAATTTTCCTCGGGCCCGGAAAGAATGCGGCGATGCGGCGGCGTCTGGAGGAAGAGGCCGACGCCGGCGGTCTCGAGGTCCTCTACGAGCGTCTGCAACGCATCGATCCGGCGGCGGCAGTGAAGATCCATCCCAACGATCGCCACCGGATCGTCCGCGCGCTCGAGGTTTACGAAACGACGGGCAAGCCGATCAGCGGCTGGCAAAGCGAGCACGGCTTTAAAGAAAGCGAATTCTATGTTTTAAAGATCGGACTCAATCGCGAGCGCAAGGAATTGTACCGGCTGATCGATCGGCGCACGGACGAGATGATCGCTGCCGGGCTGGTCGACGAGGTGAAGAACCTGATGGAAAGCGGATACGGCCTCGATCTGCCGGCGCTCCAGAGCATCGGCTACCGGCAGATCGGGCTTTACGTGCGCAGCGAGCTTGGCCTGGAGGAAGCGGTCGCGCTCATCAGGCGCGACTCGCATCATCTCGCCAAGCGCCAGCTCACGTGGTTTCGCGCCGACAAAGAGATCCACTGGTTCGACGCGGATACGGACGGAGAAAAGATCAAGCAGGCGGTAAAGGCCTTCTTCGTATGAGCATCAAGAAGACGGCGAATCTTTGCGCGCTCCTCGCGGCTCTGGCGGTCTTCGGGAATGCCTCCGCCGAGCGCATTAGGATCGGCGTCACGAACTATAATCTGACGTACCTCAGCGCCGGCGTCGCGCTGAAGCGCGGTTTTTTCAAGGCGGAAGGCATCGACGCGGAGATCATTCGCATGACGCCCGATGTCTCTGTGATGGCGATCACCGGCGGCGACATCGATTATTCGATGCTCTTCGGCCTGGTCGTGCGCTCCGCCGTGCGTGGCCTTCCGGTGCGGGTCGTCGCCAACTTTATGGACAGCTCGCCGCTGGCGCTGATCGCGCGGCCTCAGTTCAAGTCGGTCAAAGAGCTAAAGGGCAAAACGCTCGGCGTCAGCACCTTCGGCGCGACGCCGGAGATCGCCGCGCGCATGGTCTTCAAGCAGGCCGGCATCGATCCGGAAAAAGAGCTCAAGGTCATCGCGCTGCGCACCGACGACGCGCGCATGGCGGCGCTGAAGGAAGGGATCGTCGACGTCATCGTGATCGCGCCGCCGGCCGATGTGGAGATGCGCAAGCTCGGCTTCAACGTCGTTGCGCGGGTCGACGAGGTCTTCAAGTTTCCCTACGTCGGCCTCGGCACCAACGTGCGCAAGATCAAAGACCGGCCCGACGAGGTCAAAAGGACCGTGAAGGCGATGATCCGCGCCAACCGCTACATCCGGGAGAACCGCGAGGGCGCGATTCAGGTCCTGAACGAATGGGGCGGCACGAGATTGGAGCACGCCGCCGCGACCTACGATTCCTCCTGGAAAGTCTTCAATCCCGACGGCACGATTTCGGAAGAAGGCCTCAGACTCGTCGTGGAGCAGGCGAAGCGCGAGATGAAGATCGCGCGCGAGATCTCGCTCGACGAAGTGTCCGACTTTTCTGCGCTCCGCGCGGCGCAGAGCGAGCTGGGGCTGAAGACGCGCTAAGTAAACAAGGAGATCCTATGATCGTCGACTGGCATGCGCACGTTTATCCGCCGGAGGTGGCACGCCAGCGCCGCTGGGGAAATATCTATCCGCTGACGATCGAGAATCTTCTGGAAGCGCACGAGCGCGCCGCCATCGATCTCTGCGTCGTCAGCAACACCCTGCATTACATCAAGGACAAGACTCCGGCGGAGGCGCTGGGGTACATCCGACGCTGGAACGAGTACGCGGCCGAGATCCAGCAGCGCCACGGCGATCGGATCGTCGCCTTCGCCAGCGCGGTCCCGGGCGGGGGCAAAGAATTCATCGCCGAGACCGAGCGCGCCGTGCGGGAGTACGGGCTCAAAGGCGTTCTCATCAATTCAAGTCACCAGGGCGCCTATCCCGACAACGACGCGGCGCGGCCGTTCTTCGAGCTGCTCAGCGATTTGGACGTGCCCGCGATGATACACGCGCCGACGGTGAGCTTCGGCGAAGAGCGCATGCGCGAGTACCGCCTCGCGTCGAGCATCGGCCGGCCGTTCGACGGCTGCCTCTCGATCGCGCGGCTGATCGTCCGCGGCGTGCTCGAGCAGTTTCAAAAGATAAAGCTGGTCGGCTGCCATCTCGGCGGCGGCATCTGCGAGGTCATCGGCCGGATGGACTACGCCTACGAGCTGGGCGACGCGGCCTCGGGCCTCGGCCCGTACGAGCCGATGATGATCAAGCACGCGCCGAGCCATTACCTGAAAAGGATGTACTTCGACACCGTCAGCTACCATCCGCCGGCGGTCATGTGCGCGCTCCAGACCGTCGGCGCCGACCGCCTTCTATTCGGCAGCGACGCGCCGCCGCTGCTGCCGCTGCTCCCAAAAGCGAAGAGGATCATCGAGGAGCTACCGATAAGCGCTGAGGAAAAAGAGGCGATACTGGGCAAAACGGCGCTCGGACTGTTGAAGCGGAAAAGTTAAAGTCTTACTTTAATACGCCGAAAGCGTAGAGCGCGACGACCGCGAGGAGGACGACGAGCAACACTCGCGCGGCCGTCATCAAATGCGTGCTTCCTACCGGCCGGGCCCCTTTGATTCGCACTCCCGAAAACGCGACGAGAGCGATGACTACAGCTACGAGGATGAGAGCGGTGAGCCACAGCATACGGGCAATGGCGCCTCAGCAGCACGGCAGGGGATTTTCGATCAGGTTATAGACGTCGTCGAAGGTGACGTCGTTGATCGTCCGCTGGATCTTGAAGAGCCGCGGCGGCTCGCCCTTTAAAAACACGATGATCGCGGTCTCGATCGGCGGGCAGCCGGGCTTGACGCACGGCACTTCTTTGACGACGATCGGCGCCTCGGGCGGGAACTGCAGGTTCTGCTGTGTCCAGTATTTGATCTGATCGAGGGTGAACGGCGAGGTATCGAGCGGATTGCGGCCGAAGGGATCGACCGCGGCCGCCGCTGCGCCGTTGCCGGAGGAAAAACAGGCCTTGAAGCCGCCGACGATCTTCTCCTCGTCGAGATCGCGGCCGATGAAAACCAGCCGATTGATGCGCTCCTCGTCGTTGGCCCACCGGCGGCCCGGGCGTCCCTCGAACAGCATGTGGACGCCCTGAAAGACAAATTGATCGGGGTCGCCGCGGAGATTCAAAATGCCCTTCATGCGCAGAATGTTCGGACCCTGTTCGGTGATGACGGAGCGGAACCATTCGCTCACTTTGAGGCCGTCGAGATCGCCGGACAGGACGATCGAGACCGTCGAGATATCTTCGGTGTGCTTGTGATCCTCGGAATGGTTTTGCGCCTTGCCTTCGAGGGCTAGGCTCTGAAGATCGAGGATGATCGAGATGTCGACGTCGGAGTTCTTCGTCTGGCAGATGCGTGCCGCGCCGTTGATGTTGCGGATCTTGTATTCCAGCTCGGACAAATCCTCCGGCGAGATCAGGTCCATTTTGTTGAGCAGCACGAGGTCGGCGAAGGCGATCTGCTCCTTCGCCTCGGGCGAGCGGTCGAGCTGCTGGAAAATATGTTTGGAATCGACGACGGTCACCACGCCGTTCATGCGGAATTCGCTGCGGATGCGGTCGTCGATGAAAAAGGTCTGGACCACGGGAGCCGGATCCGCGAGCCCGGTGGTCTCGATCATGAGCGTATCGAAGCTGCCGCGCTGCTCGAGCAGATTGAAAAGCGTGCGCAGGAGATCGCCGCGCACGGTGCAGCAGATGCAGCCGTTGCTCATCTCGACGATCTCCTGATCGGAAGAGATAAGCAGGTGATGGTCGATGCCGACCTCGCCGAACTCATTCACGATCACCGCCACGCGCCGCCCGTGCTCGGTTGTGAGGATGCGGTTCAAAAGCGTCGTTTTCCCGGCGCCGAGAAAGCCCGTGAGCACCGTGACGGGAATGCGCTGTTCCTGCTCTCTATCCATCGAAGTAAAGGGTAACAACGAGCGGAATCCGAGTCAAATAACGGGGCGCTCGTTACCTGTAGAGCCGCTTGATGAAGCCGCTCTGGTCGAGCTCTTTCAAATAGGTAAGATCGACCAGACTCGCCGGGGAGATTTCGCGGGTCTTGGGGCTGCGCGAGCCGATCTCGTCCAGCACCATTTGAATGCCCTTCATCGTCGGGTAGGGAACCTGCGGCATGACGTTCACCGCGTAATGGCGGTACGTCTCCTCCAGCATCTCGCGCTCGTCGATGCGCGAATATTTCGCCAGCACTTTAAGGCTGAATTCCTTGTCGGTCTTGAAGCGCGCGAGCCCCTCGATATAGGCTTTTAAGTATGCGCGGAGGGTATCCGGACGCTCGCGCATGTAGCTCTTGGTCGTGACCACGCCGGCGCCCTGGTAATCGACGCCGATCGCGCTCATATCGGCGAGCAGGCTGAAGCCGGCCTTCTGCGCGCGGAGATTGAGCGGCGAGGAGAGGACGCCGCCGTCGATGCCGCCGGAGCTAAGTCCCGCGAGGATTTCCGGCGAGCCGCCCATCTGCAGCAGCGCGACGTCACGCTCCGGAGCGATTTTCCACTGGCTCAATACGTATCGCAGCAAAAAATCGTCCGAGGTGCCGAAGCGCGTGACGCCGAGCTTCTTTCCCTTCAAGTCTTCGGCTCTTTTGATCGCGGGCTTGACCATCAGTTTTTGCCCCGGCTTGTGATTCGCCCCCGCGAGCATGACGAGATCGGCGCCCGCCTGATTCGCCTGGATCACGGCTGGAATGGCGATCTCGGAGATCGGAATTTCCTTTGCGAGCATCGCCTGGACGATCTTCGAGCTGCCGGAGATGTAGATCAGCGTTACGTCCAGACCGTACTTGTCGAAAAGGCCGGCGTCCTTCGTGACCCAAAGAATGCCCATGGACCCGACGGTCGTCGGGTAGGCGACTCGCAACTTCGTCTGCGCACGCGCAGACGAAGCCGACAAGAGAATCGTAACGAGTACCGCGAAGACAGCGCTGCGTCGGGCGCTCATCATTATTTGCCGCCCCAGGTATAGAGTCCAACGATCACGCCGTCGGGCGCTTTGACCGCGGCGCGCGTCCGGCGCTTGACGGGCGAGTCTTCCGGCACGCCCGGCGCTTCCAGCTTGACCGGCTCGGCGAGGATCTCGACGCCGGCCTCGCG
>Ga0075424_100001972_pt1 | contig 18447 bp, 17 predicted proteins | sample SoiMethybrSBSTD3_FD_75301 | JGI IMG/M metagenome (GOLD analysis project Ga0075424, IMG submission 75301) | Bulk soil microbial communities from a Populus tree surrounding site in Tennessee, USA - Soil MetaG P. TD hybrid SBSTD3 | ecosystem: Environmental > Terrestrial > Soil > Tree plantation...
CGGTATGCTCGTTAGGCATGGCGCCCTCCATCAGCCGAAACGGCCGGTGATATAATCTTCCGTCTGCCGTTTCTCCGGCGCGGTGAAAAGCTTTCCGGTCTCGCCGAACTCGACCAGCTCTCCTAGATAAAAGAAAGAGGTGAAGTCCGATACCCGGGCGGCTTGCTGCATATTATGGGTGACGATCACAATCGTAACCTGCTCTTTGAGCTCATGAATCAGTTCTTCTATTTTAGCCGTGGCGATGGGGTCGAGAGCCGAGCAGGGCTCATCCATTAACAAAACTTCCGGACTGACGGCAAGTGCTCGGGCAATGCAGAGCCGCTGTTGCTGTCCTCCGGAAAGGCTTGCGCCCGATTTTTGTAGATTGTCTTTTACCTCATCCCAAAGGGCCGCGCCACGCAGGCTCTTTTCAACGACTTCATCGAGAGTCTTACGATCGCGAACACCGTTCAACTTGAATCCGGCGATGACGTTGTCACGCACCGACATATTCGGAAACGGGTTCGGCTTTTGAAACACCATGCCGACCCGCCGGCGCACATTGACAGGATCGACACCGCTGCCATAGAGATTCTGATCATCGAGCAACACCGTGCCTTCTACTCGCGCGCCCGGGGTCAGTTCATGCATGCGGTTCAAGCAACGGATGAACGTTGATTTGCCGCAGCCGGAGGGGCCGATGAGCGCAGTAACCTTATGGGTCCCGACCGACATTGTGACGTTCTTGACCGCTCGGAGTTTTCCATAGTAGACGGACAGATCTTCGACACGCATGCGCACGCCGTGATCGGCCTTGCCGGCTTCGGCGCCTCTGTCCAAGGCCAGCTCCAGCTCACGGGTTTTCAGATCGTTCATCGCATAGCTCTCGCTACTCATTGGATTTACCTCTTAGAAAGGCCCTGGTCAAAACGCTCGTGAACAGTACGACTACGAGCAGCACAAACGAAGCGGCCCAGGCTTTTCGATGCCAATCCTCATAGGGCCCGGTCGCATAGGTGTAAATCAATAGCGGCACGGTGGCGACCGGCTTGGTCAAATTCACATTCCAGAACGAATTCCCGAACGCGGTGAAGAGCATTGGCGCGGCCTCGCCGAGGGCCCGCGAGATCGCCAGCACTGCACCGGTGATCAGCGCGCGCGAAGATACCGGCAAAACGACGCCCATGATCGTGCGCCATTTGGGAATGCCCAATGCCAAGGACGCCTCGCGCAACGAGTCGGGTACCAATCGCAACGCCTCATGCGCGCTGATGAGAATGATCGGCACCATGATGAACGCATAAGCGACGGATCCCGAGAGGGCGGAGAAACCGCCCGAGGGTATGACAACCAAAGCGTAAGCGAACAGGCCGACGACAATCGATGGAACCCCCGTCAATACTTCGGCAAGAAAGCGCACCGTTCGTCCAAATCCCTGGCTGGGGAACTCGTTAACGAAAATCGCCGCACCAATGCCGATGGGCAGCGCGATTAGGCTTGCGACCAAGACGACCAGGAAGCTGCCGACCAAAGCATTGGCGATGCCACCGCCGGTTTCTCCAGCCGGAACCGGCATTGCGGTTAGAAACTCCCAGTCTATATAGGAGGCGCCGTTAACCAAAACATAACCGAGGATGGCGACCAGAAAGAACAACGACACACCGATGCACAAAAGCATGCCGGTCCAATTGGCCCATTCGACAAACTTGCGATAACGATAACGAGAAATCAAAATGATGCCCCTCTCAATCCAGCAGCGCTAATTTGCCTTTGGAAATTCTCCAGATGAGAAACTGCGCCAGCAAGCTGATGAGTATCGTGATGCCGAACAAGACCAGACCGACATAGATGAGCGAAGAGACATAGAGACTATACGTCGCCTCGCTGAACTCGCTGGCGATTTGACTCGCCATGCTATGCACCGGGTCAAAAAGCGAATGGATCAGATCAAAAGAGTTGCCGCCAACCATGGTAACGGCCATGGTTTCACCGACGGCACGCCCGAGACCCAGAATGACTGCGCCAAATAGGCCCACGCGCGCGTAGGGCAACGCCACTTTCCAGATCGCCTCCCATTTCGTCGAGCCCAGGGCGAGCATACCTTCGAATTGCGACCGCGGCACGGTGAGGAGAATCTCCTTGGAGATTGCCGTAATGATCGGCGTGATCATGATGAACAAAATGATGCTTCCCGAAAGCACGCCGACGCCGTAGACCGCCGGTCCATCGAATAGAAAGAACCAGCCAAAGTGTGCCTTTAGCCAGATCTGGATCATTCTGACCACCGGCACCATCGCGAATAAGCCCCACATCCCGAAAATGATACTGGGTATCCCCGCAAGCAGTTCTATGGGATAGCTGATAACAGGACGCAGCCAACGGGGCGTGTAGAATGTAATAAAAATTGCCGAGCCGATGCTCACGGGCACCGCGAGCAGAAGGGCGATGAATCCTTTGACCAGGGTTCCAATCACGGTCGGCAAAGTGCTGAACTGGCGCGCCACAGGATCCCACGTGGTGCCCACCAGAAACTTGAGGCCGAATTGACGAATCGCTTCCCATGCACCGCGAAACAAGTCAGCAACCAACAAGAAGGCGAGCAACACAATCAGGAGAGCAACAAATCTTACAATCAGATAGAAAACCCGGTCACCGATATTGACGACTTGGCGCGACGCGCTAACCGATCTTACACCGGCTAGCGCGCGGTTCAGTGTCTCGACCGTTACTTCATCTCGGGCCATTGCACTGCTCCAGTTATTTCATTACGAGCGCGCCATTGACTTTGATTTTTTTCACCAGAGCCATGGCCTTTTTCTGCGCCACTCCCTTCAATGGGGCATAGTCCAGCGGCGCGGCAAATTTCTGTCCGTCCGTGATCATCCATGAAGCGAGCTGAGCGACGGCATCACCTTTTCCTGCATCGGTCTGGTTTTCATAGACCAGCAACCAGGTAAAACCGGTGATGGGATAGGCGTTCGCATTGGAGCTATTCGTAATCACGATTTCCATATTGTCCGGCAAGCTCGATACGTCCGCTGCCGCTTCCGCCCCCTCTAAGGTTGGCTCGAGAAATTTTTTCGCTTTGTTCTGTAATTGTACCCAAGGAATCTTAGTTTGTTTGGCATAGGCGACCTCGACATAACCGATGGCACCCGGGATCTGTTTTACAGAGTTTGCCACTCCCTCGTTGCCCTTGCCGCCTACATCGCCAGGCCAGTTGACTGAGGTTGAAGAACCGACTTTGTCTTTCCATTCACTGCTCACTTTGGAAAGATAATTGGTGAAGATAAACGTCGTTCCAGAACCGTCCGAACGATGGACGACCGCGATAGTCAGGTCGGGAAGCTTGACTCCCGTGTTCACCGCGGCGATTCGCTTGTCGTTCCAGTTGGTAATCTTCTTCAGGTAAATGTCCGCGAGCACATCGGGGGTGAGTTTCAATTGGCCGGATTTTATTCCCGGCAAATTGATGACAACCGCTGTGGCTCCCGCGACTGTGGGGATGTGGAGGACCGCACCGCCTTTGGCGTCAGCTTTTTGCTTGTCATCCATGATGCCGTCGGATGCACCGAAATCGACGGTCATCTCACTTAACTGGCGAATCCCTCCGCCGGAACCGATGGATTGATAATTGACCTTGACGCCGCAGGCCTTGTCATACTCGCTGAACATCTTCGAATAGAGCGGATACGGAAAAGTCGCTCCGGCGCCGGTGAGCTCCTCGACGCCCTTGGTCGGACAGGCTGCCAGCGCTTGACCTGATACGGCCGATAATCCAAGCAAAAGAACCGCGGCCGTCGTGATTTTTAATTTCATCGATTTATCCTCCTGTTACGAGCTTTTAGGAAGCCAATGTTACGATTACGTTACGATCCTGTTACGTTACAAAAAAGAAAAAATGCGTTGACAGCGATGTACCCTTCCTTCGTTCGGGCAATCAGTCTATCTATTCGACGAAACAGTTATCTAGCGATGGTGAATAAGCGGTTAACGAATGGTAAAATTAACGTGAACGTAGTGATGTCTAGTTTCAGCCCTTAACCAAATTTATAAGAACTCCGCGGACCTCTACCAAGGCATCGCAAGCTTTGTTAAGGTGCAGGGCCTTCTGCGATTCCATTCAGGAGAGACTGCTTATGGCCGGTGGAATGAAAATGTACGGCAAACACCGCTTTCCCGGGCGACTCTTCATCGTGGAGGGAATCGATGGCTCCGGCAAAAGTACGCAGTTGATGTTGCTCAAAAAATGGCTCGAGTCGGAAGGCTACGTCGTTTATTCGAGCGAATGGAATTCATCGCCGCTGGTTCATGACGTCACCAAGCGGGGCAAGAAAAAAAAGATGTTGACCCCCATCACCTTTAGTTTGATTCACGCCACGGATTTTGCCGATCGCACCGAACACCATATCATTCCGCCGCTAAAGGCCGGCGCAGTGGTCTTGGCGGACCGATACATTTACACGGCTTTCGCACGCGACGTGGTGCGGGGCGTGAGTCCCCACTGGGTACGCGAGCTTTATGGCTTCGCAGTCAAGCCCACCATAGCTTTTTATTTTCGCACGCCCCTTGATGTCGCGATGAAAAGAATTCTCGGCGGACGCGACGCCCTCAAATATTATGAGGCGGGAATGGACCTGAACCTCAGCGATGATCTCGAGGAAAGCTTCCGGATTTTTCAGGGGCGGATCATCGAAGAATACGAAAAAATGATCGATGAGTTCGGTTTGGTGGCGATCGATGCGACCCGGTCCATCGAAGAGCAGCAAGCCGAAGTGCGCCGCATCGTTTCCGATGCGTTAACCGGTGCCAAAAAAACAAGGATTAGAAAATGGCTCGATTTAGCTTCTTTGGCGAAGAGCTCCCCGGCATAGATCTCGACGAGCTGAAGGGTAAACTGATCGTGCTCGAGGGCACCGACGGTGTCGGCCGCTCGACGCATATCGGTTTGCTCAAGCCATGGTTGGAACATCACGGGCATGCGGTTCTCGACACGGGGATGACCCGTTCCGCATTAGCGGGCAAACGGCTCAAACAAGCCAAAGAGGGCCACACGCTCGGCGGCATCACGATGAGCCTTTTTTATGCGACGGATTTTGCCGACCGATTGGAGAACGAAATCATCCCGGCGCTGCGCGCTGGCTTCATCGTTCTGACGGATCGCTACATCTATTCGCTCATGGCCCGTGCCATCGTGCGCGGATCGGATCCCGAGTGGCTACGCGAGGTCTATAGCTTCGCTTTGAAGCCGGACGCGATCTTCTATTTGCGGGTAAAAATCGACGATCTGGTCACCCGCGTGCTGCAAAGTTCCGGCTTCGACTATTGGGAATCCGGCATGGACATGCACATGGGCGAGGACATGTATGAGAGTTTTGTTCGCTACCAAAAATGGTTGCTCGCCGAGTTTGACAAGATGGTCGAAAACTACGGCTTTGAAATTATTGACGCTTCCCGCTCGGTTGAAGAAGTCTTCGAAGATCTGCGGACCCGTGTGGATCGGGTGGTGGCGCGAAACGGCTATTGACTCTTTTGGGTCTCGGCTTCGGACGGTGCTTTAGATTCCAACTGTATTGAATTTTGCGCGAGCTTTTCGGCTTTCGTCATAATCTCCTCGATCGTCGCGCGATCCCGTTGCTTGTCGCGCTCCATCTCCAGAAGAAGCGCGCGGCACATTCCCGGCTCTTCTGCCATGAAGCCGGGCTGTCCGATAAACTCGGCAACATGATCACGCAATACCGCGTGATCATGCCAGAGGCCGAGATCGTCCTGTAACGATTTGAGCGCGCTGATCATCGGCTTCACTGGGACGTTTCCCGCCTCGCCGAGTAACTCGGCGCGATAACGTAGCCGCTTTCCCGCGATCCGAAACGCATGAATCCGCCCGACAACCGGATCCGCTCGCGCGCTCTCGAAGGCGTCGCGCCAGTCGCTCAACGTTTCCTTTGTGCGCTCCGCAAGCTGCGCGAGACCTTCCTGGTCGTCCGCAGCATTATCTAACAGTGACTGGAGCCGCTCGATGAAATCCACGAGTTCATGCTTGCGCAATTCCGCTCTTCCGGCTGCTACGGCCAGCGCGCGTTTTTCTTCGAGCCAGAGATGAACACCCTCCCAGGCTTGACGTGTGGAAGCCGTTGTGGTTTCGATACGTCCCCGCACGAGTTCGAGATTAACGTCCAGATTGCGGCAACGGCCGAAAGCGCGCCGTACTTTACGCAATGTGCGAAAAACTTTTTTGCTACGGGACGATTTGCCTCTGGGGAGAAGGATCTGTAGCACTTGTTGCAAGCGACGGCTCGCGACCCGAATATTGTGAACAACGGTCGTCTCGTCATCAACGAGGGCTTTTGGATATAGGGTGACGAACCGTAGCAGGCGCTTCCTCGCGACTGTTGAGAGCCTGCCTTTCACCGCCGCACCGCCGGTTGAGTCGACTCGACGCGCACCCATCTCTAGTGCATCCTACTATCCTAACCAAGCGAGCGCAGCTGTTTCGGCGTGAGGAGCCAGTGAAGCCTCGCCGGATTAGCTGCTGACAGCTCGGTTTCGATACGACAGAGGCAGCCTTTTTTGAATTCGAGGGCGAGATTGATCGGTTTCTGGCCGCCGAGAAGGTAAACGGCGAAACTGCTCAACAAGGGCTCGTGCCCAACCACCAACAGATGCTCCCGATCTTGATAGCGCGTGAGGCCGAACAGCAGGTGTTCCACCGTGCTCTCCGGAGCGAGCCCTGAAATCTCCTCGAGCCGATCCTCAATCCCTAACGTGCGGACAATGATCTCGGCGGTCTGACGAGCTCGCAGTAGAGGACTCGTCAGCACGCCATCGAAAGGTATGCCGAGCCGCGACACTCCCTTGGCCGCTTTACGCATTCGCTTGGTGCCTTTATCGGTGAGCGGCCGTTCGCCGTCCCGCTTCATCGAAGCATCGTCTTTTGCCGAGGCAATCCCGTGGCGCATCAAATAAAGATTCATAATCGGGACGACGCATCAGCGCGCGGTTAGCCTAGGCAATATTACGCCAGTGATCAAGGAACAGCGCAAAGACTCTTTTGTCAATCTCATCCCGTTCATCCCGAATCGCCGAAATAGGCGCCATACTCGCCTTTTCCGGCTTCAGGTGCCCGGAGACTGGCCAAGACTCTACCTTTGCGCGCCGGGGCAGGTTGTCGCATTTTTTATGGGCGTCGCCGAAACTCACGACGAGATCGATGTCCTGGATCGGAATCTCCGCCAGGCTCTTGCTTGTTTGCCCGCTCATGCTGATGCCCAGCTCCTGCATAGCTTGGATGACGTGCGGCGGAATGCTGCTCGGCTTCACACCGGCGCTGAAGATGCGCGTGCGCGGCGGCGCCAGGTGCTTGGCCGCCGCTTCCGCCATTTGACTCAAACAAGAGTTATCTTCACAGAGAAACAAAATATTTCGATCGAGATGCCCACGCCGCATAAATCCTCCCGTTATGATCGCGTCCGATTTGAGCTATTCCTTTGAATCCGCAGTTCCGTGTTAAAGACTTCCTGAATCAGCCGGCCTTTTTTCCCAGCCCAGGCGATCTCTTCCTGAACGCTCGCTGCCGCTGCGATGGAGATCGTCAAGAGTTTGGGTTTAACAACGCAGCTTACCGACTCCACGCGCTGTTCGCGGCGAAAATCGAGGGCGTCCGCGACGCGTAAAAGCGAGCTCAACTTGCGCACCACGTCCTGATTTGCGGGAGAAAGCTGGCTAAACCCGAGATGCTTTTGGCTAGGATGGGCTTTACGGTGGTAGCGCGCGATATTCGCGACCAGCTCCAGATCCACTTTGTTGAATGATTTCATTCCCGAGCTTTTAATCAGGTAGTAGGAGTGCTTGTGATGTTTTAATTCCGCGATCATTGTACCGATATCGTGGAGCATGGCCGCGGCATGCAGAATGCTCGCGTATCGTTCTGGTAATTTGTGCAGTTTCTGCAATTGGTAAAATAAATTGAGCACGAGCTGGCTCACGTGTTGAGAATGGGCAGTGTCATTAGAATATTTCTGACAAACCTGTTCGAGTGATTCCGCTCGTTCTGCGTCCGGATGCCACGCGCCGGATTCGCCGTATTGCCGCTGCAAGAGATCGACCATTAATCCGTCGCGCAGACCGCGCTTGGAAACGAACAGGTAGTCGAGACCGATCTCGGCCATCACCTCATGCAGCACCAGCCCACCGGCGATGATAATGTCCGCACGCTTGGGGTCGCCGCTGATCATATGGGCCCGTTCCTGGGCGGTTCGGCCGACAAGCAAGTCCAGTAATGCTTTGAGGCGTTGTCGTCTCAGAACCGTAAGCGAGCCGGCTTTGCCGTCGCCGGTGGCCCGAGTGTCGGTTTCGGCAAGGGCGGTAATCGTTCCACCGCTGCCAAAGGCCATGGTAAATTTTTCTTTTTGAATGCGCCGGATGACGCTCCGGAGCTCCTCTCGGATGTGAGTCCTGACGTCTTTCAGTTCGCGGCGGGGCGGCGGGTCTCTAGTGAAGAACTGTTCAGTTAAGCGCACGGCGCCGAGCTGCAGGCTGAAAGAGCAATAGGTATTCGCCGCGTCCGCCACCGTCAGCTCAACACTGCCGCCACCAATGTCCAGAAAAAGTCCAAGCGGAAGATGAAACCGCAGACCGCCCATGATTCCCAAACTGATGAGACGCGCCTCTTCCTGCTCCGGCAATACTTCCAACGGCACGCCGAGGGCGTGCGCACGCTTCAAAAAACTGCGCCGGTCGCTGGCCTCCCGCATGGCGCTCGTGGCAGCCGCGCGAACCGCTTTGGCACGGTAGCGGCGCGCCACGTCTTTGAACTCGGCCAGAACTTTGAGGCCGGCCTCAACTGCTTGAGGATTGAGTTTGCCCGTGCGAAAAACGTCCTGGCCGAGCCGAACAGGTTGTCGGTCCTGAGCGAGGATACGATAGTGTTTTGGATGATCGACGGATGCAACCTGCCAGCGAATGGCATTGCTGCCAACGTCGATGACTGCGAAATGATCTGCCATTCAGCCGACTCTCATATTATGCGAAAAACCGAGCTGGAGCAGCGCTCTCGTTACCGTTCGATGAATTTTTATGAAACTCTTTGTCGACTAGGCGAACGCGATGTTGATCACCGCAGTCTCTTTGCTACCGAATTCCTCGATCAAATGCAAAGATTTTTGTGCCGTGACTGACCTGGATAACTCATTGAACGTACGAGAAAACGATAGATCAGCCGCCAATTTCACAGAAATTTAATCTTTTGGTAATAGTTCTCGCTCGCAGCGCGGAATAGAAGCAATTTGCGTCGGCAGACCGCTTTTAAGTCTCTACTTTTCGATGTTGAATTCACGCACATACATCAATCGTGAGCTATCCTGGCTCGAGTTCAATCGGCGCGTGCTCGAGGAAGCGAAGGACGAAACCGGTCCATTGCTCGAGCGGGTCAAGTTTTCGGCCATCCAGCTCCAATCTCGATGAATTCTTCATGGTGCGGGTGGCGCGCCTCAAGCGTTTTGATCCGCGAAACCGATCTCAGCGCGGGTCCGGACGGATTGACGCCGGTGGAGACGCTGGCGGCGGTTTCGAAACAAGCACGACTTGGCAGAAGAGCAGCATCTTTGTTTCCTCAATATTTTGATGCCGCAGTTAAGTGCCGCAAGGCTTGTGCGGCGCAGTGACAGACTGCGCCGACCGACACCTTCAGGGAATCTCCTGTCACCTGCTGAAAAGAGCTTTCCTTAGCATCTCGATTTTGCGCTGCTCGTCGATCTATGTCGACGGCAGTGCGATCGGGGAATTTTGCTTCCACGGGCGACTCCGCGCGCCACCCGGATTTCGTCGAAAAGTAAGTCACGTCCTATGCGGTCAGAGAGGCTGCCGACGCAGCGGGCATAGTACCTAGTAAGGCAATTGGCTGCGGCGTAAAATCACGCGCAATCGCCGAGAACTCAACGGCGCTGAAACACTTCGAGTCCCGCGACTCTCCTGCGCGCGCGTGAAGGGGCCCGGCGTCTTTTGACCAGTGCTTAGAAGCCACTGGGACAACCAGGCCGCCTCCGACGGTTTATCCGTCCACGAAATCGGCTCGGCCCATTTATTGACCACCAACCAGGCAGAGATCTCCTTGACATACGCCAGCGCTGCTACGTCTTGTACCCAGTCATCCACTGTTTATCTCCTACGTGTTTAAACGCCGGCTTTTCGAAGGCGGCAGACCAAAGAGACAATGCGGCACGTCTAACTCCTGTTGAAGTTTACTGAGTAAAGTTTACGTTTGGTTAAATCGTTTTGAAGTTTTGGAGAACTTGCGGACGAGTAAACGTGACTGGTGTGGAGTTTTGCGACGCGATCTTCGGCCTCGAGCCCTATGATGGTTCGAGAGTCGTTATGGAGAGCGTCTATGATCAAGAAGGGAATAATGTTGGCAAAGGTAAAAAGAGCCAAATTCTCCTCATTTCCCTGGACAAGCCGTTGCCTCTTACCAGCGCGACCGTCTCGGCGCGGTGGACTGTGGGATGGCAGCGCATCAGCGCCGTCAAGCGTGGATGCGCGAGTGGCACCGGAGAGATTCGTATCGTCGATTGGCAGCGCAGCGTCACGGTAAGAACCGTCCAAATACTTTCCTTCTCGGTTTGTCTTTCGGCGAGTTAGTCACATTGCTTATCGGGGCGTCGTAGCGATTTGAAAGTTGAGAGCAACAAAGATTCATCACCGTGAGTTGGTTCAGCAACTCGTGGTTAGTTCGCGAAAGTCAAGGGATGACGTTTGCTGCTGTTTCTGACCATCAAGCCTGCTTTTGGGCGGGAAATTGCTCGAATTTTTCATTATTCTGCTGACCTCAAAGTTAGCAATGCTTGTTTCCTAGATCGTGGTGTTGTCTAGATGCTAGCGGTCCGGGCTCTCGGCCATTTAAGAATTTCACCGAACTTGCCGCGCCAGGGTTTTGACGGCAGCGGCTCTGTAATAGATAGAACCGGGCAGGGACTTAATCGGGTCACCTGCTCCGTAACCGACCCGAAAAACCAATGGCGTAGTCGGGCATGTCGCCGTGGCGACATAATTACCAGGTCAGTTTTTTCTTCTTCCGCCACAGCGGCGATTTGCTGCGCAACGGGGCCAAAGACGACGCGTTTGCTTGCTGTAGCGCATTTTTTCAGGCTGGCCATGCTGGCCTCTAAGAATCGGCTCAGATCGAGGCTGGCTTCGGATAAAACCCGATCAACTGGCCAGCTCCTATCGAGCTGAAGAAAGCTAAATTCGTCGGAATAAAACTCCGATGCAGTCAGTTCGTTGGTGACGTGCAGGATTATCAACGAAGTGTTCTTTTCGCTTGCCAGCCAGCAACCATAGGCGAGAGCGCGGCGCGAATGCTCTGACAAATCGGTCGGGATTAAAATTTTTTGCAATTCTTTCATGAGAATCCTCCTTAAGATTTAGTATTTCATCTTCTGGAGGCAGGATAAGTCGCTGCTGTTAGGAATAGTTGCCCTCAGTGTGATTTGTTGGTTACGCGTGCGCTGCGGCCTCTGCCAGACAGGGCGCCGGTGAGTCATCGTTTACCGGCAGTAACAGGTCGCAGCGCAGACGATGGCGGGCGGATTCCAGACAAAAAACCATTTTCAGTTTCGGCGCATCAATGGCTCCGAAAATGCCCAAGCGAGCATCCGATCCTTCTATGCCCACCCACTCTTCACAGCGATAGCCAACTTCGGCAAACAGATCTTCCACGGTTTGGTCGCCGACTCTCAGTCCTCTTCCCGAGATCCGCAGCTGCACCCAGTAAGACGGCTGCACTCCAACGAACGCCGTAAGATCTTTGAGTAGGGAGCGACGGCGCAGTGAGATCTCGACCGGAGCACTGGCATCGCTGGTGATTAGAGATTCATAGAGAAATGATTGCAGGAATCGCCGCAGTGCCCCGTCTTTCCATGGAATATGCGGTAGCACGGGTGCGAGGGCGACGAACACCGGCGGTCTTTCTCCAAGGCGGTTCTGACCCGATCGTGTAATTGCCTGTTCGATCACTGAGCCCAGATTGATTTGTTCCATGCATGCCTCCTTCTTTCTTGTTTCGACGGAGACTGTGGCTCGGATGGGTTAAAGAGGGATGAACTCCCAATGAAATTTGTGTTTTCGGGGCAAAGTAGACAGCGAAAAGTTGCCGCGGTGGACGTGAGACCGGTTTTCACAATCAAACAATGCGGGCGAGATGTTAACTGGCAGTTAAGGCGCGGTTAAATGTAGATATACGGCTGGAAAAGAGATGACGTCGAAGGATTGTTGATGTAGAGCGATGATGTCGATAATCGTCCGAGCTCCACCGGTTCTCCCGACTCCGAATCGGACAAACGCTCTATGAGCCGCTGTCCGATCGCCGAGTAGCCGGCTTTTTTCAAAAAATTTCTTGAGTCTCAACCGTCTAGCGTGTTAACTTTTGGCTTCATGATTCCAAAAAAGATCTTCTACACCAAAGGAGTGGGTGTTCACCGGGAAAAACTCGCATCCTTCGAGATGGCGTTGAGAGTCGCCGGTCTCGCGCACTGCAATCTGGTTCTGGTATCGAGCATCTTTCCACCCGGGTGTAAGGTTGTCTCAAAAGAGGAAGGCTTAAAGGCTCTCAGGCCGGGAGAGATCGTATTCGCGGTTTACGATCGGGAAAGCACCAACGAGCCGAATCGGCTCATTGCGGCATCGGTGGGCGTCGCGATTCCTGCTGATCCTTCCATGCACGGCTATCTTTCTGAGCACCACTCGTTTGGTGAAACCGACGAGAAGGCGGGAGAATATGCCGAGGATCTCGCCGCCAGCATGCTCGCGACGACGCTCGGCATCGAGTTCAATCCGGAGCTGGATTGGGACGAGCGCGAGCAGATCTTCAAAATGTCGGGAAAAATTGTCCGAACCACCAACATTACTCAGTCGGCGATCGGCAACAAAGACGGCCTGTGGACGACGGTTTTCACGGCGGCAGTTTTCGTTAATGAAGATGCCTCTGTTTCGGAGCCGGGAAAATTCAACGGCACCGAGCGCAGCTCGCTGCAGGAAGAAGTTTTTCAAAAGTCACTGCAAAACCGACCGGAGAGCATTGACGTTCCGAGCAAATTAATTCATCACAATGAAAAACAGCGCCGGCCGAATCCCGTAGAAAGCCCCATCCAGCCCGCAAAAAAGAGTTTTCCATAAGCCGTGCACTCGGTGGCACAGAATCGGGCCGACGCTCAATACCGAGGACGCCAAAACTACAAGAGCCGAACTCGACAGTATTTAAATTGTTTGAGAACCGGTATCGGTTCCTTACGTAAAAAATCGGCGCGAAGCCACCGCTAACCCGATCAGACCAAATCCATAAACAGCCACAGTGCTAGGCCTGAAACGAGTAAACGTCCAAGCGTAAAATTAGACCAATAAGCGCCACTACGTCGATCATCTTTCGTCCTCCGAACTCCGAGAGCACCGCCGTTAGATTTTCTCGTCGCACACTGGCGGATCGAGGCCGCCTTTCCCAAATGCGGCAGAGAACGAATTCCGTACGCTCATGTACACGCGCCAGGAGACAGCATATAACCCCGGGATTTTACCGGTGTGACTGATAGCCTACTCCGAGGCGAAGTTCGAAAAATGGCTGCGTACTTGGTCGACACGCTGCGCTGAAATTTCATGAGCATCTTTTTCCGAAAGGCTTGAACTTTGGGCCGATGCGGTTCAATTTGAGCCGCGCCGACGAGAGTGCTCGGGGCTCAGCGCTGGGATTCAATGCGCGTGGTAAAAGTTACGTTGCAGGCGGCCGGTACGGTGTGTATTTTCCGCAGAATCGTTTTATCGGCGGTGGACTTCGGGAGCGCAACATCGAAGTTGGCGGGCCTTGGATTGCGGTAGTGGTGCGTAACTGTGTTTCGTCTCGTCGTGGCCAAGTTTATCCCGGTGATCAAAAAAGTTTTTTTAGAGGTTTGAATAACGGCAGAAAACGCAGAGTTACTGCGTTCGACGCTAGGATTGCCCGCGTACGTAGATCGGGCTGAAACTGATGGATGTCAAGTGTCCAACTTTTGCGAGTGGACATGGAAAAAGAACCGGAAAAGTTTCTTATACGATACACGCCGACAGTTCGAGCAATACAGGAGGAAAGATGAACAATCTTGAAACTCTTCTGGACCGAGGGGGCGGAGAAAATCAGCTGACTGAAGAATTAACTAAACTTTATGGAGGGCCTTTAGGGTTTGAACGAAGAAGCGAGGCCAGACCATTTGTTGTTGTAAATTTTGTAACAACAATCGAGGGCTTAACTTCTTACGGAATTCCGGGGAAAGCCGGCGGGGGTTGGATTTCAGGCTTCAACAAACAGGATGTTTTCATCATGGGACTCCTGCGTTCATTCGCCGATGGTGTTGCCGTTGGCGCAAACACGCTCCGAAGCGAGCCCGAGCATCTTTGGACGTCTGAGTTTATCGACAAAGATCACGAGACAGAGTTTGTTAAGCTTCGGCAGTCCTTGAGTAAGTCAAGAAAAACTCCGCTGCAGATTTTCGTAACAAGCAGTGGGAATGTCCTCGACACCACGAAAAATTTACCCAAGGCTTTTCTGGCTCCGGATGTCGAAACTCTGATCGTCACGACAGGGGAAGGGAAAAATGTTGTTAAAAAAGAGTTCCAAAAATTCAGCGCTGTCCCAGGCGTCCTTGTTGCGTACAAGGTCGAGAAGCCGAATGAAGTAAACATACCAATGATGATGGATCGGCTCGAGAGGGATTATGGAATTGAGTTTCTTCTCGTCGAGGGCGGCTCGGGATTCAATGGTTCGGTCACGCATGCGGAACAGTATGACGAGTATTTTCAGACCATCTCGCCAAGAATAATTGGTACCGATAAAAATAAGCCCAGGCAGATTTCCGTTTCAGGTTTCGAACGAAGCCCCGAAGACACATTGCCGCATGATTTAATCAGTGTAAAAAATCATGAAAACTATCTTTATCTCCGCTGGAAATTGAATTTGAAAGGGTAAGGAAACTTGCTCCTCTTGTGGATCTGAAAAACCCTTGATCGGCGGCTGCTGACCCGAAAAACGCAATCAGGGTCACTCTACCGGATGAAGCAAACATCAGCGATGACGTGAAAGAATGAACAATACCGTGCCTTCAATCTTTACGACGGCTGCGAGCCGTTTCGTAAAACCCTACTCGCCGCGTCACTGGCTGTAACCCAACCGGCAGCATCGCTTTCAAGCACCGACGGAGTCAATAACGGAACTCATTCGGCTTGGTTTCCAATGACGTTTGACGATCAGATTGTCCTAAGTGATTTGATTTCGAGATCGCTAAGGTCGTCCTGGATTCGTCGTATGGGCAATTTGAAGTTGCTCGTTACAAGAGCGAGAGACAGATCGAGAGCCAACTGGGCCGGCGATGACGAAAGTTAATTTCCTTGAAACAAAACCGTATTGGTAATCTTCTTGAGATCCTTGGTTATCACCGGACAGATCGATAAACCGCTTCATTTGATTCGGCGGTGGGAAACGAACCGGCAGTGGCCGTTGCCAATATATACGCGGAACCCCGGTTGCACCATTATACAGACAACGAGATTGTCGGGTGCTCGGCGATAATGAGTCTGGCGGGCGAAGTCGAGTGACGCGGATTGACTCAGCGGCTCGCAATTGACCGAATTTATGTTGGGGTAGACTAGGTGCGCTCAAGCTATCTGTAACCCGTTTTGAGCCGACGCGCGAGAGCAATCGCGGCTTCCGTCTACCTGTAAACGCGCGTCCGGTCCGCTCCGCTTGCTTTGATAAAGCTGGCGTTCATGCAGCAACAGACTTGCCGATGGACGCAGGACCCTTGGTGGAACAGGTAGCTGCGCATTCTACCGGCATTGTGGAGGGTCGCCGCATTCGCACTCAATTCCAGTTTTAGCAACTAAACATGTGCCGCCGGTGTTTGGATTCGGACAGCAACAGTACCTGTTCGGATCGTAACAGACCGATCCACATTGTTCAGAAGTTGGAGGCATGCATTTTTGGGCGGCAACGGCGGCGAGAGTAGCATGTGTATTAAACACAGACATCTCCGGCTTGTCACCATATGGTTTGCAGCCGAATATAAACAGAAAGAACACAATCAGCATCCATCTACGCATGGGAGACCTCCTTGCGCTTGTGGATCGCAACGTTCCGCCCTGGCATTTTAACTCTATCGCCGGATGAGGAGCCGCGTAACCCTTAGTCTAAAAGAATTTCTTCAGGGCCGGAGGCCGTTAACCGCGCGGAATCTGTCCGCAATGCACGCCCGGGTGGCGGCGTTTCGAGAGCGAGTGTCGGCCGTCGGAAGCGGTGGCGCTCACCTGGGCGGACCTGAATCCCGCAACCCGTAACCAATCACGTCATCTTGGAAGCGAAGGCTTGCCGAAAAATCCAAAGAGCCGGCGAACGATAATCATATCATCAGCGCTCATGGAATTGTTGCATGCAGTGGCGGTTGCCGTTTGGAAAGGCTCCGACAAGGTTTTTCACAATGAAAAGGAAACAGTACTCACACTGACTACTTTACAAAAGACTACTAGACACCGATGCTAGAGACTTTTGGTATTCGGACGCTTAAACTATATGCGACAAGGCACACCTTCATCACGGAGAAAGTAAGGGCGGGAGGAAATCTGCTCTTAATAGCGCAGTACGTCGGAACTTCACTGTCGATGATTCAGCAAAACTACTGTGGACCGACTGAGCTTCAGACGAAATCGGAACAGTCGGTTGGAGTGAATGGCGCAGATTTAATCTTATCGCACCTTAGCTATGGTGTCCCCGACGGGATTTGAACCCGTGTTATCGGCGTGAAAGGCCGGTGTCCTGGGCCGAGCTAGACGACGGGGACGAATGCTGGTGAGCCGTACCGATTCGAACCGGCGACCCTCTGCTTAAAAAGGTTTGCGACGCAAAAGTAAAAACCACACCTTACTAAAATCCGTAGCTTTTTCAAGGCAACCGAGGGCTTCAGGAGGACCGGATGAAGCACGATAACTAGCCGGCAAAGACTGTTAGAGGGCCGCTCTCGAGACGGAAACAGGGCAGGTACGAAACCCAAGGCCTGGGTCAAGTTCATCCTGGAAGAGAAAGGCGGGAGGATCATATGCCGGCGCTAAAGCGAGACGATTTGACGCAGGCGCCTCCTGGTTCTCGTCCATCCTTCAAAGTTTTTTGTTGTTGATTTGGCATCGCGCAGCATATAATTTTACACAAGTCGAGCCAGGAGACTCTATGCGTATAAACCGCTAAGCTCGGAGGATCAGCAACATGGACCAAATCATATATAATCTTAGCTACTGGTTTGATTTCATCGTGCTTGCAGTGCGCCATCATCCTCTCATCTCTGTGGCCACACTCCTGGTCGCTTTTCTTTTCTATCAGACTCTAGGCGTAATGAAGGTCGTCGGCACAATAATAAGTTTTGGCCTCGCTGTGGCCACGGCCATTCTCTTAGACATCTTGATGTAGCCGCGGCCTCTCGCCCACATACCGCCAACACGCCTCATCCCGTAAGTAGCACCGCGAACAACGCCCAGCGTCTATCGGCTATAACGAAGAGACTCTGAGTCTCAAGGAGGTCGCCGATTGCTGGAAATCCAGCCGCAAGCGGTGGCGCTCGCTTGAGTGTTAACCAATCGGCGCGTGAGGGACCTGATGGTCGCAAAACAATACGGACAAAACACGGACAATTTGTTGAGAATCGCGTGAGCGCTATCTCACGCGCGGCTTAAATTGCGGGCTTTGCTGGTGAGCCGTGCCGGATTCGAACCGGCGACCCTCTGCTTAAAAGGCAGATGCTCTACCGACTGAGCTAACGGCTCGATGCGGACGTAAACTGTAGTTTCATAACGGGAATGTGCCGGTAAGTCAATCAATCGAGAGCATTTCGACTGCAACTAAACTAAAGCGGAAAACACATTTTAACGCTGCCTTGGATCGAAAATATCGCGCAAACGATTACCGAGTATATTGAGCGACAGAATAGTAAAAAAAATCGCTGCGGCTGGAAAAGCGATCACGTGCGGGTAACTGCGCATCGCGCGATAGCCGTCCTGCACAAGCGTGCCCCAGCTCGTGCCCCATGCGCTATAGGGATCGTTGATGCCGATGCCGATAAAGCTGAGGGTGGATTCGGCGAGCATCGCCGAGGGAATACTAAACGTCAAGGTGACCAGAATCGGACCGACAATGTTGGGCAGGACATGGCGCGAAAGGATCCGCCTGCGTGAAGCGCCAAGAGCGTAGGCGCTTTCGACAAAAAGAAATTCCTTTGCTTGCAGCACCTGGCCCCGCGCGATGCGCGCGAAGCGGACCCACGAAACCAACCCAAGCGCAATCAGCAAGCCGCCGATGTTTCTCCCGAAGACCAGCGATAGCAAAATAAAAATCAACATGTCAGGCAGGCCGTAAAATAGATCGACGATCCGCATCATGGCGTGATCCCAATTGCCGCCCTTGAACCCGGC
>Ga0075424_100001973_pt1 | contig 18440 bp, 13 predicted proteins | sample SoiMethybrSBSTD3_FD_75301 | JGI IMG/M metagenome (GOLD analysis project Ga0075424, IMG submission 75301) | Bulk soil microbial communities from a Populus tree surrounding site in Tennessee, USA - Soil MetaG P. TD hybrid SBSTD3 | ecosystem: Environmental > Terrestrial > Soil > Tree plantation...
TGGCTACGGCAGTTCGGTGTGACTCAGGTAGCGATGGAATCCAGCGGCGTTTACTGGAAACCAGTTTGGAACATTCTGGAGGGACAGTTCACGGTAGTTTTGGCAAATGCACAGCACATTAAGAATGTGCCGGGTCGCAAGACCGACCAGAAGGATGCGGAATGGATTGCGCAGTTGCTGCAGTATGGTCTTCTGCGGGCCAGCTATACACCTGCGAAATCATTCGCGATCTACGCGACCTAACCAGAACGCGGGCCAGTCTGTCCCAGGAAGCTTCGCGCATTCGTAGTCGAATTCAGAAGGTGCTGGAAGACGCAAACATAAAACTGGCGAGCCGAGCGACAATGAATCGCTCCTCGAGAGTGCGAATGGAAGCATGGCGACAGTGGCTACTCGGCGGAAGAAAAAACCTTGTTCAACAAAAAGAAAAAAGATTCGACTTGACTCCCACCGGCCTTCTCATGGAAGGCGATTACACTCACAACCCGGTTCTGGGGAATAGTTGGTGAAATGGGTTTGTTACACCAACGACCAGTACTGAGACGGCGCGACGTTTCACCTGACCTGATACTCTTCTGCTGCCTCCTCAGTCAATCCAGAGTATGAGGTTCGGACGACGCAAGTGACTCTGGCAAGAAGCAGTTCTTGTTCTCATCTTGATCCTTTGCCCGGTCTTGCAGGTTGTCATCGTAGCGGCTCAACACAGTCCGAAAAAAGACTGTGGCTCTCGGACGGCCTGCTCTTAGAGATCAACGACGATGAAGTCCGCGCTTTTCAGCTGTCATCGATTAGTTGCATTCCCGGGTGGCGGGCCAGGCGCGTACAAAAGTTGCGCCCAGGCAACCGTGAGCGTTTTCATCGGCAATGCCACGTTTCGCCTCTCGGATGGCCCTTCTGCCGATGTAAAGCGCTTACACGTCGATGGTACGGTCTCGGTCCCAATGGGCATGGGTTTTTCTGAAATTGGGGATGTTACGTCACCAATTCTTGAAGCTTTAAAGTCTCACTTCTAAAAACGCGCAGCGACATCCTGTCTGGAAGCTTTGAATTCCCACCTCTGAAAACGCCCAGCGACATCCTGGCGTTTTGAAAGGGCGCGGCTTCACCCGCGCCGCTCCGACGACCAAGGACCGACGACTTTGTCCCTACTCTCCCGTCAAAAACCCAAACTGTGCGGCCGTCAACGGCACGACCGACAATCTCCCCTGCCGCACCAGCGCCGAATCCGCGAACAGCTTGCTTGCCTTGATCTCAGCCAGACTCTTCGGCGCGCTAATCGACCTCCCTGCCTTGATCCTCACCTGCGGCACCTTCGGATCGGAGGCGTCCACTGACACCACCGAGGCCGTTCCCACCGCTCGCTTCTCGTCTCCGGTGTGGTAAATCACGAGTCGCTCGCCCGGTTTCATCGAGCGCAAATTTCGCAACGCTACTGGATTGGTCACCCCATCCCAGATCGTTGTTTTCTCTCGCTCCAAATCCGCAAACGAATAAGTAGATGCTTCTGTCTTCAGTAGATAGTCCATAGGAGATGGTTTCTCGAGAGTAGTTGCTGATCGTTACGTCGTTGGTTGTTTCGTCGTTAGCATCGTTCCTGGTCCTTCGCTCCGGGTGCCCCGCCCTACCTCGTTTTTCGCGGAGGGTGGGTTAGGGATACTGACCACGCGTTCCCCACATGGACCCTAAAGCCATTCGCAACTAGAAAGCTGATGCTCAGCGACCTCACGACACCGACGACCGACCACGAACCGGTATAGGCCAACGACCGAGGACCACGGACCAAGGACTGGGTTATTGCGGCTTCCCCCCGCCATCCTCCGGATCCTTCTTCCCGTCATCCTTCGGCGCTTCTTTCTTCGTATCGTTCGGATGATCTTCGTAAATCGAGTACTGGCCCTGCGGTCGTTTCAAGCGGACAGTGATGTCCATCGTCGGTCCTTCAATGTCGTAGTCTTCGCCGAACGTCTGGAATCCCGGCGCCAGCACCTGCACGCGCAACTTCCCGTAGGGCACTCCCTCGAAATTCGTCTTCCCCTCACTATCCGTCTTCAGTTCGAAGCCGCCTCGTTGCTGTTTGCCCTTCGTATTTACCGGATGCAGCACCACGGCTGCATTTCGCACCGGCTTTCCATTGTGGTCCCTGACCACCAGGAAATTCAGCGCCGCCATCGGCTCACCCGCCCACAGCATCGCGGTCAACGACATCAACCCCACTGCCAGCCCTACTACCCAGATTCTTTTCATAGTCATCACAATCTCTGGAACATTCTATGCACCACATCCGCCGGTGTCACTCCCGTCCACACGTGATTGCTCTGCTTACTATTCTGTTACAATTCTGATCAATAGCTATCAACCATAACCGTCGCCCGCGATTTTTCATTTCGAAAGCAAGTACGGGAATGGCCCCCTTGACAACCGCCGGCTCAACTCTCTAAAATTAGCACTCGCAGGACATGACTGCTAACAGTGTCCGGCAATACTTGTCGACCAGCTATCTAAACCAAACAAACAATTAGACATAACGAAAGGAGTCAGTAACCTATGGCTACCAAGTTTACCCCCCTCCACGACCGGATCCTGGTCCGGCGCGTCGAGGAAGCCGAAACCACCCGCGGCGGAATTATTATCCCTGATTCGGCGAAGGATAAGCCGCAAGAGGGAGAAGTCATCTCTGTTGGACGCGGGAAGAGCAATGATGAGGGGAAGGTGTTCCCTCTGGCTGTGAAGGAAGGCGATCGCATCCTGTTCGGGAAATACGCCGGCACCGAGATCAAGCTGGATGGCGAGGATTTCGTCATCATGCGCGAAGAGGAAGTGCTCGGGATCATTTCCGGGGCTACCAGCAAAAAGGAAAAGGAGCTCGCTAGCTCCAGGAAGTAGCTATCAGCTGTCAGCTCTCAGAAGCTTTGAGCTCGAACACAATCCCGCAGGCAGCGCCTGCATTCGACTTTCAACAACTTTTTAGGAGATACATCAATGGCAAAGCAGATTGTTCATGGCGAGGAGTCGCGCCAAGCGATTCTCCGCGGCGTCAACCTTTTGGCGGACGCGGTCAAAGTCACCCTCGGCCCCAAGGGCCGCAATGTGGTGATCGAAAAGAAATTCGGTTCGCCGACCATTACCAAGGACGGCGTCACCGTAGCGAAGGAAATTGAACTGAAGGACGCGCTCGAGAACATGGGCGCCCAGATGGTGCGCGAGGTTGCGTCCAAGACTTCCGACGTGGCCGGCGACGGCACCACCACCGCCACCGTTCTTGCCCAGGCGATCTATCGCGAAGGCGTGAAGACGGTTGCGGCGGGCGCGAATCCTATGGCGCTGAAGCGCGGCATCGAGAAGGCCATCGGCGTCATCGCCGGTGAAGTCGACAAGAAGTCGGGCGAGCGCGGCAAGGGCAAGCTCGATGAGTACTCCAAGCCGGTCAGCGGCGACATGATCGCCCAGGTCGGCACCATCTCCGCCAACAACGATGAGACCATCGGCAAGATCATCGCCGAGGCCATGAAGAAGGTCGGCAAGGATGGCGTCATCACGGTTGAAGAGTCCAAGACGCTCGAAACCCAACTCGAAGTCGTGGAAGGCATGCAGTTCGACCGCGGCTACCTCTCTCCGTATTTCGTCACCGATCCCGAGCGCATGGAAGCCGCGCTTGAGAACGCCTACATCCTGATCCACGAAAAGAAAATCAGCTCGATGAAAGACCTGCTCCCGCTGCTTGAGCAGATCGCCAAGGGCGGCAAGCCGCTCCTCATCATCGCGGAAGATGTTGAGGGCGAAGCGCTCGCGACCCTGGTCGTGAACAAGCTGCGTGGCACGCTGCAAGTCTGCGCCGTGAAGGCTCCGGGCTTCGGCGATCGTCGCAAGGCGATGCTGCAGGATATCGCCATCCTCACCGGCGGCAAAGCCATCACCGAAGATCTCGGAATCAAGCTGGAGAACGTCCAGATCTCCGACCTCGGCCAGGCCAAGAAGCTCACCATCGACAAGGACAACACCACCATCGTTGAAGGCAAGGGCAAGCACAACGAGATCGAAGGCCGTGTGAAGGAGATTCGCAGCCAGGTCGACAAGACCACCTCCGACTACGACCGCGAGAAACTGCAAGAGCGCCTGGCCAAGCTGGTGGGCGGGGTTGCGGTGATCAAAGTTGGCGCCGCGACCGAGACCGAAATGAAAGAGAAGAAGGCTCGTGTCGAAGACGCCATGCACGCCACTCGTGCAGCCGTGGAAGAAGGCATTGTCCCCGGCGGCGGCGTTGCGCTGGCGCGCTGCATCTCGGCCATCGACAAGATCAAGGTCGAAGGCGACGAGCAGATCGGCGTCAGCATCGTGAAGCGCGCGCTTGAGGAGCCGCTGCGCCAGATCGTCGGCAACGCCGGCGAAGAGGGTGCAGTGATTCTCGGCAAGGTGCTGGAATCGAAAGACTCGAACTACGGCTACAACGCCCTGACCAACGAATTTGAAGACCTGGTCAAGGCGGGGGTGCTCGATCCGACGAAAGTCGTGCGGACTGCGCTGCAGAACGCCGGCTCGATCGCGTCGCTGATGCTCACCACCGAAGCCCTGGTCTCGGAGATTCCGGAAGAGAAGAAGGGCGCTCCGATGCCCGGCGGACACGGTGGCGGCATGGGAGATATGTACTGAGGTAGCTGTCAGCTCTCAGCTTTCAGCTGTCAGGAAAAAAGGCCCCGCTCGGGAGAGCGGGGCTTTTTTTGGTTGAAGCAGCCCGGAGGATCCTCGTCGACGGTCATCGGACTTCGGTCGTCGGCAAGAGGAAAGTCGCGAATGTGAATTCGTTTAATTTATGGAGGGGATCAGTCGCGTCGTTTGCAGCACGTAGCGGCATCTTTTGTCGGAGTTAATTTTGTTAAGTCGAGACATCTCCTGCTCAACTGTTATTTTGGGGAGGTAACCTTAACAACGGAAATGCTGTTCTCGGGATTCTCTTGGCTAACGGGCAGATCAATTCTCACAATGGCGTATAGGTGTCGAAATTTAGAATGCGGGTGGTCTGCTACAGTCATTTGTTTCCCTGCTTGCCTTGGTTAGTTGACCAATATTTTCGATGTAGGGTTGTAAACGTCACCCATTCGGTGAGTCAAGGAAAAGCCCCATGTCTCGAACACCGCGAGACATGGGGCACCCTCCGTTTTGGATCCGGGCCCACCCGTCAGATCAATTCTCACAATAGCGTATAGGTGTCGCAATTTAGAATGCGGCTGGTCTGTTACAGTCACTTGTTTCCCTACTTGCCTTGGTTAGTGAACCGTATTTTCGATGCAGGGTTATAAACGTCACCCATTCGGTGAGTCAAGGAAAAGCCCCATGTCTCGAACACCGCGAGACATGGGGCACCCCCGTTTTAGGTCCGAGCCACCCGCCACTGGGGTAACAGCCAAAGAGTTACTGCTTGTCGTAAACCGTCGTCGCCTTCTTAGTCTTGCCCTCGACATAGTCCTCGGACTTTACCGTGGCACTCTTGCCATCTTTTGCGATAACGACGTCCAGCTTCGACACCACTTTCCCAGCCTTCTTGATATCGAACTTGATCTGGTGTTCGTTGACGCGTTGCAGGGAAATCGCATCGGCATTGGGATCTCCGTTGATGGGGTAGTCCCTGCCGTCATATTTCGCTTCATAGCCGAACTTGTAGGGCTGGTCCTTATCATCGACGCCTTCCTCGTCAAGTTTGAAGGTATCGGCATCGGCCTGGACGTGGACGATCACACTTTTGGGGACGGGCGGAGTCGGGTGACCTTTGGAGGGATTGAATTTCCAGGTGCCGGAGAAGGGACTGTCGGCGGCGAATAGAGCCGTCGAAAGGGCCAGGATCAGACAAACGAGTTTCAAGGAACGCATGGTGCTGCCTCCTGAGTTTCAATGTGTGGGGAACGGGCGGATTGTACACCTTTTGGGAGAGTGGGCGGGGGAGCCTCAATCGGGCGAGGATCCGGGAGGGCGACGGCAGTGTCTTGACCCCACTCAATCGCAAAATGCGCGATTGAATGGGCACGCCGCGATGCAATGCCGATGCGACGGTGGAATCCTACCCGTTCGACTCGCTGCGCTCGCTCAGGGCAGATTGTTTCAGAAAACGAAACGTGGGGCACCACTTGCCTTGCTGCCGCCGTCGAAAATCAAAATCACACCTGGGCCACCCGACTTTAGGATGAGGCACCCGGTGAAGAGAGGCACGAGAATGATACGGGAGTGGACTTGGTGCACGGCACGCGATAAGCTTTCGTCAGTGACTATTTGGTTCAAATTCGTTTCCCTGTTCATGCTTTCGTTTGTGTTATTTGACGTGTGCACGCCGGAGGCGTGCGAAGCTCAGGCCTTGAATTCGCCCCTCAGTCAGACGCAGATTCACGCTCGACAGAATACTGGAAACGACGAGTGCCAGTTTGAAGAAGACTGCTTCAACTGTGCGCATTATGCGCCGGGCGCATCGATCGACCTCCAACCAATTGCGGTCATCGCATTTACCGATACTGCTTTAAGTATGCCGTCGCTTGACGGAACACCGCTGCTTCCTTATCACCCTCCTCGCCTCTAGCCTCAATTCCTTCTTGGCAGGATAGATCTCCGATCTTCGTCTGCTTAACCGTTGTGTGTCCCGCCGGCTGGGAGTTCGCACGCCGCGTCCAAGAATCACTCGCTCGTTTGTAAGTGCGGTGAACAGCCGGGGAAAACGGAATCCGGAGAAATTCCAGTGCGACTTCGAGGAATCATTTTATTCATCGTGTGTTTGGTGTCTGTGGCGACCGCGCGAGGGCAGCAGTCGTTGACTTTGGATCAGGCGGTTGCCCGGGCACGAACCCGCGCACCCCAAATCCTGTCTGCGCGGGATCGAATTGATGAAGCCCGCGGCCGGTTGGCGGGAGCTTCCCTTCTCTTCCAGGAAAATCCAAACATCAGTGGTGGTGTTGGGCCGCGCTACTCAGCCACTGGCGACACAACCGACTATGACATTTCCATTAGCCAATCGTTGGAACTCGGCGGCCGTCGCGGGGCGCGGTTGGCCGGCGCGCGCGCCGGAGTCGATCGAGAGACGGCGACCAGCCGCGAGGTCTCACGGCGATTGCTCCGCGATGTGAGTGTCGCGTTTGTACGCGGCTTGGCCGCCAAGGAGCGGCTTTCTTTGGTGGAGGCGACGAGCAAGATTGCTGACGAACTGCTGCGGAGTATGAAGCGACGTTACGACGCCGGGGACGTGCCAATCCTCGATGTGAATCTGGCGCGCAACAGCGCTGCCCGGGCGCGGGCAGAAGTGCGAGCGGCGCAGGCGGCATATACGTCGGCGATCGGCGACTTGCGGATCCTTCTCGGAATGGACACGGACACGGACGAGTCGCTGGATATCCTTGGGGATCTACACGACCGCAAGCGGTTTGAGCTTTCGGCTTTGATCGCACGGACGGGCGACCGGCCTGACCTTCAAGCGCTTGCCGCTGAGAAGACCGAGGCTGAAGCCGACGTCCGCCTTGGAAAGGCCTTTCGTTGGCCTACGGTAGCGCCCACAGTGAGTTACAAGCGGGACCAGGGCGATCGAGTCGTGCAAGGAGGCGTCTCGTTCACAGTGCCCATTTTCAACCGCGGCCAGGAATTGCAAGCAGTGGGTCAAGCCCGCACGCGTCGTATTGAGTGGGAACTGGACGCGACCAAGCGGGCCGTTTCAGTGGAAGTCCGGACGGCTTACGACGTGTACAACCTGCAGGTGGCGGGTGTTCAGGAACTCGAACGCGATGCCCTGCCTAGCTTGACGGAAAACGAAACACTGGCCCGACGCAGCTTCGAGGAAGGGGAGATTGGCCTGGTGGAGCTGCTGCTAGTTCGCCGGGATACATTCGAACTCAGAGATGTGTACACCGAGCATCTGCTGGAAGCAGCGGTGGCGGGCGTGGAACTGGAATTCAGAGCGGGGGTACTGCAATGAAGTACGTCTTGACGGCACTCTTGTCACTTTCCTTTTTCCTTGCGGGGTGCTCGAAGTCGGCAAAGAAAGAAACCGATGAAAAGGCTTCCGTGCCGGCACCGCAAGAAGCCAAGCATAGCGACACGTCGGTTTTGCACATTGAGACCACGATGTTGCGGGACCTTCGCATTACGACGATCGCAGTGGAGCGGCGACTTGGTGGTGAAAGCGCAGCGATTCTTGGAGAGTTGCACCCCAACGAGAACGCTTACGCCGAAGTTGGCGCGCCAGTCGCGAGCCGGATCGTTAAGATCAACGTCACGCTGGGACAACCAGTAAATGCCGGCCAGGTGCTGGCTGTGTTGCAGAACAGCGATGTTGGCAAGGCGCGCTCGGAAGTTATTTCTGCGCAGGCGCGGCTGGAGTTGGCGAACCGAACGCTTGAACGGAAACGCCGGCTCGGCGCCGAACGCATCGTGGCTCAAAGGGAGATACAAGAAGCGGAAGCGAACGTGGAATCAGCGAGCGCGGAGCTCCGCGCCAGCAAAGCTACGCTACGATCTCTGGGGCTGAATGCAACGGACTCAGAGCATCTGACCGATGAACCGACGTTTTCGTTGCGTAGTCCAATCACGGGCACGGTTATCGACCGCGATGCAGTGCAAGGGCAGATGGCGGACCCGAGTAAGCCGCTATTCCGAGTCGGAAATCTTGGCCGCCTCTGGCTCACAGCACATGCCTTTGAACGCGACGCCGTGCGACTGGAGAGCGGCAGCAAAGCTCGAATCGCCTTTGCAGCGCTGCCGGGCAGAAGCGTCACTGGGAAAGTGACCTTAATCGGGAAGCAGGTCGAGTCCGACTCGCGAACCGTGCCCGTGCGCATTGAGATCGATAACCGGGATGGCTCGTTGCGTCCAGGCATGTCGGCGACGGCCTGGCTCATCGTCGGACAGGAAACCGGGGAGGTGCTGACGGTACCGTCGGCCTCACTGCAGCGAATTCAGGAACGCTGGATTGTTTTCATCCCCAAGAGCGATACCGAATTCGAGATGCGACAAATTGGACGCGGTCGGGATCTGGGCGGCGAAGTGGAGATTCTTTCGGGATTGAAAACAGGCGAGACCGTTGTCGTTGAAGGGGCGTTTCTATTGAAGGCGCAAGCTGAGCGATCGCAAGGAGCCGGCGAAGAGCACGAACACTAAAGAGCAGAAACCATGATTACAACAATTCTAAAAGCATCGTTTGCGCGCCCGACCCTCACAATCGTCCTTGCACTTGCTGCATGCGCCCTCGGTGCGGTCTGGCTTCAAGATCTGCGTCGTGATGTTTTTCCGGACCTCTCGGCCCCGGTGTTCAACGTGATCGTGCAGAATCCCGCTATGGGAGCGGAGGAATTGGAAACGGGTGTGGCTATCCCGCTGGAAGTCGCGTTGGCCGGACTGGCTGACGTTCGCCGGATCAGATCTTCTTCGCTTTCAGGTGTGACGCAAGTCAGCGTCGAGTTCGAGTCTGACGCCGACTACTATCGCTCGCGACAGTTCGTAGCGGAGCGTGTCAACCAGGTCGCATCTCAGTTGCCGCCGGGAACGGAGGCTCCCAATATCTCCAGCCTGACGGGCCGCTTAAACGAGATATTCGAGTTCACGCTGGAGGCGCAGCCCGGCAGAGCCGATCCGATGGTGTTGCGGGATCTCGCCGAATTTGAAGTGCGCAACCGACTGTTGGCAGTTCCTGGTGTGGCATCGATTGAACGCCTCGGTGGTTATTTGCGCCAGTTCCAGATTCAACTCGATCCCGAACGGCTGTCGGCCCGAGGCATCACGCTGGATGAGGTCGAGCACGCTGTTCAGGGCAGCAATATCAACGCGGCGGGTGGATTTGTGACAGAGGGCGCAATGGAGTGGACGGTGCGCGCTGTTGGACGGGCAAACAACGTCGAAGATCTGCGAAGCACTGTCGTAGCGATGAAGTCGAAAACGGTTCCAGTTCTTCTAGGTGACATTGCAGACATACGCGAAGCGCCCGCCGTCCGTCGAGGCATTGCACATCGTCTGAATGGTGAGGTGGTCAGCTGCCGGGTGATCAAACAATTTGGAGCGGATACGGTGAAGGTATCTGCCGGCATCCGCCAAGCTCTCGATGACATAGGTAAGTCAGTTCCCAAGGGCGTGCAATTGAGAGTCGTATACGACCAGTCTGAGTTGATTCGCAGCTCGCTGGGTGGAGTGGAGAGAGCGATTCTTATCGGTGCGGGCCTCGTCGTCCTGGTTCTGTTCCTGCTGCTTGCGGATATTCGCGCTGCACTGATTGTCACGCTGACCCTTCCGTTGTCAATCTGTTTGTCCGGATTGCTGCTCAAGCCGCTCGGAATCGGCATCAACACGATGACGCTGGGAGGATTGGCAATTGCTGTGGGGTTGCTCGCAGACGCAGCCATCATCGTCACGGAAAACATCGTTCACCGGATTACGGCGCGACCCACAAACGGTAATGGGAGGGAGAATGCATTATCTGCGGCGATCGAAGTCGGACGCCCGATCGCATTCGCGACATTGATTGTCATGGCGGTCTTCTTGCCCCTGTTCGCCATGAGTGGTATTGAAGGAAAGATGTACAGCCCACTTGCGGCGGCGGTCGTATCCGCGATCGCCGCGTCGCTCGTTCTGGCAATTACGCTAGTTCCGGTGGTGGCCGTGATATTCCTCCGCCCCAAACATAGCGTTGAGGAAGAGGACGTATGGGTTGTTCGCAAGCTTAAGAGTGTATACGCGCCTTTTTGGGACTACGCACTCACTCATCCTTCGATAGTGCTCATTGGAGCGGCCATCATGACAATCCCGGCGTTGGTCCTGGCGCTGTATATCGGTTCTGACTTCATGCCCAAGCTGGATGAAGGCGCATTTCTGATCCAGACTGTCCTACCACCTGAGGCTTCGCTTGATGAGGTAGACCGCGTGAATCACCGTGTCGAGGACATCCTGAGAACGTTCCCGGAGGTGGAGGACGTGGTGCGGCGCACCGGGCGAGCGGAGCGCAGTGAAGATCCGATGCCGCATACGTGGTCAGATGTTCTCGTGATCCTAAAGCGGGAAGTGGCTCGCACACCGGACGAACTCGAACAAGCCATGCGCGACAAGCTTCATAGTGTTGCAGGTACAACCGCTCTGTTTACGACCCCGCTGGGCATGCGAATCGACGAAGGACTTGGGGGCACTCCGGCGGACATCTCGGTTCGCATCTTTGGTTCGGATCTAGACAAGTTGGCCACTCTCGGCGACCGCGCTCAGGAATTGATGCGCAACGTTCGCGGAATCGAGGACCTGCGAACGGAAAAGCTGACGGGCATGCCTCAATTGAAAGTCAGCATAGACCGGCAGGCAGTCGCGCGAGTAGGCCTGACCCCCGGGGATGTAATCCGGGCGATTCGCGTTGGGATGGCTGGCGAGGAGGAGTCTGAAGTCTGGATCGGTCAGCGGCGGTTCGACATGATCGTGCGGCTGCAAGACGAACATCGGAATAGTCCAAAGTCGATCGGATCTTTGCTGATTGACGGTCACGATGGATTCAGGATCCCACTGAGTCAGCTCGCAACGATTGAGCAAACTTTTGGTCCGGGAACTATCCGGCGCGAAGCGGGTAGTCGACGGATCGCTGTGGAAGCGGCCGTTCATGGTCGCGACCTGGGAAGCACGGCAAATGAAATCGCCATCAAACTTGCGCAGGATTTGTCACTGCCTACCGGGTACTTCTTCAACGTGGGGGGACGGATTGAGAGTCAAACCCGCGCTGCACGTTCTCTGGGAATCGCGATCGGCGTGGCGATTCTCGCTGTCTTCCTTCTGCTGTACCTGGCACTCGGGTCTGCTGCAGAAGCGATGGTGATTTTGGCGACACTTCCAACAGCATCGGTCGGTGGCATCGTTGCACTGCTCATTGCTGGTGAAACGTGGAACGTGTCGTCACTTGTTGGTCTGATCGGACTGTTCGGCATTGCAGTCCAGAACGGGCTAGTACTGATTACACAGACGCGGGCCTTGCTGTCGCAGGGAATGCCTTTTGATGAGGCACTGCGCGGAGCGTGTATCGGGCGTGTGCGCCCGAAGATCATGACAGCGGCAACTGCAATCCTCGGACTGCTGCCATTGTTGGTCTTGAGGTTACATGGCACCGAAATCGAAAGACCACTCACGGTGGTGATGGTCGGCGGACTAGTGACATCCACGCTTTTCACACTACTGGCATTGCCGACGTTTTACTTGAGCGTGCATCAGTTACAAAAGAAATTCGCGAATAACCTCTGAGGAGTACACGATGCTTCACGCGATCGGACGGGTGGTCCATTCCAGCCCAGTTTTGGCTTGAGTGGGGCAGTTCTACCGACAACATGCTCCTGCGACTCGTTCGCGTCTTCGCACTGTCTATGCCGACTTGATTTCGCCGCGTCCTTCAACGCCGGTGGCGTAGTGGCGAAGCTGCTCCACTGCCAGTTCTCCGGACGATTGGATCACCTGCGCTTCACAATCGCAGCAGATCTACCAGGTAACGGCCTGTGTATAAATTTGCATGCTCGCTCCATCGCGAGTATCGGCCCACGCAGCGTGCACCACGCCATCTGGACCCGCGACGATCTGGGTGTAGTCGCCGAAGAATCCGCAGCCCGGAAATCCTACACAGGGATTGAACGACCTCGTGCTGACCGCCTGCTGTGTCGGGAAGGTTTTGCCTCCGTCGGTCGACTTGCCGACAAAGTACTCCACCTTGGTCAGAGCCGGATCGTTCCGATCGTCATACCAACCGACGTAGACCGATCCGTCACTCTTGCCAGTCGCCCATGGAAAGAAGTGATGCCGTCCATTGCCGAACGGATCGTTATTCACACGATGCACGGTGGACGCGCCCGTCCGTGTGTTGACTACAGCGACGTACACACTCGGCGTGCCTTCCAGCGGGCCGCCCGCAATCTGGCTTGCAGAAAATGCGCAGTACGCCGTGTCGCCGATAATCCCACAGCCAGGCGCGACCGTACCGAAATCACGGAATCCCCAGTTCAGGCTGTTCATGCCGTTGTAGAAGAAACTGGCGACAGGTGTCGTGGTAACCTGCCACGTACCATTCTTGAGCGTCGACATCCGCATGCGGATCACTCCGCTAGCGGCGGTGAAGTCGTCAAAGAAGATGTGCGGTGTACCGTGACTGTCGATGACCATTGCCGAGAACTGTTCTTGTGCGTACGACCCGCTTACCTTTACTGGCGCCGAGAAGGGCAGATTGGCGCCGGCGGCATGCGATTCCAGAATCGCCGACGAAAAAGCCGGAACGTGCGCCTTGCCATCGACGCAGGGCTGATCGTTGCAGAAGAGGGTGTAGTAGACATAGATCGTTCCATTAGTGGGGCTACCCGGCACCGAGTCCACTGTGATGAGTGGCTTGTCGAGCTGCGCAGGGCAGACGAAGTTGGTCGCGCCGCTGCACTGCTGGTTATCGATGATGGTCGGTAGCAGCGATGCATAGGTGCCGTTGGCGAATCCTTGGACTTCTTCTACCTGCGTGTCGAAGTTCGCGTAGACGCCGTCGACGTTGAAATCCAGGATCAGGTTGCCCGCAATTGTCGACAAGTAGCTCTGGCCCTTGTCGTCAAAGGCTACGCCCGGATCGCTCTGAAAGTTGTAAGGTGCAAAATCAGTGATCGGATCCACCCCGATGACCATGGAGTCGTCGCTCCAACTGGTTCCACCATTTGTGGAAACATGGAAGAATTGGTGGTCGTAATTCTCTCGGAAGTCGTTGGACATCACCACGAAATTCTTGCCGCTCACTGGATCTACAGCTAAGCCGAGTTCCGCCTTGGGCCAGGGGTTGCGGTCCCGATTCACTTTCACGTTGCTGCCGGCGGTGGTGGCAGCGGCGGTGGCCATGGCGGCCATTTTGGAAGCACCCAGCTTTTGCATGCGCTGCACAAGAGCCTGCTGACCGCCTGGCGGCAGCACCGCCCCTTCACGGTCGAACGGGGCCTTGTGATGCGACTGCATGTAGACGACAAGATCTTCGAGGTTTTGAGGCTTGGGAGCCTGCGCTTGCACAGCTATTCCGCCCGCGAAAGCGCTCAACACTAGTACGAGGTGGCGCGTAGACCTGAACGAGAGACTCGACACGGAAGGCTCCTCCTTAGTGGACGATGGTGGAACTGTGGCGGCGCGGTGCCGTCAGCGTGTGGCCTTTACGGGTGAGTGGGACCCTGCTCACCCGGTGTTACCGCGGGGCAGCGGTATTAGAATTTCCACTTCCGCTGGACGACTGCCGAAACGGACCAATCCGTGGTGCTCCAAATCGTGATTGGGTCCAAATCTGGCGTTCCACGCGGAATCTGAGTCAGGGCATCAGGTTTTAGCGCAAGGGAGTGTGCGAGTCAAGTCGAATCGGAGGTAGGTGCTGCTTCTGTCGAACAAGCGACGGGAGAGTGCGTCCCGGATAACGCGGGGACGGATTCGAAAACCGGTGACGACGGGACGTAGCCCATTTTATGCATCGGTCAGTAGGTTTAAGGCGAACGTCCGGTCTGTCTCCCACAATTCTGTCGCCTACAGTTCCCGGGCTTGGGTGGGCCGGCCCGCCCCAACAACCGCCCTTCGGCCAGTAGGAGAGCTCAAATCAATGACTGGGGGCCGTGAGGAATTGATTGCTCGTGCGCAGTCATCACATCTTGACTGAAGGAGAAGTTCCCACCGGCAGCGCCTGAAGGGTTTTGCCTGCACGGACGAATGCCTTGATCTCCTCATGCCGATCAGTGCTGTGCAAGAACTTCACGTCGAGCAGGCCCTCGCTCGGGACCCCGTACAGCTGAAAGCTGATCTCCGCAAGACACAAACTCCACCCCTCTAACCATACCCGGAGGTCAGCAAGACGACCCTCATCGCCGTTCCAAACCACCAGCAGATCGATGTCGCTTCCCACATTCGCGTCTCCTGCCTCGGTGCTTCCAAACAGGTAGACAGCTTCAACTCCGAATCGAATGGGATCCATCGCAGCCGCAATGCGTTCGGCAAAACGCTGTCTCCAGCGCCAGTGCTCGGGTGCGGCACCCAATCGCTCACCACTCAGTTCGCGCTGCTTCCATTCGAGATACTCCCCCAGACGATGCGCGATGTTGTCGAGCAATTGGCGTTCTTCCTTGAGAAAAGGACCTTCCCATGCGACAGGCATTTCTTTCTTGTAGTGAACCTCGATCGCGCCCACAGCGGTGCGCCAAATCGAGACCGGTGACCGAAGCCGCCACGGAGTATCGACGAAATCGGGCAGGGCATGTGTTCGACCGAGATATTCAATGCGAGCCGTCGTGTCTTCTGGAAACTGCCAAGCAGGTGGGATGGCATCGAGCACCCACTGGAACACCACCTGCGGAGGCTCTTCGCGGTGTGAGAGTGCTGCGGCCACGTTGTAGATGCAGCGCAGTTCCTTAGCGCGCTCTTTTAAAGCCGACAGCTCCTGATCGGGGTTTTTATCCTTCACGGCGTTTTGCTAGCAATTGCTTCCAAACAATCTTAAAGCCAGAGGAGACGACACGGATCAGCATTTGTTATCGTCGACAGCCTCTGTTGGGCACGGCGCGATCTTTTTTCTCAAGGTACTTGAACAACACCACGAACCCATCCTAAAGCGCAAAGAGCGCGCTTTAGGATGGGGCACCCAGCCGATGGTGGTAGCAGCAGAATGTGACGAAATGAGTGCGTCCGCTTGGATGAAAACTTGTGAGGGCCCATGGCATGACGCCAAACTAGGCTGTCACTCGGCCCAAGTCTGTAATCTGTGAACTTACCCACTCAAGCCAACAGCGGGCTTGAGTGCGCCACCGTCCACATACGGGCCGTCCGGACGCCTGCAAAAGCAGGTCCTTCGCTTCGCTCAGGATGACAATTGGGTAGGGGCCAGAATGGAGGAATGTCGGGCCTCGTAGCTTTGGGCTGAACTGCAGATTCCTTCTGCCCTCCGCTTCGTTCGGCGTCGGAAGGACAACGAGTTGGGGACGGCGATTGGGGAATCCAAAAACAATAGCCCCATGTCTCGAACAATGCGAGACATGGGGCACCCATTCCTTCAGATCTACCACCTGGAGTACTCAGGGTATTCGAGTCTTCAGTCATCCCGGGTTAGCGCCAACAAACGGCGCGAACCCAGGGCACCATACACTGGGGGGACAATCGCCCTGTCGGAAGAGTGTGTCCAGTGAACATTGGCCGTTTCGCACCCGGGTGTGTATAAAGGTTGGCGGTTTGGAGGGAAAGCGTGGTCGTGGACCCACCCAATCGCAAAGGGCGCGATTGGATGTGGCAGCCTAAAACTTTATGGAGGAAAAGGACGTGAAAAAGTCACTGATCGTGGCGGGGGTGGGAGTTTTGATCCTTGTGGTGGCGGCCAGTGTGGTGGAGGCCCAGAAAGGCGCGGTCGGGCACAAAGTGAAGCGCGTGATCTATGTATCGTCCGAGAGCGCAACTTACAAGCCGATGCCCCAGGGAAAGGTTTCAATGGCGACGATCTGGGGAGACCCGGACAAGAGCGCGCATGCGACATGGACGAAATTCGATCCAGGGTACGACGCGGGCATGCACACGCACACTAACGACGTCTCGATCGTCGTTCTCAAGGGGGCGTATCTGTACAAAGATGATGCGGGCGAAAAGCGCGTAGGACCGGGAGATTTCCTGCGCGTGCCAGGTGGCCACAAGCACTGGAGCGGCGGTGACAGGGCCGAAGGCGCGCTCTTTTATGAGGAGGGGTCCGCGAAGTTCGATTACATTCCGGCGAAGTAGGGGGCGGTCATCGGACGTCGGCAAAAAAAGCCCCATGTCTCGAACACCGCGAGACATGGGGCACCCGTTCGTTTAGCCATCCACCGAGAGAGCATCGGGACGCGGAAATAATTACCCTCAATCGCACAGACCGCGATTGCATGGGGCACCTGCCGATGCAAAGACCGACGCGACCGTGGAATCCCACCCGTTCGACTCGCTCCGCTCGCTCAGGGGCAGGCTGTTTCAAGAAACGAAACGTGGGGCACTCCTTGCCTCGCTGCCGCCATCGAAAATCAAAATACACCTGGCCCCCTAAAGGCCAACTGTGTTTGACAGTAGGGCTCAGGCGATGCTAAAAACTCGGGCCGTTATGTAGTACCCACCGCCTCGGCTGTCCTCATCCCGGATCCCGAAGCACGGTAGCGCGCTACACAGCAGTCAACTTCACAACACCGAACACTCGTTTCGATTTCTCGGGCCTCGCAATCCCGAGTTCAGGGGAGAAGTCTATGAAGACCGCCATGCATGTGTTTCAAAGCGTCCTCACGTCAGCAGCGCTTCTTGTGATTCTTGGTTTTTCAGCCAGCAAGGTTGCGCAGGCACAGTCCACGATCACGTGTCCTGCGGGAACCTACGACATGCTGGATTGGATGACTTTAGATGCTGATCTCGCGGCCACCCATCACCTGGAAGGAAGCAGCAATCCGCTTTTCACGGTGATGGAACCGGGCAAGTTCTACTGGGTGAAAGGTGGCCTGGGTTATCCGTGGGACATTCAACTGTACGACAGCAACTACATCTACCTGTGGGTTACGGAGCTGTCCTGGACGGTTCCGCAAAGCTACAAGAAATTCACGTACAACAAGAATCTGCCTCTGGTCCCGAGATGCGCCACGGCAGGCAGTCCCGGATCCACGATTAGGGTCTCCAATACCAGTTATGACCTGCACACCAATTGTGCCCAGAGTTGTTCGGTTACCTTGGGGCTGCTGAGCGCGATCAATACGGTGTGGGGACCTTACACCTACAGCTTCGGCGGAAACCTGCCCGCCGATTTGAAGACACTGGTGATCAGTTATCGGTATAACTGCGATGCTAATTACCAGAAGTGTCTCGACAAGGAGGAGTATTACCTGACTCAGCGCTACGGCTTGGTGCAGTGGGTGCACTACGTTTTCGTCAACGGTAGTTACGGGCAACTGCAGAAGAGCGTTTTCAACAAGCTGGTGGGTGGAGTGGTGACGCCGGATTTTCCGTGTTTCTAGAATGCTGGCACAAGGATGCTGACGGGCCTAGGCAGTGACCCTCATGGAGCTTGTCTTTACGGTGATCCCAGGTTAGCGCCAAAAGGCGGCGCGAACCTGGGGCACCAGCGCTTGGTCAGGAGCTTTTCTTGTTCTCGGACTTGTGGAGAAATCGACAGCATCGCAATCCCACTCAATCGCACAAAACGCGATGGAATGGGGGGCACCCGTCTTTACGGTGATCCCAGGTTAGCGCCAAAAAGCGGCGCGAACCTGGGGCACCAGCGCTTGGTCGAGCTTTTCTTGTTCTCGGAGTTGTGGAGAAATCGACAGCATCGTAACCCCACTCAATCGCACAGGACGCGATTGAATGGGGCACCTGTGCTCTTTCAAGACGTTGTCCATTCGAAGGGAACCAGAGAAGCTGATTGTGACGAGCAATCCAGTTTCCGAGGTCCGATCGAATGGACATCCACAAGAATGCCCGACTCA
>Ga0075424_100001974_pt1 | contig 18435 bp, 17 predicted proteins | sample SoiMethybrSBSTD3_FD_75301 | JGI IMG/M metagenome (GOLD analysis project Ga0075424, IMG submission 75301) | Bulk soil microbial communities from a Populus tree surrounding site in Tennessee, USA - Soil MetaG P. TD hybrid SBSTD3 | ecosystem: Environmental > Terrestrial > Soil > Tree plantation...
GAATCTCGACAATGAGGCCATCCGAGCCAAGCTTTCCGTTTAGTGACCTTGGGCCCCAACTGAACAACGCCATCTCGCCGTAGCGCCAGGGTTCTTTCAGGACCGTGTCTGTGCTCGCCTTCCAAATCGTCGCTGAAGGGGCGCAAGGCCCCGCCAAAGTACTGGAGCAAAAAGAAGCCCGAGCTAACTTGGGCGAGCAGCCACAGACGGTGAGGTAGGTCTTATCTTCGGGTGACTGAGTAGGACTTGCGCGTCGATCAAGCGGACCGTGATCTTTGTCATCGGAATCCTATTTCAAGCCTTAACGAGATGTTGTATGTTTTATTTGGTTGGGTTGTCGGAGTGGCGCCCGTGGAAGTCGTGACAACGCTGTTTGCGGCTGCGTTGCTGACGTGGCTGGGGCTTCTCGCGATGCTGGTCACGCTTCGTATTTTACGCGGCGAAATTCCCGCGACGGGCTTGCTCACCCATCAACTGAATGCCGACGGCGAGAAAGTTGCTCCCGAACGGGTTGTGGCGATGACCACAGTTCCGGCCGTTCTCGGACTCTGCATATCGGACACATTGCAAACCGATGTCAGTGGCGGTGCCGGGATGCCGTCGCTGCCCGACGTACCGGAATATCTGCTCACGGTCCTGACCGGTGGCAACGGCCTCTATCTCCCAGGAAAGATTGCCAGAATGGCCTGATGGAGGATCGCCGTGAACGCGCAGAACGTGTCATTGTACTGTTCCTTAGCGTTTGGCATCGTCGTGTTGGTGTTCGCGTTCGCGATCTTGTGGAAGATTTTCAAGGGGGACATCAGCCTCGAGGGGTTGCTTGCCGAAGCGCCGGCCCTAAGTGTTGCGGGCGCCAAAGCCGGCTTGCCGCGATTCCAGTTTCTGATCTTCACTTTCGTGATTTCCGGGTTATTCGTACTCCCGTTACTTCGGGCGGGTACCTTCGTCGACATTCCAAACAACGTGCTCGGGCCGGTCGGCCTTACCGCCGACAGCTATCTCGTCTCTAAGGCAGTCAAATAGCGGTGTTGGGATGCCGTCGGACGGCGCGTCCGACGAGAGCAGAGTAATGCGCCACCACTGGCGTCAGGAGTGCTTCAAGGTGCCGGTCATTATTAGGAATCGAGCTGGATATCTGCTGATCCGTCCGCTCAACAACGGTACGATGATTCATCTTGCGCCGGCGGAAACCTCCGAGCCGGTGACTGACCTGGAAGTTGCCGGCAACGAAAAGATTGAAAAGCTCGTTCAAGCCGGACTCATCGCAATTGCTGGAAGACCTCCGAGAGAAGGACAGCGGGCCAGTTCGCGAGGTGAAACCGATTTCTCCGAGCTTAGCGGCGTCATAACCACAAACGACGGAACCCGATCCGCACGACTGGAAAGCGAGAGCCGAAGTCGGCAAGGGGCGTTTCGCCAATGCCAGCCTTTCGCGCTTTCAGTTTCTACCGGTCTTTTCCTCGCCCTATCAATTCAAGTGGGGACATTCGTCGAGATTCCGACCAACGCGCTCGGGTTGCTCGGCATCAGCGCCGGCGGATATCTGGTCTCGAAAGTGGTGAGTTAGCGACATCGCAGTTCGCAAGAGTGTTACGACCGAACGGCGGGAGGTGCCAAAGTGCAGATCACGATCAGAAATCAAACAACGCATCTTTTGATCTGTCCGCTCAATAGCGGTCGGAACATTCACCTCGCGCCATCAGAAACATCTGAGCCGTTAGACCATCTGGAAATCAACGGCAACGAGAAGATCAGTAAGCTCGTGCGGGCGGGACTCGTCGTGATCACGACCCAGGATACAGAAGCCAAGCCGGCAACCACCACCAGCCGGCGTGGGCGGAAGGAGAGGGTGTAAACATGGATCGACTACATCCAGGCGTCTATGTGCAAGAAATCCCGAGCGGCCTGCGAACGATCGAGGGCATCAGCACGTCCACAGCGGCGTTCATTGGTAAGACCGAGATGGGGCCGCTCGGGAAGGCTCAGATCGTGACGAGCTTTTCCGAGTTCCAGGCCAAATACGGCGGATTTCCCTCAGGCTTCTTCTTGGCGCAGTCCGTGCTTCAGTTCTTCAACAATGGCGGCAAGAAGACTTACATTGTGCGCGTCGCAGGGACCGGCGCTGCGACGGCTGCCATCGCACTTAAGGACCGACGATCGACACCGGGGAAAACCTTGACGATCCAAGCCGCCAATCCAGGGGCCTGGGGCAACAAGCTCGATATTGCCATCGCACCGAATGCCGCGGATCCGAGCAATCTGTTCGATATTCAGGTCTTTCGCAATCGCAGCGACCTCACTCCTCCTCTCGACCCGCTGTTGCTCGAAACAATCCCGGGTCTCAGCATGGATCCCGCAGCGGCAAATTTTGTCGATACAGTGGTTCGAGCGCGGTCGAACAATATTTCGGCGCAAGCGGACGCCGGAAATTCCGCCAACGCAGTGGCCGGCACGAGTCGCGGGGCCAAGCTGCCGGTCGGTAACGGCGCTGACGTATTGAAATTGGGAGCCGCCAACGGCGGCACCGAAACACCTGGTACCGCCGGGCCGCCACCCACGCAAGGCACCAGCACGAGTGGCGCGACACCGGCGACAAACCCGCCGGCGGACAAACGCGCGATTACCATCAATCTCGATGCCGATGGCCCGAGAGATATCGTCATACCGGGAACTGCGGCAACTGGCGCGGACATCGCGAGTGCCATTCAGGCGGCCGTGCGGTCCCTGACGGCGAATAACGCGACGAAGCAGGCGGCATATGACGGGTTCACGTGCACGTTCGGCACGGCCTATGTGCTGGGATCCGGGAGCAAAGGTCCAGGGTCATCGGTCGTCGTCACCAACTCGGCCGCTACGCCGATTCAGCTTCAGGCCGGATCCTACAAATTCCAGGTCCGGATCAACGGTGATGGACCGCACGAACTGACCCTCACTGGTCCATTTGCGGATGGACCGTCGGTCGCGCAAGCAATCACTTCGGCGGTAAGAGCAATAACCCCGAAGCGAAACGCAAATCAGCAGGCATTCACTGGATTCACGTGCACCTATGATAATGCGCCGAGTGCGGGAAATCCGTCACTACTTCTGACCAGCGGTGTTCCAGGGACCGGATCGTCCGTCGAAGTAACCAATGCCAGCTCTCTGAATGTGGCTCAGACCTTAAAGCTGGGCAAAACGAACCTAGGAGCCGAGATTTCCGGTGCGGCCGTCCTTCGGCCAGCGGAGTCCGCTGTGCCGACCCAATACCATCTCGGCGTAGCGGTGGTGACCGGCAACGTGAACAGTGCGGTGCTCGGTGACGACGGCGGTTCGCCGGGTGACAACGACTACATCAATGGTCTGTCTGCCCTTGACGTAGTCCGCGACGTGAACATCGTTGCTATTCCCGGCATCGGGTCGCAAGCCGTTGTGGATGCGGGCACCAATTACTGCACTCGCCGCGCAGACTGCTTCTTCATTGGCGATATGAAGCCGGATGACGACAACCTAGACGAAGCTCGCACATTCGTGAGCACGCTGACCGTCAAAAGCTCATATGGCGCGGTATACTTTCCGTGGCTGCGGATGGTCGATCCGACGGGGGCGTCGGCACAACCGATCCTGGTCCCACCATCTGGATGCGTGGCGGGCATGTATGCGCGCATCGATGCGACGCGCGGGGTCTTCAAAGCGCCCGCGGGAACCGAAGCCAATATCGGCGGCGTTGTCGGCCTGGTCACGGATGTCACGGACGCGCAGCAGGATTTCCTCAATCCAATCGGCGTCAATGTGATCCGCTCGTTCCCAGCCGCGGGGGTCGTGATCTGGGGAGCCCGTACCCTCGGAACATTATCCCAGCCGGAATACCGCTACATCCCAGTGCGCCGCACCGCGATCTTTCTGGAGCAGAGTATTTTCAATGGCATCCAGTATGCGGTGTTCGAGCCCAATGACACGGGCCTCTGGTCGAGCCTGCGGCTCAACATCAATGCATTCATGATGCTGCAGTTTCGTGCGGGCGCCTTCCAAGGCAAGACGCCAACAGAGGCGTTCTTCGTAAAGGTCGATGAGACGACGACGACACAAGCCGATATCGACGCCGGGGTCGTCAACATCCTGGTGGGTTTTGCTCCGCTGAAGCCTGCTGAATTCGTCGTTCTGCAACTCACACAAAAGGTCAATCAAGCGGCCGCTTAAGGCCTGCGGTAACAGATGAAAGGCCGATCGCCATGGCAAAGTTCACGGTGAATGCAAAACGGGCCGACCCCTATCGCAACTTTAAATTCCGCGTCAAGATCGACAACGTCTATGTTGCAGGGCTCAACAAATGCAGCGCCCTGAAAAAAACCACTGAGATGGTGGAGTGGTATGAGAGTGGCAATCCGAGCACGCCGTTCAAGCTTCCCGGAAAAACGAAATACGATCCCATCACGCTGTCGGCCGGCGTAACGCACGATCCGACATTCGAGGCATGGGCAAATCTCGTCAATAACTTTCAAGGCGACGCGGCGATGTCGCTCAAGAACTTCCGCAAGGACTTCATCCTCGACATCTTCAACGAAGCGGGTCAGCAAGTTCTGAGCTACCACGTATTTCGCGCGTGGGTATCGGAATATCAGGCGCTGCCGGAGCTCGACGCAGGCGGCAATGCCGTCATGATCTCCACTATTAAGCTGGAGAACGAAGGCTGGCAGCGCGACCAAAACGTCAAAGAGCCAACCGAGACGTAGCAATAGCAATACCTTGCGCAGATGAGTCCCTCGGCCATGGTTGTCACCCTACCGGGCGGCTATGTCGATCAGCACGGAAACGTGCACAACGACGCCGAACTCTTGCCATTGACAGGTCGCGACGAGGAATTTCTGTGCACGCTTCCGGTCGGCGCGCCGATCGCGCCGGTTGTCACCGGATTGCTTGGGCGTTGCGTGCGTCGCCTCGGCTCGCTGCCGGAGTTTACTGAAGATGTGGCTCGCAATCTGCTCGTCGGTGATCGTGAATATCTTGTGATGAAGCTTTTCGAGATCACGTCGGGCAGCACGCTCAATATATTGCTGCGCTGCCCCGGCGAAGATTGCCGCCAGCCTATGGACGTGACTTTGTCGCTCGGGGAGATGACGCCGGAATCTCGGGCTATCGCTTCGCAGTATTTCCGAGTCCGCGTGCCGTCGCAGCCGGAGATCGAAATCGAATTTCGGTTGCCGACCGGTACCGATCAGGAGGCGATGGTCGGCATTGTCGACGAGAGCCGCGCCGTTTCGGCGCTACTCGCGCGCTGCACCGGTCTTGACGAAGCCGAGATCGACGCGCTTCCGGCATCGACGCGTCGCGAAATCGAAGATCGGATGGAAGAGCTCGCACCCCAGGTCAACATCGAAATCAACACGACTTGTCCGGAATGCGGCCGCCGGTTCACCGGTGAAACCGGATGGGCGGCATATTGCCTGGGGCAGATGGTCGGCCAAAGCGCGGTCCTCGAACGCGAAATTCACCTGCTTGCCTGGCACTATCACTGGAGTGAGGCCGATGTTCTCGCGATGACCCGCAGCAAACGCCGTCGATATGTCGCATTGATCGAAGAGGAGCTCGGCCACGCAGCCGGGGCATAGGCCATGCCGGGCTTTTTGCAGCAGATCATCAGGAGTGGAACACGGCCCGTTCCGACCGGTCCGCGCGCGCAGTGGCAATCGCCAATGATTCCGCTCGACGTCAACGAGGTCGTGCCGCCGCAGGCCGCACCGACGCCGCCGCCGGTCGAGCAGCATCCGCCAATGCGGCCCCGGCCGCCTATTTCCAGCCCGGACGCCGCGGAAGGGACGCCAGCCGTGCACCGAAAAACGGCCGCACAGGAGCCACCGGCGCCAACGCCCCCGCCAAGTCTGGACAGTGGTCCAGACCAGCAAGCACGATCTCGGCCGGTCGTCCCTCCGGCGCCGCCGTTAGAGCGACCGCAAGGACCCGACAGCGGCGCCATCTTCTTCGCGGCGCCGCCACGCACCTCGGTAGCGTCTTCGAATCGTACCCTGGGTCCCGCGCGTGCGCCATTTCCGCCTCTTCCGCCAGCGCCTTCCGCAGCGCCGGTCGAGGTGACGGAGACGACATTCCGTGCGCCCCGCCGGCGCCCTGCGATCTCAGATACGGACCCGCCGGCCGGCGGAGCATCTCGGACCGTGATGCCAATCGCCGATCACACGCCTGCACCAGCGGTGCAACTCGATCCCGTGCTGTCCTCGATCGAAGCCGCCCGGCCGCATGAGGCGATACCGGCATCGCCAGATGTCAGCCCGCGCGATGCGAGGTTCGAGCCTGACGAGAAGCTCGCGAGAGCGGAGCGCATTGAAGAAAGGCAGCGGCCGCTGGCCACGCCGGCCACGCCTTCGTTCGCATCAAACGGAGGGCCGTTCACGGCGGTGCTGGAGCGCGGGGCCGCCGATCCAAATTCACCAGTTGGACACGAGCCAGGTCCTCGGCAAGGACCAACACCGCTCCGTGCGCTCCGCGAGACGTCTCCGCATCTGACGGTCAATCACCTTAACGTGCAGGTGATCAACGAGGAGCGCCACTCCCGCAAGGAACCGCCTCGTCCGCCTGCACCAACCATACCGCGGGAAGATTGGGGCAGGTTTGAACGGCGTCACCTGAGGGTGCCGTGAGCTATTTGGCAATTGGTGCAGTGACTAAGGCGTTGGCCGAGCTTCTGACGAAAAAGCTCAATCACCCGGCGCTCATGGGCGGGACGACCTTCCGCGTCACGACCCTGCCGCCCGACGACGATCGTGTAACCGACGACAACGGAATTAACCTCTTTCTCTACAAGGTCAGTGAAAGCCCGTTCACCAAAAACATCGACTGGCACGGCGATCGGGTGACCCCATCAAACGGCAAACCGCCGTTGTCGCTGACGCTGAGCTACATGATGACCGCCTACGCGAAGAAGACCGGCGGCACGTCGCAGGACGACATTACGACTCAGCAGCTGCTTGGCAATGCGATGGCGATCCTGCACGAAAATCCCGTCCTCAACGACGTGCATGACAGCGAGTTCGACGCCGACCTCGACACGCAATTGGCATCGGAATTGCGCAATTCGTTCCATAAGATCAAGGTGAGTCTTCTGCCGATCTCGATGGAGGAGTTCTCCAAGATCTGGACCGGATTCAGCAAGGCGTATCGGCTTTCCGTCGCCTACGAGGTGTCGCTCGTCGAAATCGGTCCGCTCGCGCCGGCAGTTCCCCCTTCGTCCGTGGTGCAGCAGATGGGTGTGCAGCTCGGGCCGGGCCCAATGCCATCGATCGCAGCGATCGAGCCCGCATCCGGTCCGGCAGGAGCGCAAATTTCCATTCGCGGGGCCGACTTTCAGCTGGCCGGTATCCCGACGAAGGTGGTGATCGGTGATCTCGAACTCGCTGATTCTGACCTGCTTCTGCTCAGCCCGAATGAGATCCGTGTGAGGATCCCCGAAGCGCCGACGCGGGGCCCGCAGCTTGCTATCGTCGTGGTGGTTGGTAGCACCGCAAGTGCGCCGGCGACCTACACGATTGCGCCGTGGATCGACAGCATCGTGCCGCTGCGCGGCATTACCGGAATCCCACTTACGATTCCGTTTCAGGTATCGACTGGGTCGACGGTGAGCGTCGAGATCGACGGGCAGGCGGTCACTTCGACGATCGACGCGCTGCGCACGTCCGTACAGGCTGTGGTGCCGCAGGCGATCGCCTCCAACGGTCCGAAAACTATTGTTTTGCTACTGAACGGCGCGCGAAGCAATGCACGGCTGTTCGAGGTGCTTCCGCTCATCCAGACCGTCAATGTCGCCACCCAGCCGACTCCGGCGCTGACGACGATCACTTTGACAGGGGAGCGTCTGAACGGGCAGGACGCCAACGTGCTGGCTGGCGGGATTCTCATCAAAACCGGGGCGAATGCGAACGCCGCTCAATTAGTCGCCAAGGTAAATCGTGTGCTGGCGCCGAATCTTCCTGTCTCGGCGGTGATCGACGGGCGAGAGTCGAACGTGATTCCGCCGCGGCTCGACTCGATCGATCCGGCGCAGGGCGCACCAGGTGATCAGGTCACGTTGACCGGAGCTGGATTCAGCGGCCGCATCGTATCGGTGAACTTCGGCGCGACCGCGCTTGCGATCGGCGCACAGCCGTTCTCGAGCCGGATGAAGATCACGGTTCCTTCCGGGCTTGCGGCAGGAGCCTTTCTGGTGAAAGTGACCATCGACGGTCGAGATACCAACGCCAGGTCTTTTCAGGTGACGTCGTGAGGGCAGCCGCGGTACGAGGATATGGCAGCAGCGCCGAGCATCTGCTCGCGGAAATCGGCTGGCTGGACTTGCTCATTCGGCGCGAGATCCTAAGCAACCGAACAAGCGCCCACGGCACCCAAAGCGATCCATTCAAGGGTCTCTATGTTTCGGAAGACGAAGTCGCGCGGCTGATTGCTCAGGGCGACAACGGTCCTCGCAATGACGGTCCGGATGATAAGGCGCTCATTGAGGCGGCTGCCGTGCGTCGGGACATCGACGACCGCAGGCAGGCGAGCATCGCGGCCGGCATTTACCTCGCATTGGCCCACCTCTCGCATCTGTTCGGCCTTACGCCGTTCGAGGAGAGGATCGTAGTGCTCGCCCTGGCGTCCGAGATCGATGTCAAATACGAGCGATTGTTTGCGTGGTTGCAGGACGACATTTCGCGGAAGAGACCGTGCGTTGATCTGGCGCTTCGGTTGTTCTGTGCAAATCCGGATGAGCGGCTGGCGCTGCGGTCCATTTTCAAGACGGAAGCTCCGCTGTCCCGCGGACGGCTGCTCCGTTCCCTCGACAAGGGCGACAGTCCGCTGTTGAGCCGCCCGCTTGTCCTCGATGATCGAATCGCGAGCTTTCTATTGTCAAATACTGCATCGAGCTTGCCAACGGGCTCGCGGATCCACACGCCTGCGCGGCCGCTTGAACAGCTCCGTTGGAGCGAGCGCATGCGCAGCGAGCTGTTGGAGCTCATTCGCAATCACGCAGGTGGGAAAACGGATGCCGGGCATCGATTGGTCCTCAATTTTTGCGGTCGGACCGGTTCGGGACGCAAAACGCTTGCATCTGGGCTGTGCCAACGTGTCGACATGCAGCTGCTGGTCGTCGATGTCCAGGAACTCGCAACTCGAAGCGAATCATTCGAAGAAGAGTTGCGAGCGGCGTGCCGACACAGCCTTTTGCATCGCTGCGCAATTTACCTCGAGCACACCGGCGCGTTTCTTGCGGACGACGAGAAAGGAGTGGCGGCGCGGACCGCGCTCTGCCGGGCCATCGCAGATTTCTCCTCGCTCAACTTCGTCGCGACCGAAACGGGTTGGGTGCCGGGCGACACCTTCCGTGGCCACACCTTTCTCACGGTGGAGCTGTCAACGCCGGACATTGCCGAGCGAGAAAGCTTGTGGGCCTCGTTCGCGGCGGAATCGGGCCTGCAGTTCGTGCCGGGTATTTCATGGGTGGAGCTTGCGGCCAAATTTCGGCTGACGCCGGGCCAGATCGAGAGTGCCATCGAAACCGCGGGCCATCAGGCTCGATTGCGCAGCCCGAAAGCCCAGATCGAAGAAGGCGATCTCCATAAGGGATGCTACGCGCAATCCAATCCAAAGCTGGCGGCGCTCGCGGGCCGGCTTGAGCCACGCTACACATGGCAAGACATCACGCTTCCGCCGAGCGCGATGGCGCAGCTGCGCGAAGTGTGTGCGCAGCTCCGGCACCGGCGGATCGTCTATGGCGACTGGGGCTTCGGGAAAAAACAATCGCTCGGAAAGGGTTTGGCGGTACTCTTCTACGGACAGAGCGGCGTCGGAAAAACCATGGCGGTCGAAGTCATAGCGAACGAACTGCAGCTCGAGGCTTTCAAGATCGACCTGTCAACGGTCGTGAGCAAATATATCGGCGAGACAGAGAAGAACCTCAGCAAGATTTTCCAGGAGGCGGAGTCCAGCAACGCGATCCTTTTCTTTGACGAGGCCGACGCGCTGTTCGGCAAGCGCTCCGAAGTCAAGGACGCCCACGACCGGTACGCGAACATCGAGATCAACTACTTGCTCCAACGGATCGAGGAATTCGGCGGCCTCGTCATCCTGGCGACAAACCTCCGAAAGAACATCGACGATGGCTTTTTCCGCCGGATGCACTTTGCTGTGGAATTTCCCTTTCCCGACGCGACGTACCGCTATCGCATCTGGAAGCAGCATTTGCCGGAAACCGCGCCAATCAAAGGGGATATCGACTTCGATTACCTCGCGGAGCGCTTCAACCTGGCGGGCGGCAGCATTCGCAACGTGGTGGTGCACGCAGCATTCCTCGCAGCGGATGACGGCACGGCGATCGGGATGGAGCATCTCATCCGCGCGACCAGGCGCGAGTACGAGAAAATTGGCCGCGTGTGCACCGATATGGATTTCGGGCCTTACCAGAAGTGGCTCGCGGAAACGAGGACCCTGCCGTGAGCGCACAAACGTCGGATCGCATGGGCGTGATTTCCCGGCTCGCGGTCGAATATGTCCGCGAAATGGTTGAACGTGATTGGGACGGTCCGCGCTTCCGTGCCGCGATTGAGAGAGTCGATACCGCCCCGGTACGCCTGTCGCTCGATCTGATGAGCGATCACGCGGCGGCGCGGGAGCTTGCCGGCGCAATCTACCGCGCCTTGGCGAAGGAAGTCGGATCATGAGCGGTTTTACGAATCAACCCAAAATCCTGCGCGGCGCTTTCGTCGAATACGGGATTAGTCTGCCGCCGCTGATCGTGGTGTTTCAATTCAATCCGGCGACCATCAGTCGCAGCCGCTCGGCGTGGGTGGATGTCACTGACACGATCCGGGCTGCCGAGCCCGGGCAGAATCTCAGTCTGCTGCAAAGCCTGAGCAGCGGGCTCGATCTATCGCCGATCGATTTTCGCAACGGCCAGACAATCAGGGTGCAGCAGGAGTCGATCAACTTCGACATCCGCCTCGATGCGACCGACAAGCTCAACGACGGCGACACGATCACCGAGCAATTCGGTATCGCGCCGAGGCTTTCGACGCTCGAGGCAATGATGCTGCCCAAGGGACAAAGTCTGCTGAACGCGGCGGCCGCCGCATTGCTGGGCGGGTCGGCTAACAAGGTGCTCTTTCAGGACAAGGATCGCGAGCCGCCGGTCATCCTTTTCATTTGGGGCCGCAAGAAAATCCTTCCGGTGAACATCACGAACATGAGCATTCGCGAGGAAGAATTCAGTACCGATCTCAATCCGACCCGGGCAACTGTCAGCGTCAGCCTCGACGTGATCGAGGGTCCGAACGTGCCGTTCCTCTATACCAAGGCCATGCGGGAGGTCATGTCCCTGTTGAACCTGGCCAACATCGCGGAAGTGGCCAACACCATGGTGCCCAAATAAAATGTTCGGTCCGGGTTCACGCTATCGCAATCTCCCCCAATTGACATCGATCGATGCGCAGGGGGGGCGCCAGGTCAGCACCGGCTTGCGGTTGATCCCGCATACGTCGGGGCAGTTCCTGCATACGGTGAACGCGTATGACCGGCTCGATCTTCTCGCCTTCAAGTATTACAGCGATGCCACGCGCTGGTGGCAGATCAGCGACGCCAATCCTGAGTTTCCGTTTCCGCTCGATCTGCTGGATCGCTCGCCACTGGTCGAGGAAGCTCTCTCGCTGGTCAGCCCCGATAACAGCCATCGGTTTCAGAACCTGCTTGCAGCGGTAAACGCGGCAGGACAGGTCCGTTCGGCCTCCAACACGTTCGTTCTTGCTCAGATTGTCGCCACCTTCGCTGCGGCTGCGGTGCGCCAGCAGATCATCTCCGCCATTGGAGCGAACGGTTTTCAATTCCTTGGTTCGTTCTCGTGGTCTTCTGGGAACGCGGAGGCATTCACGCTGGAAGACCGGACCCTTAAGACGAATTGGCGCGCAATGCTCGAACGTCTGCGCGCCATGGCTGGAGTGGTCGAATGGCGGTCGATGCTGGACGAAGCGACAATACACGTCATCTATAACGAGGCCATTGTCGACCGTAGCGCCATCTTGTCGGCGATTGTGCAGACCGGGTTCGCCGTGTCGCCACTGACCTCGCAACGCGTAGAGCGGCTCGGCGCGAAGGTGGTCATTCCGCCGAACGGGACAGCGTGAGCCATGGTGCAAATCGCCGCAACGATCAAGGTCGACAAAAAGGCCGCTCCTGACCTGCTGGCGGCGGCGTTGGAGCTCGAGGTCGAGACGGATATTCGCCTTGCAAGCAGCTTTCGCATCAGGCTTGCAACCTTCCGTCAAGGAGACGGCACATGGGGCTTCCTCGACGATGATCGGTTGCAGCTTTGGAAGCCGGTGGAGGTGAGCGCAAGCCTTGACGAGAACGAGCAGCAATTGATCTCGGGATACATTACTCAAATCGCGGCCCATATCGATCCTAACAAGGGAGGATCCTATGTCGAGATCATGGGCATGGACGCGACTTGCCTGATGAACCTGGAGGAAAAGATCAAAGACTGGCCAAATAAGACGGACAGCGACATCGCCCGGGAGATTTTCTCCAATTACAATCTGAAATCGGTGATCGACGATACTGGCGTTGTGCATGACGACAAAGCGGCGACGATCATCCAGCGCGACACGGATATCCAATTTCTCAAGCGGCTTGCTCGTCGGAATGGATTCGAATGCCTGGTGAGGGGCGATACGGGCTTTTTCCGCAAACCGATGCTGTCCGCGCCATCGCAGCCGGTTCTGGCGGCTCAGTTTGGTTCCGACACCACGCTTGGCTCTCTTGATGCGCGAGTGAATGCCATGCGGCCGATGCGCGTCGAGATGCATCAGATCGACGTCATCGGCAAGCAACTGCAGGCCGCCACGGCGGACACGGGCCAGCAGAAGCAGCTGGGTAGCACGCCTGCACTTTCGTTGTCGGTTCCCAACGGCGTGCAATCCAAGATGTTCGTGAAGCAGGACGTATGCGTGAACCAGCAGGAGATGCAGAACCTCTGCCGTGCTCTGTTCGATGAAGCGGAATGGTTCGCGCAGGCGAGCGGCAAAATCGATACTGCGGCCTATGGCGCCGTCCTGCAGATCATGCAGCCGGTGCCGGTGAAAGGGGCAGGGACCATGTTCAGCGGTCTCTACTATGTCATCAATGTGAAGCACACCTTCGCGCTCAACGGCTATACGCAGGAGTTCACGGCGCGGCGCAACGCCTTGGCACCAAATGCTTCCGATTTCGCGGCCGGACCGTCTCTGTTCTGACGTCCCTACGCGATGTTGAGACAAAGGTTCGGATGCTTGGACGCGCGGCGCAATGGAGGAATCGATTCAGTCGGTTGGTTCGTGGAGCTCTTCGAAGAGTCGACCGAAGCGGCGGCAGGAATGTTCAGGTGACGATGAACGTGGCATGATCTGGCCGCGGCGTGGATGTCGGAATGAGTTGGGGTGCTTATCATGTCTGATGATCTGATCGCCCGATTGTTGGACAAGACCGAGCATCGCTATTTCGGAAAGTATACCGCATTTGTGGCGGACAATGCCGATCCGGAAAATCGCGGACGGTTGCGATTGCGGATTCCATCCGTCCTTGGCGAAAACGTGATTTCCGGATGGGCGATGCCATGCGTTCCATATGGCGGAGCGAGCGGCCAAGGCTTCTTTTTCATTCCCGATAAGGACGCCGGCGTCTGGGTCGAGTTCGAGGCCGGTCTTCTCGACCATCCCATCTGGGTGGGAACGTTCTGGAGCAAGCCAGGCGGGACCACCGAGGTTCCGGCGCCCGGTGGGAGCCAGTCTCCGCCGACGAGCAAGATCATCAAGACCGCCAATCACACTATCGAGCTCGCCGACGCGCAGGGCAGCGAGAGCATCACGATCACGGATAAGGCCGGAAATCAGATCACGCTTGCCAGCGAGGGAGTGACCATCAAGAGCAGCAAGATCAAATTGGGTGACAGTGCCGGACCCGAGAAACTTGTTCTGGGGACGACACTGAACACGATCTTATCGGCGTGGTTCTCGGCGCTGGCGACCCACACCCATGTCGGAAATCTGGGCGCTCCCACGAGTCCGCCGACCCCGCCGCTCGTTCCGCCCTTGCAGACCGACATCAGCACCGCGCTGTCGCAGAAGCACGTGGTCGAATAGGAGCGTGAAAGATGGCCATGCAGGTTGGCGACAAGGGTGCCACGTCGGGAATGACGAAGGACATTTACGACGTGATGGATCAGCTCATGAAACCCGGCGTGCCGCCCGATAGCCTGGAGCAAGCGCGCACCGGCTGGAAAAATCTGGCGTTCGCCATCGCCAGCGGCGTGGTCACGCATATCAAGAACAACATGGAAATCAGCGGCATCCAGGCCCAGGGATCTGTGACCACCGCGGTCACCGGCACGGTCGCCGGGACAGCGGTCACCGGCACGGGGACCGGCAGTGTCACAACCAACCAGACCGGCACGCCGACCGGCCACGTGAGTTGAAACATGGATACCACCGGCTTCGCTTTCCCGTTTCAGATCGATGCAGTTGGCCAGGTCGCCACGTTCTCCGGCGATGCGAAGATCGGGGCCAAGATTGCGCAAGTCGTGCTCACCGCGCCCGGCGAGCGCGTAAACCTGCCCGAGTTCGGATGCGGCCTGCGCGACCTGGTCTTCGATCCGAACAACGACATCCTGGCGGCGGCCACCGAATTCGCCATTACCCGCGCGCTGCAACGATGGATGGGTGGTGAAATTCTCGTCGACAGCGTGAACGTCGCCTCCTCGGAAGGGGAGGTAGTCGTCCAGGTCGTCTATGTGCGGCGCGATCAGCTCGAACGCGGAAAAGTGAAGATCGTGTTCTGAGAGGGTGACATGGCAACGATCAATCTGAGAGACAACAAGCAGGTGATCGATTATCTCGCGCGGGATTACGCCAGTTTTCGTCAGGCGCTCGTCGATCTGATCCCCGCGAAGCTGCCGGAGTGGACCGACCGTTCCGAAGCGGATTTCGGCATCGTCTTGATCGAGCTGTTCGCCTACATGGCAGACATTCTGAGCTATTACCAGGACCGGATCGCAAATGAAGCGTTCCTTGCGACCGCGCAGGAGAGGCGCAGCGTCGTACAGCATCTGCGGCTGATCGGGTACGAGATGACTCCGGCTGCGCCCGCCTCGGCGTTCCTCAGCGTGGTGGTGGGAAACAGCGTCAATGATACGATCGAAATTCGCACTGGCGATCAGTTCTCGACGCCGACAACCAAGGATCGCCAGAGCGTGCTGTTTGAATATATCGGCACGAAGCCTCTGATCATCGACCTCAGCAAGTTGGCGCCGGGTTCGGGGACAAAGGCCGACGGCACCCCCGATCCGAACTTCAAGATGGCCGCTGACATCATCCCGGTACAACAAGGCCGATCGATCATCAACGAAGTCTGCGGTATTTCCAACGGTACGCCGAACCAAGTATTCCAGCTGGCGCAGCCGGGCATCTTACGCGGATCGCTGCAAATCACAGTGCAGACGTCGCCGCCGTCCGCTCCCTGGAATTTGCGCAGCACGCTCGCCTTTAGTCGCGCCGTCGATGCCGACTTCACCGCGGAAGTCGACGAGAATGACATTACCACCATCAGGTTCGGAGACGGCCAGAATGGGCAAATTCCTCCCGTATCGACGTCCATTCTGGCCAGTTACCGGACCGGCGGCGGGAAGGTCGGAAACGTCGGCGGCGGTCAGATCACTTCGCTCAACAAATCGCCTCAGCTGCAGCTGTTGGGAGCACGGGTGTTCAATCGCCTGCCAGCCAGCGGAGGCGCGGAGCGTGAGTCGATCGAGCATGCGATAAGATTTGCGCCGACCGTTTTTACGTCGATGCAACGCGCGGTAACCGCGCAGGATTACGTCGCACGGGCAAAGCTTTTTCCCGGAGTCTCCAAGGCACGCGCCGAATCGACGAATTGGAACACCGTGCGCCTATTCGTCGCTCCGACCGGCTCGGGCGACCTGCCGAGCGACATTTTGAAACGCGATCTGTTGGCCTATTTCGAAGACAAGCGGTTGCTGACGAGCTTCGTCCAAATCGAAAATCCCGATTATGTTCGCATCGTCATACAGGCCGAGATTGGGGTCCGTCCGGTATTTCGTAACGAGGATGTACTGGCGCAAACGCGAGCGACAGTAGCAGCGCTGTTTGATTTCGATGCCGTCGAATTTGCACAAGTGATCTTCCTCAGTAGCGTGTATCAAGCGATAGAGAATCTGGCGGGCGTGGACCACGTTTTCGTGTCCCGATTCTCGCGTTCGGATGACACGCAACAGATCGCGGCCGATGGCCGGATCGCCTTGCGTGCGAACGAAATCCCGGTATTGCGCGATGCTGATCTCTCGATCACCGGAAGTGGCGGGGTATGATCGGACCGACCAACATCAGGGCTGACCCGGACCCGCGCGGCGGGCAGCTGATATTGTCATGGACCAATCCGATTCTGCCCGGATTCAAGGGCACGCAAGTCCTACGGCGTGAGCGGGAATTTCCGAGCGTTCCAGTCGACGTCAGGACGAGCGAGAACGTCGTCTTCGATGACACCACGACCCCCGCGGGCGGAGCGGGGCGCTTTCTCGACAGTCGGCTCAAAAGCGAGGTGACGTATTACTACGCGATCGTCGCGTACGATTCGGCATTCCGGCCGTTCCCAGTATTCGTCTCCGGCATGACGAGCGCACCATATCAGACGGCTGCCTATCTCTATCGCAAGCTTCCCGGCATCTATCGCGAATACGACGCGGCCGCACCGGTTCCATCGGCACCGCTCGATCCTGCGGACGTGGGCAAGGGACCGCTCCTCCGGCTGGTCGAGATGTTTGGGCCGCAGTTCGACCTTCTGCGCAGTTATGCGTCCGGCATGCGGAATTTGTTCGATACGGATCAAATCGACGGGACTTTCCTGCCGCTGTTGGCGCAATGGATCGGCTGGCAGACGAATTTCACGGAGACAATCGGGCGGCAGCGGAACGACGTGAAGTTCGCCCCGCATTACTATGCGACGACGGGCGTGGCGGCCAATCTTCGCGCGACCATTAACCGGCTGGTGCCGTGGGACGCGCAGATCAAGGAGTTCGCGCACAACATCTTTCTTTCGAACCGGCCAGAAGAGCTCTCCATCCATGAGCAGCAACGGCGGAACAATCAGCGGCAGCCGGCCACGACCGTGTCGCTTGACGTGGCATATGAGGGCAGGCCGTCCCCGGTGCTTGCGGGCGATGGAAGACCGTGGATTTTCTATCATGCGCGCCAGGGCGGGCCGGACAAAAGGGCGGACGAATGGCATGTTTGGTACAAAATCTGCGATCGCGACGATTGGCTACCGGCTTATCGCCTCACCAGGGATAGCGCCGTCAACAAAGGTCCGTGTGCGGTCCAGCGTGCCAGTGGAAATATGTGGCTGTTCTGGAGCAGCGTCGATCCCGATGCGGCGGGACGCCCCGTTCCCCAAATCAAGTCGCAGCAGCTCTCGGCCGGGCGACCGGCGCTGAATGCGCGCGTGGAGGGAACGAACACAGGACCTTTTGCCTTTGCGGACGGCGACAGCTTCGCTGCAACGATTGGAACGTTGCCGCGCATGGTCACGTTACGCACGGAGCAGTTTGCGGACATCGCTCATGCGACGGCGAGCGAGGCGGCGACGTTACTTGACCGGAAGGTGCCCGGTGTCGATGTCACCGCCACGCCCGACGGCAGAGTTCGCTTTGCTTCGCAAACCAGCGGAGCGGGATCGCAGCTCATCTTCCCGAACTCGACAGCCGGTGCGAAGCTCGGGATTCCGGGGTCGCCGGCGGCCGGCGCCGATGCGCTGCCCGCGCGGATCACCGGCGTCAGGACGGAACCTTTTGCGCTCGCTACGGGCGATGCGCTCGTCATCACGGTCGATGGCGATATTCCCCGCACAATCACCTTTGCGTCGTCACAAACCAGTGCGGCGCAGGTCGCCGCCGCCATCAATCAGGTCCTACCTGGCATTGCATCGCCAGTCGCTGGAAGAATTCAGTTGACCTCGCAGCGTGCCGGAGCATCGTCGCTGATCGCCATTGACGTGAACTCGTCGACGGCCGCCTCCAAACTCGGCTTCGGCGCGCCGCTCCCGACGCCCGTTCCAGGCATCGATGACACTGAGCCGTCGGGATTTGAAGACGCGACAGGAAACGTGTGGCTGTTTTGGAGTTCGCTCCGCAATGGCCAGTGGAAGATTTGGTACAGCCGCTTCGATGGAACGAACTGGGCGCCGCCCAAACCGCTGACCACCTTGTCCCAGCCGGACCGCGAGCCGTTCGCGCTGTTCGATCCAGCGGGCGGGGGTCGCATCTGGGTGTTCTGGAGCCGCAAGAAGGCCAATGGTCTTTGGAATGTTTTTTTCCGTACGACCACGAAGCTCGATTTCAATACCCTCGCGGATGCAGATTGGACCGAATTCGAGCTGACG
>Ga0075424_100001975_pt1 | contig 18434 bp, 12 predicted proteins | sample SoiMethybrSBSTD3_FD_75301 | JGI IMG/M metagenome (GOLD analysis project Ga0075424, IMG submission 75301) | Bulk soil microbial communities from a Populus tree surrounding site in Tennessee, USA - Soil MetaG P. TD hybrid SBSTD3 | ecosystem: Environmental > Terrestrial > Soil > Tree plantation...
TGTCAGGCGTATCTCTGGGCGCTGCCGGCTGTCTCGTTCACCGCGTGGCAGCGCGGCATCAACGGGCTCGGCGCGCGCAACGGCCAGATCGTCGCCATCCTGTCGTACGAGGCGCGCCGCGGCATCCTGACCGCCAACGCGACGACGCCCTACTACCTCGGGTTCGCCGATCTCTCGTCGGGCCCGCTGATCATGATCATCCCGCCGCAGGGCGTGCAGGGCGGGATCAGCGACGGCTGGCAGATGACGATTCCCGGCAGCGAGGCGCCCGGCACCTATCTCCTGATGGCGCCGGGACAGAAGGCGCCGCCGGACGCCAGCGGATACATCGTGTGCCAGTCGCCCACGTTCAACATCTTCCTCGGCGCACGCCTCACCGACGAAGACCCGGCGAGCGCGAAACAGACGCTCGCGCAGCTGAAGATGTACCCGTACGCGCAGCGCGACAACCCGCCGCCGATGGACATCCTCGACGTCGGCACGCGCCCCTGGAGCGGCGTGCCGCCGCGCGGCATGGAGTACTGGCAGCGGCTCGACGAGGTCATCCAGCGCGAGCCGATCGAGCCGCGCGACGTCTTCTTCCATGCGATGCTGCGCCCGCTCGGCCTGGAAAAGGGCAGGCCGTTCAAGCCGGACGCACGGCAGGCGAAGATCCTGACCGAGGCGTCACTGGTAGGCGAGGCGATGGCCAAGGCGAACTCGGCAGACCGGCGGTTCGCCGGCAGCAGGTATCGAGCCGACGCGCACTGGGACTTCGCGCTGCAGCTCGACGCCGACAATCCGACCGACTTCTGGAACCATCTCGACGAGCGCGCGTCGTGGTTTTACGAGGCTGTCGGCGCGGGGCCGGCGATGGCGCCGAAGCGGCCGGGCCCCTCGTCAGCGTATCTAGGCGCCTACAAGGACAAGGCTGGCGAGTGGCTTGATGGCGGCCGATCGTATCGGCTGCGCGTACCGCCCAATCCGCCGATCAAACTGTTCTGGTCGGTGACGGTCTACGACGCCGACAGCCGCGCGTTGATCCTGAACGATCAGAAGATCGCCGACCGATCGTCGCGCATGGATCTGCGCAAGAACGACGATGGCTCGGTCGACATCTACTGCGGACCGAAGGCCCCGGCCGGTTACGAGAAGAACTGGATCCCCACGGTGCCGGGCAGGAACTGGTTCGCCTACTTCCGCTTCTACCGGCCCACCGACGCCTACTTCGATCGGTCGTGGCCGCTACCGGACTTCGAGCCTTCAGAGAAGGCAGAAGGTCGATAGCGGCCGGACCGGGCGCGGCCTACTTGCAGAGCCGGCGATCAGGACCGATCCGGATCCGTCGGATCGACGACCAGCTCGAACCCGCGGCCGTCACGAAGCCGAACTGCCGCGAAGTGACGCACATCACGCGTCGCCAGGCGACGGATGCCGAGTCCCTCGGCCAGTGCCACGACTGATGCATCCACCAGCCCGAGTCCGAGGTCCGAGTATCGGCGGTCGATGTCCATGGCTCGGGAGAGGTCATCGAGGGCGGGCGGGGCGTAGGTAAAGGCACCGCGGGCAAGGTCCCGCATGAACGACTCCATCGCCCGTCGCTCGTTGCGGAGGAAGTAGTCGAGCTCTGCCAGCACCAGGGCGGGAACATAGCGAGTGCGGGCGCGGTCGATGGCGCCACGAAAGAGGCGATGGTCCGGCGCGCTCGCGACAAGATAGTCGAGCAGGGCGCCGGTGTCGCAGATCAGCGCCGCGGCGCTACCGGCCGCCACCGAACATCTCGCGTTCGTCGCCCCGCTCCTTCAGCGTGCGGATGGTCCCCGCGCTCCTCGGCCGGGGATGCCGGCGGTACTGCTCGAGGACGAGCGCGAGGTGCTGTCGGATGAACGCTGACCGCGAGATGCCGCGTTCGCGGGCCGCACGGGAGAGCAACCGATCATCCTCCGGGTCCAGCGCGATGGTGGTCGCCTTCTTCCGCGAGAGTGCCATGAAAGTAATATGACCCGCCTGGCAGCCCATCGTCAAGCGCGGGAAGCGAGTCAGGGCCCTGCATACGCTACACTCGCCGTCGATGCGCGAGTCGTGGCAGCGGCGGATCGACCGCGCGTCCGAGCTGGCGGCGCGTGACGAGTCGATCCGGCCGCTGCTCGAGGTCTACGGACGCCTGCTCACGCTGCAGCGCGGCTGCTCCGAATCGCTCGATCGGCAGGCGGCGCGCCTGTCGGGTTCGCTGGAGCGAGACCTCGCGATCCTCGTGCCGGTCGTCCCGCGCGTGCTCCAGGAAGTGGCGGCGATCGGCCCGCCCCGGCTGGGCGACGCCGCGCGCGAGCTGATCGACGGCGGCCCCGGGTCGATCGCTCCCATGCTGCTCGCGGGATGGCGGACGCCGTCGGACGAGGACTTCTTCTCCCGCATCATTCTCCAGCCCTACGCCTCGTGTCTCGCGAGCCATCAGCGGCCGCCGCTCGATCGCGATCCGCCGCGCGGCACGCAGGCGTGTCCGTTCTGCGCCGGCGCGCCGCAGGTGTCGATCCTCGAGCACGCCTCCGGCAGCGATGGCGGCGGACGCTCCTTGCTGTGCGGGACCTGCTTTACGACGTGGCCGGTGCGGCGCGTTCTTTGCGTCGCCTGCGGTGAAGAGGACGAGCGCAAGCTGGGATACTTCCACTCGCCCGCCATCGATCACCTGCGCGTCGACGCGTGCGACACCTGCCGGCGCTACGTGAAATCGGTGGACCTCACACGGCTGGGCTTGGCGGTGCCGCTCGTTGACGAGGTAGCCGGCGCGGCGCTCGACATCTGGGCGCAGGAGCGCGGCTACGAGAAACTGGCGCTGAATCTGGTCGGGCTTTGAACGCGCCCCCTGTGCTATGGTGTGAAACGTTTCAGGGGTGCCGTCTCGTTCGGAGGAGCAGATGGCGGTCTCGCGACGAATTTTCCTGCAGCGGTCGCTCGCCGGCGGCGCGGCCATCACCGCCTTCGGGTTCGACCTGACGCCTGTCTACGCCCAGTCCCGCATCCTCAAGATCGCCCGCACCAGCGAAACGCGCAGCACCTGTCCGTATTGTTCGGTCAGTTGCGGCGTCATCATTCATACACTCGGCGACAAGGCGAAGAACGCGATCCCGCAGGTCGTCCACGTCGAGGGAGACCCCGACCATCCCATCAATCGCGGCACGCTCTGCCCGAAAGGCTCGTCGCTCCAGCAGGACATCCTGAACGAGCGCCGCCTGCTCAAGCCGCAGGTCCGGCGGCCCGGCTCCGATCACTGGGAAGACATCGGCTGGGACACGGCGATCGACGAGATCGGCCGCCTGGTCAAGAAGACGCGCGACGCGACGTTCGTCGAAACAGATCCACGCGGCCGCACCGTGAACCGCTGCGAAGGCATCGGGTTCAACGGCGGCTGCACCGACACCAACGAGTTCAACTATCTCGTCGTCAAGACGATGCGCAGCCTGGGGGTCTGCTACCTGGAAAACCAGGCCCGGGTTTGACACGGGCCAACGGTCTCCAGTTTGGGGCCCACATTCGGACGCGGCGCGATGACGAACGGCTGGATCGACATCAAGAACACGGACATGATGTTGATCATGGGTGGCAATCCGGCCGAGAACCACCCGTGCGGCTTCAAGTGGCCGATCGAAGCCAAGCTGCAGCGCAACGCCAAGATGATCGTCGTCGATCCGCGGTTCACGCGGACCGCCGCGAACGCCGATCTGTTCCTCCAGATTCGCGCGGGGGCTGATATCGCGTTTCTTGGCGGGCTGATCAACTACGCCATCGAGCACGATCGGCTCGCACACGACTACCTCGCCAACTACACGAACGCCGCGTTCATTATTCAAGACGGCTTCAGGCTGCCCGAAGATGGTCTGTATTCGGGATTCGATCCCGAGACGCGCCTCTACGACAAGAGCACCTGGAACTATGAGGGAGGCGGCCGTCAGACCGGTCAGCAGGTGGCCGACGCCGCGAAAGGGACGGCGACGGGGGGAGGCGCTTCGGCCGAGACGACGGTTCCCGCCGCTTCTCCGAGCGGCGCACCGTCAACCGTACAGGTGTCCCAGCCCTTGACTGGCCTTGGCCACGCGGGGCACGGGCCGGCGGGCGCCAACGCAGGCGCCGGTCCCTCGCTGCCGCCCAATGTCGCGTACGACCCGACACTCCAGCACCCTCGGTGTGTATTCCAGCTCCTCAAACAGCAGTACTCACGCTACACGCCTGAGATGGTGGAGCGGATCACGGGGATACCCCGGGATCAATTCCTGACGGCGGCGGATCTCTTCACGTCCGTGCGCGCGAACGGCGACATGAAGAAGGTCGCGACGATCATCTACGCCGTCGGCTGGACGCAGCACACAAGCGGCACGCAAATCATCCGAACCGCGGCGATGCTGCAGCTCCTTCTCGGGAACGTCGGACGTGCCGGCGGCGGCGTCAACGCACTTCGCGGCCATTCAAATATCCAGGGAGCGACCGATCTCGCAGGCGTCTTCGACATACTCCCCGGCTATTTGAAGATGCCGCGTCCTGATGATGTCGACTTCGCGACGTACCTGAAGCGCATCACGCCGACGACTTCGAAGCCGACGGAGTGGGACTCCTTCAATTACTGGTCGAACACACCGAAGTTCGCCGTCTCGTTCCTGAAGGCGATGTACGGCGACGCTGCGAAGAAGGAGAACGACTGGGCGTTCCACTATCTGCCGAAGATCGATCGCAATTACTCCTGGACGCAGATCTGGGATGACATGTACCGCGGGAGCATCAAGGGCCTCCTGTCCTTTGGCATGAACGGCGTTCAGATCGGACCCAATTCCAGAAAGAACATCGAAGCGCTGAAAAAGGCCGACTGGCTCGTTGTCGGCGAGATCTACCCGGATGAGACGAGCGAGTTCTGGCGTGCACCCGGCACCACCGCCGACGAGATGAAGAAGACTCAGACGACGGTGTATCGCCTGCCGTGCGCCGGCTTCGCGGAAAAGGACGGCACGTTCGTCAACTCAGCGCGATGGCTCCAGTGGAAGAATGCTGCGCTCCCACCGCCCGGCGATTCGCGGCTCGACCAGGACATCCTCGCCCAGATCTTCCTGAGAGTTCGCGAGCTGTATCGGCGCGAAGGTGGCGTGTTTCCCGAGCCGGTTCTCAATGTCCGCTGGCCGTATGCGCGGCCGAACAACCCACCCCTGGCGGAGGTCGCGCGGGAGATCAACGGGCAGGCGATCGCCGATGTCACCGACGCGACCGGTCAGACGATTCGCGCCGGTCAGCAGCTCCCTGGTTTCGCGTGGCTGAAAGACGATGGGACGACGCTGTGCGGCAACTGGCTATACAGCGGATCGTGGACCGAAGCCGGAAATCAGATGGCCCGTCGGCAGACTGACGATCCGTCGGGCCTGGGCGTGTACTCGAACTGGGCGTGGTCGTGGCCGGCGAATCGTCGCGTGCAGTACAACCGGGCGTCGTGCGATCTCGCGGGCAGGCCCTGGGATCCGGATCGTCCCCAGATCTGGTGGAACGATGCGGCCAGCAAGTGGTTGGGCAACGATGTGCCCGACTTCAAGCCTGACTCGAAGCCCGCAGACCATATGGGCCCCTTCATCATGAATCCGGAAGGAGTCGGCCGCCTGTTCGCGCCGCTTGCGGCGTTCGCCGAGGGTCCTTTCCCCGAGCACTATGAGCCGATCGAGAGCCCGACTGCCAACCCGCTGCATCCCGGGCAATCTACCAACCCCGTCGTCCGGAAGATGCAGACCGATCTCGACAAGTACGGCGATCCCGCGGGCGGCTACAACATCGTCTGCACGACGTACCGGCTGACGGAGCACTATCACTACTGGACGAAGAACAACCCGATGAACGTGCAGCTGGTGCCGGAGCCGTTCGTCGAGATTCCCGCGGAGCTCGCGGATGAAATGGGGCTTCGAGGCGGCGAACGCGTGAAGGTTTCGAGCGCCCGCGCCAGCTACATCGCGAAAGCGATGGTGACGCGGCGAATCAAGCCGATGATGATCGACGGCAAGAAGACATATCAGATCGGGATCCCGATCCATTGGGGGTACCGCGGCATCGCGGAAGACGCGGGGCGAACGTCGCTCAACTCGGCCAATCTCCTTTCGCCGACGGTCATCGATCCCAACGCGTACACGCCCGAGTTCAAGGGGTATCTCGTGAAGTTGGAAAAGGCGTAGTTATGCCCAGCGGCACCCTGCAGATCAAGGCTATCTCGGGGCATTCAGGCAGCATTCCCGGGCTCGGCGTGCAGCGCGAAGAGGAGGTCTGCAAATACATCGACGTCACGACGTGCATCGGGTGCAAGGCCTGCGAGGTAGCCTGTGTCGAGTGGAACGACATGCCGTTCCAGCAGACTACCTTCGACAACACGTACCAGACGATGCCCAACACGGCGTGGAACTACTGGAACCTGATCAAGTTCCACGAGCACCAGCGCAACGACGGGACGTTGATGTGGCTGATGCGCAAGGACCAGTGCATGCACTGCGAGGATCCCGGCTGCCTCCGGGCGTGCCCGGCTGACGGTGCGATCGTCCAGTACGCGAACGGGATCGTCGACTTCCAGCAGGAGAACTGCATCGGCTGCCAGTACTGCGTCTCAGGCTGTCCGTTCGACATCCCGAAATTCAACAGCGCGACGAAGAAGGTGTACAAGTGCACGCTGTGCTCGGATCGCGTTGGGCAAGGGCTCGAGCCCGCGTGCATCAAGTCGTGCCCGACCGGCTGCCTGAAATTCGGAACGAAAACGGACATGCGCGCGCTGGCCGACGCCCGCGCGAAGCAGCTGCGCGAACATTCAGGGTTTCCGAACGCCGGCGTTTACGATCCCCCTTCGGTGGGCGGCACGCACGTCGTCTACGTCCTGCACGACATCACGAAGCCTGAGCTGTACGGTGGCCTTCCTGCGAATCCGACGATTCCGGTGACCTACACGATCTGGAAGCTGGTGGCGAAACCTGTCGCGCTGCTGATGGCGCTCTTCGCCGCCCCGGTCGCGTTCTTTCACTACATCACCGAGGGGCCGAAGGAGCCGAGCCCACCATCAACCAGAAATGACGAACGGCGCAGTTGAGCGATTCGACGAGCGTGCGCGGCAGCGCGTGGGCGCGTTTGGCCGCACGGTGGTTCACAGCGGCGAACTGCTGCGGCATCCCGTGTACACGCGCGTGCTGCACTGGGGCGTGGCGATCTTCTTCATCCCGGCGCTGTTGTCAGGGTTGGCGATCTACAGCCCGTGGCTCTATCGCGCGCTGACGCCGCTGTTCGGAGGCGGCGCGATGACGCGCCTGCTCCATCCCTGGTTCAGCCTCGGCTTCGTCGTGTTCTTCGCGTTCCAGTTCCTGAACTGGCTCTCGCCGATGACGTGGAATCGCGACGATCGCCGCTGGATGAAACAGATCAGGAGCTACGTGACCAATGCCGAGGAGGTCGAGCCCGAATACGTGGACTTCTTCAATGCCGGACAGAAGCTGTACTTCTGGACCATCGTCGGCAGCGCCGTCCTTTTCCTCTTGACGGGGATTCCGATGTGGTTCCCCGCGATTTTCGGGCGGATTGTGATCGCCATCAGTTACGTGCTGCACGACATCGCCGGCATCTTGATGCTGGCCGGGTTCATCGTCCATCTGTACGAGGGAACGGCCTCGCAGCCGGGCACCTTCAGGGCGATGACGCGCGGCACCGTCGAGCGCCGGTGGGCATGGACGCATCATCCGGCGTGGTATCGCCGCGTAACCGGACGGGATCCGCGCGCTGATCGCGATCAGGCGGTCGCCGGACGCGATTGACGCAGATATCGCCGCTAGGCCCAGGCGAGACCGACCGAACTCAGCCGCGCTCGATTCGGTATTCGATCGACCAGTCACGCAGATCCTCAGGCGCGAGCGGCGCGTCCGGTCCATACGATCGAAGCCAGTCGTCCGGATTCCCCGTGAACGTCCGACGGAATCTCGGCAGTTCATCGTCGGGATCCAGCAGGTCCGACTCGGTGCCTCGAATCTCCAAGGCGAGACGTCCTTCCACCCAGCCATCGAAGATAACTGCTTTCAGTTCGACTCGGTTCTGGCCCGGCTTGTCCGACAGCTTGAAGTGGCCCTTACTCGGGAACCGGCGCTCGAGCGACTGTCCGCCATTGTCCGACGACTCCGCGCGCGACACGAAACTGAATTCCCCTTTTCCCTTGAAGAACGGTTCGCGGTCGTTGGCAATCGTGATGCTTTCCAGGACCACCCTGAGGTGCGTGCCTCGCTGGGTGTCCGTCGGATCGATCCACTGACCGGTCGCCCCGGTGGCGAGATCCACGAACCCTCTGGCGCGATCGCGGAAGAATTGTACCTGCCGCTCGAGCACCGGTCGCCACCGGCTCTGCGCCGGCGTGAGCCCGAGCCGCTGATGAAATACTTCGAGCGTCCGCGTTTCGGCCTCGATCAAGTCCCGCGCGTCTTTCACCTGCACCCGGATCTGAAACGCTCCAAGCGCTCGATCATCGTCGGATCGGAATTGCAGAACGTCGACGATGAACACTTGGCCTTTCTTGATCCCGGGCGGCAGCGTGATGGTGACCAGGCCGGCCAGGTGATCGCCGTAAAAACGCGGAATCGGAACGTACGCCGGACCCTCCGGCACCAGCCGTACGGTCTGGGAATCCACGATCTTCACGGTGCCGGGCGCGTGGCGCAGGTTGCGGTAATTGACGATCTCCTCGGCCGAACATCCGGGAAGATAGAGTTCGACGGTTGACTGCGTCGGCAGATTGTTCCAGAAGAACGCGAGTTCATCCAACCCGTCCAGCCGCTTCCAGTCAACGTCGTCGAACGTCCAGCGGGCATTCCAAGCCTCGGTCTGCTTTTCTTGCGCGACGAGCTTCGCAAAGCGTCCGTCATCCCGGCCGATCCACGCCTCTCGAAGATGCAGCAGCCGCCCGGAGACAAACGGACTCAACCCGGTGAGGTCGGCTTCCACTTCGTGTCCGCCGTGATGTCCTTCTGTCATCGCTGTCGCGTGCGCCGGAGCATGTTCTCCGTGCTCGGCGTGCGAATCGGCGCGAATCATCGCGGGCCGCGCCGGCGGCGGCGCCGGCAGCGGCTTCGCATTGCGCAGTGCGTCGGGGTCGACCGAGTGGACATGCATCACGCCGTCGTGCAGATGGCGCTCCGGCTTCGGCGGCAGTGGGCGACGCCGAGTGAGATCCACATCGAAGCTGTGCTGAATCCGGCGCGTCGACGGCGATCCCGGATTGGCCGTCTGGACGATCAGCAGGTTGCGCTGCGAGAGATTGTCGGACGTTCCCGGTGTCGCGCCGGCAATCGTCGGATCCGGCGGAAAGAAGATCTCAGCGATCATGCACTGGTGCTGGCTGACCAGCAGGTCCTTGATCGATCGCATCTGCGCGGCCGGCACCCCGTTGAACGGACCGTCGTTGATGAACGTCGTGGGAAACCGAAGGTCCGGCTGGTTGATATCCAGGTGGGCGCCGAAGAAACTGACCGCTTCGCTGCCGGCGGTGGCGGCGAAGCTGAACAGGTTCTTCGGATCGGTCTGAGTGCTCATGTCGCCGGTGAGGGGCACTCGAGCCGCGGCGAAGAACGGAATCGACGCCAACTCGTTCGACGTCGTCCGCCCGAGCAACCCCAATCCGCTCGCGGCGGAGCGATAGGCAAGGGTGGAATCGAACTCCACGTTGGCGGTGCCCCAGCGGAATAACCGGAACGTGCATCGTACGCTGCTGGCGCCGGTGCCGCTCACCAGGCGGATCTTCGCGAGCGCAAAATTGAAGATATTCTGTCCGCCGACTTGTGCGGAGTATTCCAGCACCGACGTAGCCTGATCCTGCGGGAGACCGTCGAACGTTTCTCCACCGGCCGTGCCACCGCCGGCGCGGAAGTTGTCAATCACCTGGGAGATGAACGCGACCGGATCGCTCCATCCGGCTGCGACGCCAAAGCGTGACTGGCCCTGTGCAATCTGAAACACGCGTGTATCGACGCTCAGCCAGGGCGTGGATCCATCCAGCATGTACGGATTGGGATTCACCTGCAGCTGCACTCGCGTGGCGTCGTGGACGATGGTGTTCCCGGAGCGGTCGCGTGCGGTGATGCGCACCTTCAGCTCTTTGCGATCGCCCGCCACCATTCCAGCGAATTGTGCGTTTCCCGTGAAGGTCACCTGACAGGGATACGTGATCCGCTGCGGAATGCTCGGGTGAAGGGAAGGCGCTTCGGGCAGTGCGGCAGTCGCCTCCACGGCCAGGCCAGGAATGCTGACATTCGTGACCGCGTCCACCAACTCCACCAGCGGTTTGTGCGCCAGATCGGGGTAGAGACCGGATGCACGCACGGGCGGCGCAATCAATCCCTTGAACTGCGGCATGAGCACGTCGGTTTTCGGGTCGGACGGCCACGTGATCGTGCCGGCTCGTTCCGTGCGGTCCTGCAGGATCACGTAAAACGCAACCGGGAACACGCTCTGGCCTCCAACCGCTGACGCGTCCACCTCGTCCTTCGAAAACGTGCTGTGGTCGAGATAGACGGTGACGTCTGGAGCCTGATGCTCCTGCACCAGCGGAATCTCGATCCGCTGGTCGAACGCGAACCCGTCAAGGCGCGCGTACGCGGTCGGTATCGCGATGTCCGGACTGAAGGCCTCCGACAGTGTCAGCGACGTGTTCGAAGCAATGTCCCAGACGAGTCGCGTCTCGGTGCCGACGCGAATGATGTCGCCCTGACGGAACGTGGTCTGAAATGTCGTGCCCGAGCCGGTGCACGTCGTCCCGGCGGTCGTGACGGTGCCGGGAGCCGCCGGCACGGTTCCATCCGGCTTCTGATCGCATGTGAGGCGTCCCGAAATCCGGATCAGGCTGTTCAGGAATCCTGTGTCGGGTGGAGCAAAAAGCAGATTGGTCGAGGCGAATGGCCCCTTGCCGCCGGCATCAACCGTTCCCGCGGAGCCGTCGAAGACGAATGCCTCGACGAAGTCCGTGCCCTGCGCCCGGTCGCTGGCGCCCAGCGGTGTCCCCACGGGGACGATGTTGAGCTCACGGGCCATCGAGATGACAGGCGTCGGGCTCACCGCCTCGCGCAGGACGTCACACACGAGTCGCAATCTGAGCGTTCGCGGTGGCGTGATGTCATCCACGCGCACGTTGATCCGACAGCGCACTGTGCCGGCGCCGGTCGTGAGGTTCACGCTGTCGATCGCATTGGCCGGTTCGATCGCGTCGGAATCGGGAGCGAACTCACGAGTGATGGCGACGACAACGGGAACGGGAAAGGGGGACGAATCAGCAAGCACGGGCGCAAACGTCGTAAACCTCGGCGCCCGCTTGGCCCACACATCGTCGAGGAACCCGTGCCAGGTGAAGAAGCGATGCACGTAGTTGTTGACGTCGGGCGGGGCGATGTCGCCATTCAACACGTGTCCTTCGGCGTGATAACCCCCATTGGTGAAGTCGCTCCCGGGACTCCCGAGGCCGCTCACTGAGATCTCGGCAAAGGGATTGAAATCGAGCGCCATGTACTGGCCCATTTCACCGGCGTTGGCGAACTCGCGCAGAGTGCCGTCGAACGGCGGGAGGTTCCCCTCCCAGATCGTCTGGTGCACGGGCGCGAAATCGGCAGTCCGCGTCGTGAAGTTGACCTTCGGATAACCGAGGCCGCCGTGGACGACATCGAGCCCTGGGGGCGCGGGAGGCAGCGCTGTTCCGACATCGTGGCCGCACATGTTGTGCGAGGGCACGGGGATCTGATCAGTGCGGGCAAGCCAGCGATCGAACAGCTCCAGATGGTCTCGATGGAACTGGAAGAACTCCTGACCCACCTGCGTGCGGCTGACCTGCTTCTTCCGGCGGTACTGCGCGACTCCGGTCGTAAAGAACGGCGTCGGGGTCGTCCATGACGGTTCGCCGGCGTTCGGATGCCACACGTGGTGAACCTGGTTGAAGTAGTCGGTGAAGTCTTTCTCCGAGAGGATTGTTCCGTCGCGGTCGTACACGATGCTCACCGGAAGCACGGGCAATCCCAGGAGACGGCTTCGCAAATCGGCGACCCACTTCATGAAGGCCCAATAGCGATAGCTAAATGGAGCCTTGATTACATCGGCCATCTCGATGTCGCCGGCGAAATGCCGCAGGGAGTTGTAGTAGGTCTCGACGGTGTTTCCGAGATCGTTCTCGGTAAACCCCACGGGGAAGGATGCAGCCGAAAGAGCCGCGGGCATTGCGGGGCTCATCGGTGCGGAGAGCGGCTCCGGAAAAACGTTGGTTCCGTCCCATGGGCGTACGGGCGGCAGCGCATGCAGTGCTCGCCAGGCCGAGTACCGGGAGAGCATGCGCACGGCGTGGTGATCGAGGAACTGAACGCCCGCGGTCGCGGCCGGCGGCGCCGCGGTGACGCGATCGATCGACCAGTTCATGTGGTTGACCGTTCCCGCGGGCGGGGCACCAAGTTCCCCTACACCGAAGTCGCCGTAGATCAAGGAGTCAACGAACGCAATGAAGTCGGCGGGCATAGGACCTCCAATGGAGTCCTCTTGCGTTAACGGTGCGGGCGGTGGAGATCGAACAGGATCGCTAAAGTCGGGCAGTCATCCGTTGGTACTACCGCGGCCGAATCTGTTCGGCGTCGATCCTTCGCACGCGATCGTTCCGTGTACGGTTGCCGCCCGCCCAGCGTTATCAGCCACGAGAGCGCTCACGCGTTCGCGCCGCGTCCAACTCGTCAACAACGGGAAGGTGCTCCATGTTGAGATCGAGACGCCCCTCGACTTTTCTCTTCCTGCGGCTCTGGGCTCTTTTCGTACTGACCGCAGGCCTCACTGTCTTCACGTGGAGCCAGCCTCCGAGGCCGGTACCGAGGCCGCGACCCGCACGGCCCGCGGGCGTCGTGGGTACGTTGACGCTGATGGCGGTCAGCAGCGACTCGGAGACGATCGCCGCCACGCCGGCTGGCCAGCGTATCGAGTTGCCGGACGTCGACGTGTACCTGCGTAACGCGATATCCGGAGTCGCGGGCTCGAAGAAGAAGACGCAGCTCGATGGCAAGTTCTATCTCACCGCCCCCGCAGCTGGTACATACACGGTGTGTTGGGATGCGCCGGGCATCGGCGCCGGCTGCGGTTCGAGATTCAAAGTCGGTATCGACGATGTGTATCTGAAAGTTGTCCCGGTGCGGGCCAAACCAGGAATCATCTATGGCAAGGTACTCACCCAGGACGACCGCCCGTGCTGGGTGAGCGATGCGTTCTTCTCGCTGGACGTCTCGACCAGCGTCGTGTTGTTCAACAGCTCGCAGAACCTGGTGCAGCCGGCCGTGCGCGCGAACATCCAGGGCGAGTACGTGTTCGCGGGCCTCAAGGCCGACCGGTATCGCGTGCGCGCCTCGTGCGAGAAGGCGAGAGGCGAGACAGCCGCGCTCGTCTCGAGCCTTCCGGTCGTCGCCGACGTGACGCTTCCGAACCACGCGCCGCGACTCGCCGGAATCGCGGCGATGATGAACGGCCAGGGCGTTTCACGCGCGACCACGGGCGCGACCATCGCCATCGAGGCCGCTGTTCGCGATATCGACAAGGATCCGATCGAGTACCTATGGAGGACCGCTGACGGGGCGACGCCGGTCGCGCTCACCGCCGCCGGCCAGCGGAACTGGACGCTTGGTACGTCGGCGGGGATGCAGACCCAATACCTCATTGCTCGTGATGGCCGCGGCGGGTATGCCTTCAAGCGCTTCGATATCGCCGTCGGAGGAACCGGGGTGGGCTTCTCCGGCCGCGTCATCGACGAGGTATCGCAGGCACCCGTTTCGAAGGCGACGGTGACCGTGAACGGTACCAGCGCCACGACGAACGCCAACGGTTGGTTCAACCTGACGACGGCGGCCACCCCCGCACCCGAGCGATACGTGCTCAACATCGCGCACGCGAATTACGCGCTGCTCTCTCGCATTCACGACAAGGCCTCTGCGGGGGACACGTACCAACTCGTTCGCGCACAGACCACGACCGCGGACCCCGCGCAGCAGATCGACGTCTCTGACGACAAGAGCAGCGGACCGTGCGGCGGGAGGCCGGCGCGTCCCTTCCGAACCGTCGGCAAGCGCACCACGCCACAGGAGGGGGACACGGCCTGTCGCCGCAGAGGGGCGCGGCTGATCCTCCCGGCGGGCGTGCTCGTGGACTCGTCGCAGAATCCGGCACAGGGTCCCGTCACCGTACAGCTTGCAACGTTGAACCCCGCCCGCCGCTCGTTGCCAGGCGATTACCGGGCGACGACGACGGCGAACGATCCTGTCGAGATGCTGAGCTACGGCGCCGTGTATGCGCAGTTCCGCGACAACGGCGGCCGCCCGCTGAACCTGAAGCCGGGCGCAACGGCGGAAATCCAGGTGCCTGTGCCAACCGAGCAGCTCGCCTCGGCGCAGCCGTCGATTCCGCTCTGGTCGTACGACGAGACGCAGGGCCTCTGGCGCGAGGAAGGGACGGCCACGCTCACGAGCACCGCACAGGGTCCGATGTACATCGGTCAGACGAAACATTTCTCGACGCTCAACATGGACGTCGCCGGCAACGACCCCGCGCAGGCCACGTGCGTGCGGTTCGAACTGGGGCAGTCCCTGGCCGGGTGGACGAACCTGGTCGTGCGCGCCTACGTGTCGTACGGCGGCACGGCGGTGCAGGTCAAGGAAACGCCGCTCAACGGCGATCAGTACCATGCGATCTACCGCATCCCGTACGCGCCTCCCGCGCCGCCGCCGAACAGTCTACGGCTCGAGCTGCGTGGCACCTACGGGGGCCAGGACGTCGTGCTGCTGAACAACATCATCAACACGGACGCGCGGCCGAAGATGACCGGCACGAATCTGTGGCCTCCGTACCCGTACACGGAATGCGGAGACGTCGTGACGCTCGAGGCCGATCCGGTCAACCTGCCGTACTACGGCGATATCGATGCGACAGGCCGCCCCGCCTTCCTGACAGGCCCCTACGGCCAATTCCTGCCGCCCAACGGCGAGCAGGTGGCGACCGACTACTACGACACGATCGATCCGGGGAATGCCACGAATCCCACGTTGAGCGCATGGTGGACGAACCACGGGTTCGCCGCCGACGGCACCGGCGGCACGCGCGCGGCGTATCTCAACAACAACGACCTCGGCTTCGGGCGCGACATGAACTGCAAGACGACGGGCAGCGATCTGGCGTGCTATGTGACCAACTACGGCTTGCCCGATCAGAATCCGGCGAATGCCGACGACGCGGAAGCGAAGGTGGCTGCGAAACGCGGCGCGACGGTCGCGATGGAGTACAAGGCTTCCGAACCGGTCGAGCGGCGCGTGCGCTTCTTCGTGTACGGAGGGGGCGATCCGGCATCTGCCGGCAAGTTGAAGTTCGCCGACCTCGACGGGCTCGGGCCCAAGCCGGTGCCGTACCTCTGCGTCGTCTGCCACGGCGGGACCTACGACGACACGACGCACAACGCGCTGCAGGCACGGTTCCGGGAGTTCGATCTTCAGTCGTTCAAGTACTCGGGCGGCCGCTCGTGGGATTATCCGCCGGCCGGGGCAAGCAACAATCTGTCGGCGAACGAGCTGACGGCATTCGCGACGCTGAACCAGATGGTGCGCGACGTTCAACCAGCTACGAGCGCCATCAAGGAACTCATCAACAACTGGTATCCGGGCGGGTTCGGTGCCGGCACGAAGCCGTCAAACACGGCAGTGCCGTCCGGGTGGAGCACGAGCGCGAGCGTGTACAGGAACGTCTTCGGGAAGTCGTGCCGGACATGTCATGTGGCGCGCGACGGCGGCGTCGCGAACGCGTTCATCACGTTCAGCAGCGCCAGCAACTTCCAGACCACCGACTACATCGTCTGCAACTCACCGAAGCGGATGCCGAATGCCTACGTCACGTACAAGAACTTCTGGAGCGATCTGCAGCGCGTGATCGACTACAAGAACTTCACGGGCGCCGCGACGTGTCAGTGACAACGTGTTTCGTTCGCACCGAAATGGCGGTTGACGTAAATAACTTTGTATAATAAAGTTATTGCGAGAGAACGTGTCCACGAATCGGGCCCCAATCTGGCTCGCGCTGATCGCCGCTCCGATCTGCCTGCTCCTCGCGGGGATTCTCGGCCTCTGGACATATAAGACGGTCACGACGCCGATCCTGCACCCGGACCCGCAGCATGTGCGATCCGTGTCGGACTCTGCGCCCGCGCAAAGATGGACCGACGCGGTCGAACGCGGACGCCAAATCACGCGGGCCAATCTCGTCCAGCAGAACCTGCCGGGACTTTCGGTGGCGGTCGGCGTCGAGGGTGACATCGTGTGGGCCGAGGGCTTTGGCTGGGCCAGCGTCGAAGATCAGCTGCCCGTCAAACCAGAGACACGGTTCAGGGTCGGGGACGCATCCAAGGCGCTCACCTCTGCTGCCGTCGGTCTGCTGCTGGAGAGAAACAAACTGCGTCTCGATGACGAGATTCAGGTGCGCGTGCCCGAATTCCCCAAAAAGCCGTGGCCGGTGACGATTCGACAACTGATGGCGCAGATGGCCGGCGTCACGACCGACCACGGCGGTGAGGCCCCTTTGTCCAACCCGAGCACGGGCGAGGGAGCGCCCACTCGGCCCTGCGAGCGCACAGTTGACGGCTTGCAGCTTGACAGCTTTGCGGAGCGTGAGCTGCTGTTCGAGCCTGGAACCCGGTACCGCCCTTCGAGCTACGGCTGGATCCTGGTGAGCGCCGCGGTCGAAGCCGCCGCAAACGAACCGTTCTTTGCGTTCATGCGCACGCAGGTCTTCGAGCCGCTGGGCATGCGCAAAACGACGATCGACCTCGCGAACGAACCGATTGCGTCACGCGCAGCGTTCTACTGGCCGCTGTTCGGGCTCGCGGCGGATACACGATATGGGCCGAAGCCTGCGCGAGTCGGGGACTATTCCTGCTATGCCGGCGCCGCGGCGTTCCTGTCTACGACGTCTGATCTCGTGCGGTTCGGGATGGGCATCAACAGCGGCAAGCTATTGAAGCCCGAAACGGTCCAACTGCTCGAAACACGGCAGCGGCTGACATCCGGCGACGAGACCGGCTACGGCCTTGGCTGGGAGCTCGAGACAGAGTCGCTTGCGGGTCAACCGACGCGGATGGCGGGCCATGGCAGCAAGAAAGACTTCATCGGCGGCACGACGTACCTCATGACATTTCCCGAACGCGGGCTGGCCGTCGCCGTGATGACCAACATTTCGTCCGCGGACACGAAGTCAATTGCGCTGAATATCGCGCAGGCCTTCGCGGAACAGGCGCGAATTCCGGCGCGCCAGTAACTACGTCGACCGCACGTCGGCAGCGGCCGTAATTGAGGTTAGAAGCTGAGAAGCATGGCGACCGGCTGGAGAACGGCGAAAGAAAGAATCACCGCGAACCGCAGCGATAACGACAACGACGTGCCTTCCCGGCTGGCGGCAACAAGGCCGGCCGTCGACGCTGCGCCGATGACGATCGTCAGGACGATTTCCACCACGGACCACCGACCCGTAAACACCTGCGCAATGCCGAGCAGCGAGAGCCAAATCCCGCCCATCAAGATCAACCAAAACGTGAAGAGCGGCAAGGCAGCAACCGCCCTGAACCCGGGCCGGTAAATACCGAGGCCAAGCGCTAGAAGGAGAGGTGAGATCTGAATCAAGTGCCGCGCAAGTGTGTGGCTCACGATTCCGACGATGAGCAGTGCGCCACACACGAGAGCGAGCCAGCCGACCACCCAAGATCCCGCAGGTTGTTGTCGTCCCAGCGCTGTCTGATTACCCCTTCGACACATCCACGCCCGAGAACTCCGCCTGGTAGGTGTTGCCCTTGTACTCCATCTCCTGCTTGATCCCGATTTCCGACGTGTAATACGCGTCGACGACGCGCGACTTCAGCTCGGAGAAGAAGCGCTCCTCGGGCTTCTGCGGCTTCGCTTCGTTCGCAGCGATGCGTTCGAGCAGCGCAAGGCGTTGCGCGGGCGTCGAGTCGAGGAACGCCCAGCCGTTCGCCTGGCGTGACGACTGTTCGATCACCTTCAGACCGTCCCGCCACATCGTCCGTTCCGCCGCGTCGAACGCCTCGGCAAGCCGCGCATCGATGTACGCCGCTACCTTCGCGGCGCGCGCGCCAGGCGAATGGTCATCGGCTGGAATGATCATCTCGGCGAGCTCGTCGACGAGCGCGAGCTCCTCCCGCGTGAAGAACGTCTTCGGCGCGGTCTGGGCGAGCGCGTTCGTGCCATCGATCGAGACCGCAACCGTGACGGCGGCTCCCAGCTTGATCGCATCCCGGCGCGTGAGGTCCTCGCTCACAGGTTCCCCTTTCTGAACTCCGACACGAGGTAATCACATGAACGCCAGGCGAGCGACATGATCGTCCACGTCGGGTTCTGACACGAGGCGCTGACGTGGCTGCTCCCGTC
>Ga0075424_100001976_pt1 | contig 18433 bp, 20 predicted proteins | sample SoiMethybrSBSTD3_FD_75301 | JGI IMG/M metagenome (GOLD analysis project Ga0075424, IMG submission 75301) | Bulk soil microbial communities from a Populus tree surrounding site in Tennessee, USA - Soil MetaG P. TD hybrid SBSTD3 | ecosystem: Environmental > Terrestrial > Soil > Tree plantation...
TTCGAATACGTCTGCCAGCAGTCGAACTACGCGCCCGAACTGATGGTCGGCGAGCACGGGAAGGTCGACAGAAGCACCTTGATCGTCCCGTAGAGCGCGGGCTTCAGCCCGCGCGTGATCAGGGAGGCTCTCTGAAGCCTCCGCTCTACGCTCCCAGCTGACCCGCCAGATTCACGAAATCTTTCGCTGAGAGATCTACCGCGCCTTCCGGAGCGGTGAGATCCGGCTTTCCTTTCGGTCCGTATTCGCGCGGACGCGCCACGAATGCCGTCCTGAGCCCCTGCGCCTTTGCCGCTTTCAGATCGTTGAGATGCGCGGCCACCATCATCACTTCGCCCCGCTCGAGATCGAGCAGCTCGAACGTTGACAGATAGACCTCGGGATCGGGCTTGTAGTGACGCACGAGCTCGGATCCAAGAATGCAATCCCACGGCAAACCCGAGTGCTTCGCCAGATCGGTCATCAGTGCGATGTTGCCGTTCGACAGCGGCGCCAGAATGAACTTCTTCTTGAGGCGCGTGAGGCCGGGCACACTGTCGGGCCACGGCTGCAGCCGATGCCATGCACGATTGAGCGTGCGGCGATCGCCCTCCGACAAGCCGCTCAGTCCGAAATCGCCGACGATGCGATCGAGGATCATGCGATGGAGACGATCGAGCTTGGTCCACGGCAGCTTGCCCGTACGCACCTGGTCCATCATCGGCGCGTACTGCGCGCGCCATGCGTCGGCGAATGCCGGACCGTCGACTGTCACTCCCCTGCTCTTCGCCATCGCCTCGACTTCGTGCGCCACCGAGGTGCGCCAGTCGACGACAGTGCCGAACACGTCGAAGACGAGGGCCTTGACCGACGCCAACGCGGCGGAGCCCGTCGCGCCGCCCTGCGACTCGGCTGACGCTGTCGCGCGAAGCGAAGGACCCGCGGCCATCGCGAATGCGCTCGTGTGGAGAAATGTGCGCCTCGTCATGATCTCCCTCACAGCTTCCCACCATCGACATCGCGGAGGAATTGCACCACTCCGCCCATGTATGTCTTCTGGTCGTCGTACATCGCCAAATGGCTGCCGTTCGGACAATACAGATAGCGTCCCTTCTGGACCTTCGACGCCATCATCTCCATGTGCTTGGGATCCATCGTGTCGTAGCGGGCGCCGACCACCAGCGTCGGCACACTGATCTTCGAGAGATCCGCCGTGCGATCCCATTTCTCCAGCCTGCCGCTGGCCGACATCTCGCTCGGTCCCTGCATCAGCACGTAGATCGACTCGTTGATGTGCTTGAACGCGCGATTGACCGGATCGGGCCACTGCGCCGCCGGCAGGCGCAGAATGTGCTGCTCGTAGAAGTTGGGGACCAGCAGCTCCATGTAATGCGGGTTCTTGTAGTCCTTCGCCGCTTCGATCTTCTTGATCTCGGCCAGCGCTTTCTGATCCATCGCCGGCATCAGCACGGTCTCGGCGTAGCGGACGTACTCGGGGATGCTGGCCATCATGTTCGAGATCACGAGGCCCTTGAGGTTCTGCTGGTACTTGAGCGCGTACTCCATCGCCAGCATGCCGCCCCAGGACTGTCCGAGCAGATAGAAGTTGTCGCGAGACAGACCGAGCGCCGTCCGCACCTGCTCGACTTCCTCCACGAATCGCGGCAGGTCCCACAGCGAGTCGTCGGTGGGCTGATCGCTGTACGTCGATCCAAGCTGATCGTAGTAGTAGTACTCGATGCCGTCCTTCGGCAGGTAGCTGTCGAACGCCTCCATGTACTCGTGTGTGGCGCCAGGGCCGCCGTGCAGCAGCAGGAGTTTGATCTTCGGGTTGTTGCCGACGCGCTTGGTCCAGACGTGGAACGTCCCCTTGGGCGTGGTGATCGGAATCATCTTCACGCCGCCGCTCAGCACATCGTCGCGGCCGGAGTTATCGAGATAGGTCGAGGACGGCGCCGACGTCGTCGTGGTGGTGGCTGCCGGCGTCGCGTTTGTGCAGCCTGCGAGCGACAGCAGAGAGACGAAGAGTGCTATGCGCATCATGTCGTTCTCGTGAGCATTCATTGCCACGCTTTGCGATCACGCAGCATCAGATAGTTACGAACGCCAAGCACTTCGACCTCGTCGGCCATCGCGAAGCCGAAGCGCCGATAGAATCGCACGTTCTCGGGGCGATCGGTCTCGAGATAGCCAGCCGCGCGGGTGCGATCGAGATCGTGGCAGTACTCCTCCATCAGGCGCTGGCCGATGTGTCGCCCCTGCGCTTCGGGATCGACGGCAATCGGACCGAGATGGGTGTGGGGAATACTCGGATCATGCTTCGACCATGCGGCCAGCCAAGTGCCGATGCGCATCGTACCGGCGAAGCCGAACGCTTTCATCAGCGTTGGAGCGAGCCGCAGCTTCTCGGAGGACGAGAACTGACAGCGCGGCGAATGCACCCAGTGAATCATCGCCAGCATGCGCTCGCCCTCGAGCGCCACGAGGGTACGTCCCTTCAGGACGCGTAGCGCGGTGCGGAAGAACGTTTCGTTGGCGGCGAGTTGATCGGGACCGAAGACAGCGATGTGCAGCGGGTTGGTGACGTAAGCGCGCGCCAGCAGGCGCGACGCCTCTTCGTGCATCTTGGAAACCAGCGGCTCGACGCGAATACCTGGCACGATCGGTTCAGAATGTGGGCGGCGGGTCTAAAGACCCGCCTCTACGACACGCCTCTACGGTTTCTTCGGTGGCTCGACGTGCTTCGACGACTGCTCGTTCTCGTTGCAGATGAACTCGATCATCTCGGTGTCGACCATCAGTCGATGGTTCACCCGCACCGTGAACGGCTTCGTGTACGCCTTCGCATCGTCGATCGTCACGTCGATCTGCATCGTGCCGAATGTCGGCCGGCGGAATCGCTCGGTCATTTTCAACGCGTCGGTGTAAGGGCTGCCGTTCACGTCGAGCCAGCCGGCGCGCTCGTCGCCGCGGAAGTTCGTCGTCTCGATGACCAGTGTGTCGTTGCCTTCCCACCAGCCGCGCGAGTAGCCAAACCACCACGGCGTCGGATCGTTGTTGGGCGCGGGACGGCCATCCATGTAGATGTAGCGCAGACCGTAGTTGGACTCGTAGGTGATCAACATCAGGTTCTTGGTCTGCACGATCTGCCGCGGCTGCGGGTGATTGTGGTACTGCATCAGGCCGATCGGCAGACACCACACGTCGGGGTTGTCCTTGCTGTTGTCGGCCATCCGCCGCTTCTTGAGCTCGGCAGCCCACGGCTGCAGCGGAAGCGCATAGCCGCGGCCGGCCACTTCGAAGAACTGCGAGGTAGGGATCGCGTTTGGATCGGGAGGGGGAGGCGTAGGCGGTGCGCCGCCGGCTCCAGCGCCGCGGCCGCGGCCGCCGCCACCGCCGCCGAGGCCCCAGATGCCTGAGAAATCCACCTTGCCGTCAGCGGTTCTCGGCGCGGGGCCGTCGAGAACGGGTTTTCCGTCCGCGGTTCGCGGCACACCTGGCGTGGGATATGACGGCCATTGCGCGTGCAGGGACACCGACAGCGCAGCGGCAACCGCCAGCGCACACGCCGCCCGCGACAGGGTATTCATTCAGCCTCCAGAGAAGACACGGATGATGTGACGCGAAGTATAAGCCACGAAAACGCGAAGCCCGCGAAGCGCGAACGGTCCGATCACGCGCCGGCCGGCGACAGTCGCGCGTTGATCTGCCCGAGGTGGTGGCGCATGTGCGCGACGTAGTCGTCGGCCACGAATGCGAGCGTCACCGGCTGATTGGCGCCGATGGTGCACCGCACGCGTGCGCGATCGGGTGGAATGCGTTCGATGACGTGCGCGAGATGGTGATTGTAGGCGTGCCACAGACTCGTCAGATCGCGCCACGAACGCGCCACGTAGGCCTGACAGTCTACCCACTGATCCTGTGCGTACGCGGGCGTGACGAGCTCGGTTCCCTGCTGACCACGGACGAAGCGCTGGTGGTTGTTGGCGGCCGAGTCGATGAGATGACCGAGCACCTGTTTCGGACACCACTTGCCCGGTGCACGCGGCCGTTCGGCGTCGGCCTCGCTCATCGACTGCAGCACTGGTAATGCCGAATCGATTGTCCGCCGCAGATCGGCGGCCACATCAGGAAACGCAGCAACAGAGTTCGTGTCTAACGCCACTCCCCAATTGTCCCGTGCGACGGACCCTGTCGGCAAGATGCCGCGTATCACGGCTCCTTGTGATAGACGACGACGTTCTTCACGAGCGAGGGATCTTCCTGCCGGAACGTAATCGTCATCGTGCGTCCGTCCTTCGAGATCACGCGGCGCGCCGTTCCGAACACGCGCCCCGCGTGCGAGAGCACGGCATCCGATGTGTAGTCGTCGATTCGCCTGAACCTCACGGCATCGTACGCCTCAGTGCCGGACACAGGGTATTCCTGATCGAAGTCAGCGCGGTACTCGATGCGCTCTTCGGTGCCGTTCTTGTTCCGCCGGAGGACGATGCCTTTGATGCCGTCCTTCTCGCGGGTGAACGTCCGCGTCTCGCTGAGCGGAGGCGGACCCGGATAATAGCGGGACTGCGAGAGATCGACCTTCCACACGCCAAGCGCCACGTCCTGATCGGATTTGGCCGACGACTGCGGATGCGCGGGAACGGCGGCAACGACGACGAACGCAGCAGCGACGATGACGGACTGGGCCTGACGACGCATAGAGCCTCCTGCCTTCGGAACGGCCGATGCGCGGAACGGATCGCTAGCCTAGACCTTCGCTACTGATCTCGCAAGACCTCCATCGGATCGACGCGCGCCGCCCGGAACGACGGCACCGCGCAGGCTGCTATCGCGACTGTTGCGAACAGCCCCAAAACGGCGACGTATGTGGCCGCGTCCCCGACGCTGACCTGGTACAGCAGAGTCTGCATCGCGCGCGTGACCAGCCGGGCTACAAGCGCACCGAGGATCACGCCGAGCGCCGACAGCGCAAGCCCTCGAGCCATCACCATCGTCACCACGCTCCGCCACGTCGCGCCGAGCGCCATCCGCAGACCGATCTCGCGGCTACGTGCGGCCACCGATTGAGCGAGGAGGCCGTAGATGCCGAGCGCCGCAATCAGCATCGCCAGGGCACCGAACGCGACGAGCAGAGTCGTGTGCTGACGTCGCTGCGCCACAGCGAGAGCGACGATGTCCTCCATCGATCGCACCAGACGCACCGGTTGATCCGGATCGACCGACCGGATGATGCGTTGCACCGCCACAACAGACTCGAGAGGATCGCCGGCGACGCGCACGACGAGGTTGGCGGCGCTCGCATCCGCCGCAAGCGGCACGTACACCGCCGGCTTGTCTTCCTGTTCGTACCCGCGCTCGAGCACGTCCTTCACGACTCCAACGATCGTGTACCACGGTTCGTCGGGACCGAAGCGAAGCCGATGCCCCACCGCACTCTGATTCGGGAGGTAGCGTTTGGCCATCGTCTCGTTGATCACCACCGAGCGCAGGGCACCGTGGCTGTCGCGCTCGTCGAGCAAGCGCCCGGCGGTCGGCGTCGCACCCAGGGTTTGCAGGTACTCAGACGTTCCAACACGGAACAACGTGTCGCGATTAATCTCTCCCGGTATGTCGGCACGTCCCTCGATCCCGAACCACCTCGTATTGCCGATGCTCTGGAACGGCAGCATCGACGCGAACGCGGCACGCTCGATTCCAGGCAGGCCACGGACGTCGCGAAGCACGCGATCGTAGAACGACATCCGCTTCTGGCCGTCCGCATACTTCGGCTGCGGCAGCGCCACCTGCATCGTCAAGAGGTGGTCGGCGCGGAATCCCAGACCAACCGCGCCCAGGTTGGCAAGCGTGCGCAGCATGAGGCCAGCCGCCACCAGCAACACGAGCGTCGCGGCAACCTGCACGACGACGAGACCATCGCGCAAGCGGCCGGCCGTTCCGCCGACCTGACCGCGCGCGTGCTGTTGCAGGGTCTGCGCCGTCGACGAACGCGCCGAGTGCAGCGCCGGGCCGGCACTGAATATGAGGCCGGTGGCGACCGACAGCGAGGCCGCGAAGACCAGCAGCCGCCAATCCATGATCGACACGACGGGTGCTTGCAGACCCGCGGGCACCAGACGCTCGAGCAGCGTGCCGATGAGCGATGGCATCAAGAGTCCGAGGGCGCCCCCCGCAATCGACAGGCACAGCGCTTCCACAACGACCTGTTGCACCAGCCTGGTTCGGGTCGCGCCGAGCGACAGGCGAACCGCGTACTCGCCTCGCCGCCCGCCGGAGCGTGCGAGCAGCAGGCTCGCCAGGTTCGCGCACGCGATGAGCACGATCGCCATCGCCGCGATCATGAGCGCGATCAGCTCGACGCGGGTATCGCCCAGGACTTCTTCACGCACGGCAACCACGGTCGCACCGAGCTGTCGATTGGTCTCGGGATTCTGCTCGGTCATGCGTGCGGCAATCGCCTTCATCTCCTCATCGGCGGCCCGGATGGAGATGCCAGGTTTCAATCGGGCGACGACGTTGAGGAAATGGTCCCGGAGCGAATTGACCTGCTGCGGCGGCAGGCGCATCGGAATCCAGTAGTCGATGTCGCGATCGCGAAACACGAACGATCGCGGAGCCACGCCAACCACTTCGTACTTGGCGTTGTTCATCAGGATCGTGCGGCCGACGATGCGCGTGTCGCCGTGATAGCGGCGCTGCCACAGCGCATGACTGATGACGACAACCTGAGCACCGCCGGTGTCCTCGCCGGCAGCAAAGGCGCGCCCGAGCTGCGGCCGAACGCCGAGCACGTTGAAAAAATTCGCCGTGACGGCGCGACCGATGATTTGCTCGGGCAGACCGTCCCCGGTCAGGCTCGCCGCATGGCCGCGTGTGGCGGCCATATCGCTGAACGATCGATTCGCGGCTCTCCACTCGTTGTAATTGCCCGGCGCCGGCGTGTTCTTCGGAAAGCCGATCAGAGTGGCGTCTTCCCACACCATGACAAGCTGATCGGGATTGCCGTACGGCAGCGGCTGCAGGAGGACCGACTGCACGAGCGAAAAGATCGTGGTGTTGGCGCCAATACCAAGCGCCAGCGTGCCGATCGCCGCGACGGCGAACACCGGCGTGCGTCTGAGAACTCGCAAGGCGTAGCGAATGTCGGCGAGTAGAGTCATGGGAGCTTAGACGCGGCAGCCCATGGCGGCGTTTGCCGCCGCCCGGTTCCTGGTTCCTGATTCCTGATTCCTGATTCCTGATTCCTTACATCTTGTGTCCACCGCCGACGAAGATCTTCTGCCCGGTCATCCAGCGTGCCTGTTCCGAGGCGAGAAACACTACGACGTCAGCGACATCGCCGGGCATGCCCACACGACCGAGCGGAATCGTCGGTACGAGTGCCCGCTCGAGCTCCGGTGTGATCCACCCCGTCTGCACCGGACCCAGCGCCAGCACGTTGACCGTAATCCCGAACTGTCCGAGCTCGAGCGCCGCGCTTCGGGTGATGCTCTCGAGTGCGTACTTGCTGGCGCCGTAGCTCACCTCGGATGGAAAGCACTCGGAGCCGTCCGTACTGATGTTGATGATGCGACCCCATTGCGCCTGATGCACCGTATGCTGCCGCGCGAACTCGCGGATGAGGAGTGCCGGGGCGACCGCGTTCGCCGCGAACTGCGCGGTGCTGACCGCTGCCGACACCGGTTCTGCTGGATCCGTAAACAGCTCCAGATAGGGATTGCGCGTGCGCTCGCGCATCGGAACGAACGTGTCGGAACGCCACGCCGCGGCATTGTTGACGAGCACCTCGACACGCCCCATGGCACGCTCTGCATGCTCGAACACGATGGGCACCGAATCGGGATCGGCGAAGTCGGCTTCGAAGGCGTGCGCGTCGCCGCCAACCGATCGAATGGCCTCGAGCACCTCGTCGCACGACTTCCGCTGCTGCTCGCGATACTGCGCGGTGCCGGGACCGTCAATCGTGCGGTGATAGTGCAGACACAGGCGGGCCCCAAGGCGAGCAAATGCCATCGCCGTCGCCGCGCCGATGCCCAGTGGATTGTTCGCGCCCGTGACCAGGACACACCTGCCGCGTAACCCTGGATCGATCATGATTCCCTCCTCGACATCGCTGATGGGACGCAGACCAACCCACACGCGAACGCGTGGCGTTGGCGAGCGCAGGCGGCCCGCCTGCGCCAAGGCTCCGGCGGGTCCGCCGTAGCGTTTCGCGACGGCGGAAAAGAGGGATTAGCGTTTCATGTGGTCGAAGAAGTCTACCATTCCGGTCTCGAGCGAGTATTCGGCGCCGACCACTACGAGTCGTTCTTCGATGATCAGCCTCTCGAGCAGTTCCGACCCGTGTCGCAGGTGGTTCACGGACGCGCGTACGTTGGCGCGAACCGCCTCGCGTACGAGCGCGCCGTTATCGTCGGTGGCGCGATTGACGAGGAGCGGCTCCACTGACGGACGGACGCGATCGACGATCGACCGCAGGTTCTTCGAAGCCGTCGTGGCGCGCCCCTGCAACTCCTCCAGTGTGGCCACGACCGCGCCGCATTGCGAATGGCCCATGACGACCACGAGCGGTGTGCCAAACCGCGAGGCGGCGAACTCGACGCTGCCGACCTGCGACGGCGCCACGATGTTGCCGGCGACGCGGATCACGAACAGATCGCCGAACCCTTGATCGAAGACCAGCTCCGCCGGCACGCGCGAGTCGGAGCAGCCCAGCACGATGGCGAATGGTTCCTGGCTGTCCACGAGCTCGATCCGTCGCGCCGTGTTCGAAAAGCCCGTCTGCACCGTCTTGTTCGCCACGAACCGACGGTTTCCTTCGCTCAGGCGCGCGAGCGCGTCGGCAGCGGTCAGCATCATCGTTGCGGCGCTGCTTGCTGCAGTTTGATCTGCGCTCTGAACATCGCTTCCTGGATCTCGGCCTCGTGCCAGCAGCTGTCGGGGTCGATGAACGGGTTGGGCGCGCCGGGTTTCACTCGCGCGTACTTGGCGGCGAGGTTGTACTGGGCCGGATGATCGCCGAGCGGCACATCGCAGGGCAGCGTACGCAGCAGCGTGAACGTACGGTTGAACTCGCCCTCGATGTCAGGCGTCACGACGCCCGGCGACCGATAGCTACAGGCGAACACCACGTTGTACGTCCGCCCGCCATCCGCCACCGCCATCGTCCACGTTGTGCATCCACGCGTGTGACCGGCAGTCAAATGCGCCACGAGCGTCGTGCCGCCCAGTGTGACCGTGTCGCCATCGCGCAGTTGGCGATCGATCGGATGCGCTTTGCCGCCCGGCCGAATCGCCTCGAGCGTCGGCACGTCCTCTCGCATCGCCATGACCTGCGCGCCGGTGAGCATCTTGACCGCCGCATCACCCTCCTGATGATCGCCGTGTGCGTGCGTGCCGAGCAGAATGCGAACCTCGCTCATCTTGAATCCGAGCTTGGCGATCGAGTCGGCGATGGTGTTCACGTTCCGCTCGTAGGTGCTGTTGATCAGCACGTGTCCGGCCGGCGTGGTGATGAGAAACGAGCTGAGCGTCCTCGTGCCGACGTAGTAGACGTTGCCGATGATCCGGTGCGGCGGAAACGCCGTCGTCTGATCCTCGTCACTGCCCATGTTGCGGGCGAGAATCGAGCGCGGCGTGTAGGTTTGCCCGCGAACGGTGACGGCGGGTTGATCCGGCGGTTGCGCGCCCTGCGCGCCAAGTACAACGGGGACGAGACCGATCGCGCCAATCAACACCGCCTGCACTCTCACGTCACACCCCCGCTCCGAGCGCACTCGAACGAATCGGTGCGAGATCCGGCTCCATCCATGCCGCCCGTGCGGCGGTCGACATCAGACGATCGCGAGAGTAGAACGTAAAGAGCACGGTCTTGGCCGCTAGCGGACTCTGGAGCAGCGCAGCGACTGTCTCGCTCAGCGACAGAGCGCTCGCGTCGAGATAGCCGGCGAGCAGCTGCACGTACGCCGCGGTAATCGTCTCGTGATAGCCGTCGGTATCTGAATTCACGCCGCCATGGCTTTCGTTCAAGCGCCTGATGCCCACGCGCAGCCGGGGCAGCGCCTCGTCGGCGCCGTAGCGGTGCACGTGCCACAGGCCGACGGTGAGATGCGCCTCGTGCGTCCATTCCCGCTTCGTGATGGTGCACGTCTGAAAACGCCCGCCGAGATCGTCGACGCCGTCGGCATACCACCGCAGCGGCAGTTGCTGCACGAATGCCCCGTCGACCACGGCGGTGAGCCGTCGCTTGGCGCCGCGATAGGCATCGAACAGCGCCTGATGTTCCCGATGCGAGAGATCGCCCGCGCGTGTGTAGTACTCGCGCACCCACGAGAGCAGAAACTCGAGCCGTGCGTCCTGTTCGTCTCTCGACGCGTACTTGTGCGGCTCCCACGGCCGCTGCCGGCAATGTGCGACGCAGACGTCGACGCCGGGATCCATGAACAGCAGCATCGGCGAATACGCGAGCGCTCGATGCGTCAAAGCCGCGTAGCAGCCTTCGACCACCCAGTTGTCATGCTGCTCGCAGAACGCACGCACATCCGCGGCCGAGGCTGCGACGTCTCGGGCGACCGCAATCTGTCCAGGCTCCCAGACCACAGTGTCGAGATCGAGGGACGGTAGTGAATACATCGCTGCGATCTGCTGCGCGAGCGTCGACTTGCCCGAGCCGGAATTGCCGATGATGGCGACTCTCATTCCTCCTATGGTTCTGTGTTCACGGCGTAATACGCAATGGTCTTCGTGGGTACCTCTTTGAACCAGTGCGGCGTCTTCGCCGGAATCGTGATCACATCGCCTTTGGTCAAATGGTGGACCTCGCCGCCCTGACTGCTCGGCGCGCGCGTCTGACCGGGCGCCGTCTCGCGTGCGCCAACCAGCTTCCCGCCGGTCACGAACGTGGCCTCACCCTCGACGATGATGAAGACGTGGTTCGTCTTCTCGTGCACCTCGACTTCGCCGGCGCCGCGGCGTTGCGCCAGGACGATGAGACCGTGATCGCCGATGATCTGACCGCCCTTGACCATCGTCGCCTCGACCTTGGCGTGCGGGACGTAGGTCACGACCGTGGGAACGCCGTCGGCGATCGCGGCAACCGACAGAGTGAGCGCGAATGCGAGGGCCAGCAGGGTCTTCATGATTCCTCCTCGCGCGTGAGGATATCACCCGAGCTCGATGATGCGGTGCGAGATGCGGCCGCTAACGACCTCGAGGCGGGCCAGTGCGATCGGCAGCTTGAAACGTCGAGGCCCCGCGCTGCCTGGATTCAAGTACAACACACCATTCCGCACGTCGGCTGCTGGCCGATGGGTGTGCCCCGAGATGACGGCAGCAAGTCCAGCCGCTTTCGGATCGAGGTCGAGTGCGGCGAGGTCGTGAAGCACGTAGAAATGCAGACTGCCGATCTCAACGACGTCGGTCAACGGCAGCGACATCGCCCACGAGGCGGTATCGACGTTGCCTCTGACGACGGTCGTCGGCGCGAGCGCGCGAAGCTGTGCGAGGATCTGCGGACTGCCCACATCGCCAGCATGGATGATGTGCTCGCACCCGTCGAGCGCGGCACGCGCCTCGGGGCGAAGCAGACCGTGCGTGTCGGAGATGACGCCGACGGTTACTCGCGTCGCATTCGTCACGCGTCAACGCGCAGACGCGAGCGGCAGGCGAAAGGCGGCCATCTCCTCGCCGTTGCGCACCAGCAGCAGGTCGCCGACGACAACGGGATGGTTCCAGGTCTTGCCTTGAAGCGCCGGCACGCGCGCGATCTCGTTGAACCCATCGGGCGCGGCCGAGACGAGCGCGATGTCGCCGTCCTCAGATAGCACGAGCAGCAGGTTTTGATCGCGCAGGAGCACCAACTGACCGGCGCCGTATCGTCCACCCTTCCATTTGCGCGTGCCGTCCTTGAGATCGATGCACGACAGAATGCTGCCGTCGAAGCCGAACGCGTAGCCGTTGTGCACGACATAGTCGTTGTAGTACGGCTTCAGTCCGGTGGAGGTCCACTTCTCTTCGGCGGTCCAGCCGCTGGTTCCATGCGCAATCGCGAGACGACGAACGCCAAACCCTCCAGTGGCGGCGAGCGTCGTCACCAGCACGTCGCCGTCGGGCGTCACCTCGGGCTGCACGATCGCACCGCCGCCTGCCCACGCGTGCTTCCACAGCAGGGTGCCATCCGATGTCGCGACACTGATCGTGCCCGTTCCGGTGAGGAGCACGATCTGGGTGACGCCGCCAACGGTCACGCGGTGCGGTGAGCTGTAGCTTTCGCCAACGCTGGGACCAAACCAGCGCGGCTTGCCAGTGGCGAGATCGTAGGCAGCCAGCTTGCCGCTGGCGGCGACGATGACCTGATCGTCAATCACCAGCGGCGAGCTCGTGAAGCCCCACATCGGCACAACGGTGTGACTATCGCTCGATACGTTGCGAGACCACACGACGGCACCGCTGCTTTCGTCGAGTGCATTGAGAAGTCCGGTCGCACCGAATGCGTAGACGCGTCCGCCATCGAGCGTCGGCGTCGCGCGCGGACCGGCACCGCCGTTCGACTCCCAGAACCGCACGCGATCGCGATGCCGCCACACCGGCTCGCCGGTCTTCAGGTGGTACGCAGCGACGATCTCGTCTTCGCCGCGCTGTTCTTGCGTGAAGATGAGATCGCCGTCGACCGCAAACGACGACCAGCCGGGGCCGACCGCTCGACGCCAGATCTGCGATGGCGGCGTTCGTGTCCAGTCGGTTTCGATCCTCACGCCGTGCACGACGCCGTCGCGATCCGATCCGCGGAAGCCCGGCCACTCTGCCGGCTTGCGTGTGACAACCGTCGACGACTCGTCGTCTCTTGGTGGCACGCGGTCCGCCGGCGGCGCAACGAGTGCCGGAGTCGGAGCAGCTACGGTGGGACTGTTCGGGACAGGGGCTTCGGTGGCGCGCTCGATCGATGGCGTAGGCGCGGCAACCGGTTTGGGATCGTCGTTCGCGCGCGCGAGGAGCTTTTCTTCCGCTGTCGGCGTCCATCGCCAGGCGAACTGCGAGCCGATGCCGCTGATGCCATCCGTTCGAAGCAGCGTGAACACGCCGCACGCGAAGAGAATCGCGATCGCGATCGCCGCACGCCTGCCGGCGGGCGAAAGGCGCTGACCGATGACCGCGCCAACGACCAGCCCAGTGGGCACTGCTGAAATGCCGTACATGATCAGCAGGCCACCCATCATTCCGGTCGCGATCGAGACGTCCACGACGCGGTACGTCACGAAGATTCCAAGCACCATGAGGACGAGGGCGCCGATGCGTTCCGACCACGGTGCGCGGCTGAAGAAGAGCCACCACACGAGGATGACCACGCCGAAGAGTGCGCCTCCGGCTACTGCCCCGAGTCCAAGGCTGGAATCGATTGCGGGGAGTACGAGACGCGCCGCCCACATGAGCACTGCGGCAAGGACGCCGGGCCAGAGCCGAAGTCCTTGCCGCCTGGGCGCTTCACCCGAATATGGAGTGCTCATGGTCCAACCAGACGGCGCCATCGGCGCCTTTGTTCCCGGCCCGGCTCGAGGAGCCTGAAGTCGCTCGCAGCACGGCGGAACCGTATGTCGCTCCGCATCGATCACGGGAACGTCCGAATCTACGAAACCGTCGAGAATTCCTGCCGGTACGTCGCCAACCCTGATATGCCGCGCATCCGGTCCTCGTCAAGGACCGCGATCATGAATACATCGTCGGGAACGTCCCACTCGCAGTGAATGCCCATCGGCCGGGCGGGCGTGAATCCGAACCGCGGATAGAACGCGGGGTGTCCCAGCACGATGATGAACGGGCAGCCATCGGCTCTCAGCCTCGCGTTCCCCGCCTCGACGAGCTGGCTCCCGATACCTCGACGTTGATGCCCGGGAAGAACCGCCATCGGTGCGAGCCCGGCGCCTTCGACCGAGCCGATTCGCGCCGGGCTGTACAGGATGTGACCCACCACAGCATCGTCCAGCACGGCGACCAATGAGAGCAGCGCCGCTCCATTCGATCGTAGAGCGTCGACGATGTTCGCTTCTTGATCCTGCTCGAACGCGAGACGATTCACGTCGCGAATGAGCGAAATGTCTTCACGCCGCTCCTCGCGAATGATCACGACACTACTTCGACACTTCGGCCAAGCGCGCTGCCAGCGTGCCGGGGCCATGGCACGTCTGGCACGCCAGCTTCGACTCCGCGCGCGACGCGGGGTTGTCCTTCCACTGCTGTGCCATCTTGGCGTATGCCGTGTTCGGGAGCAGCGTCAGGATCCGATCGAGCTGCGGTGCGAGCTCGGCGTCACGTCCTGTGCGCTGGGTGGTTTGCGCCAGGCCGGTGAGCACCTCGCCCTTGTGATGGAGCGGCAGCTTGTCGATCGCCTCGCCCTGCATCTTCCACAGCTGTTGATACGCCGCGTACGCTTCTTCCCAGCTGGCGGCGCGTTCCTTCGCCGGGAGACGATCGGCCAACATCAACATCGACCCGCCGCTGATCGCGAATACGCCGACATCGGTGGGTCCCAGCTTGCGGGCTTCGGCAAACAACTCCACCGCGTGACGATAACGCTGTGAGAACTGATCGGGCTGCCTCGCTTCGTTCGCCTGCGCTGCGCGGGTAAGCTCAGTGCCGCCTTGCCAGGCGAGGATGCTGGAGCGTTCGGCCGGCCGGCTCGCCAGCAGTTGCTCGATGTTTCGCTCCGCTCGCGAGAGTCGAGCGAGATCGTTCTGCAAGAAGCCGGCGAAGATGTCTTCCCTGAGCAGCGTGTGAACTGTCAGCCGCGTGTCGGCGAGCGGCGGCTCCGGTGCCTGAGCGGGCACCGCGGACGTGATCGCGAGAGCAAAACACACAGCGAGCAGCGGTCGTGTCATAGGTCGCAAGGTACACCCCTCGAGGAGTAACGCACAAGCTTCATACGCCGTTCAGATGTATATCGGCGCACCCGCCTGCCACTCGTGCGCGATGTTGCGCATGATCAACGCGCAGTCGAACGTGATCGTGCCGGTGGGAAACGACGTCCGGTCCTCGAAGAACGTCGACGACACGCGCTCGATCTCGAGCGGTGCCACGTTCCACGAATGCGTCTTCAACACCACTCCGTCGAGATGCCGGCCGGAGGCAGTCGCCGAATAGCCCACCGATCCCGGCTCGAAGAATTGCGATGCAGTCTCGAGCGTTCGAAAGATCGACGTCCCCGGAAGCTGCTCGGCGATGCGGCCCGCGACGTCAACCCGAACCCGGCCATCCGCGGACGTCATCTCGAGCGCGATGTGGTCACCGGTTTCGTCGACACGAAACGAGGCGCGCCGATGCTCGCCGGGGAACACGCGCCCGCCGGCGAAGTGATTGAGAAGCGACCCCGTATCGCGCCGCGGGATGTACACGCCCTCGTGCGATCCCGAGTCATCCTTCCAGACCACGGCGATGCGATGCGCCGCGTTCTCGCTCGAGAGGCCGAGCATCCGTGGAAAGCGTAGCGGACGGATGTGCTCGAGGCGAATCAGACAGATGCCGGCGACCGCGTGACAGTCGTGCAGCTTCGGCAGGAACGGCGCCGGAAGCTGACGCTGGATCACGTCGGGATCGACGCGAAAATTCACGAGCAGGCGACGCGCGATCGTGCCGTGTACCTTCGGCACTTTCACGGCGATGCGCTCCTGCCTGTTGATCGCCTGGGCTCGGCGTTGCGCATGCGAATGATCGAAAACATCAACGACGACGACGCGACCGCATCGCGAAGCGGCCACAGGTTCTCCTCGACGCGAAGCTCCACGTTCCGCCGTCGCAGCTCCGCGATCGCATCGTCAATCAGGTCGACGCGGGACGGGACGACGGGGAGGCGACTCACGAAGTAGCCGGCGCATGTGTCGATGCACTCGAACGTCTCGGGCGGAAGGTGGTAGCAGAACACGCGGGCGGTGCGCAGCCGATCCAGCCAGGTCCGTTCGACGGCCACCACAGCCTGACTTCCGCCCAGGAATCGCTTTCGATCGGCAGCCGTCGTCTGCCGACCTGCATAGAACGTGACGCGAGGACAGTCGCGTGGGACGAGGTAGTTGCGCAGATGATCTGCATCGATCGACCAGACGACCGGATCGGCGGTGTACTCCGACGGCCGAGGATCGAATCGCGCGATGCCGGCGTCGTGGCTGATGTGAAACAGCACTGTTGTGAGCAATCAGGGCTGGCTTGTGCCGCTTGGCGGTGCCGCACTCTTCTTCTCTGCCGCACGCTCCGCGCTGAGGATGTTCCGCATCGCGTAATTGCCTTCGTGGCACGCGTACTCGAAGAACTGATACTCAGGATGCTGCTTGAGCGGCAGCGACACCTTCCACGGCCGCGTCCACGTCGCCGGATCGTCCACCGTCGCTTCGTATTGCAGCGTGCTGGCGTCGACGCGGGTGATCCGCTCGACCAGCTTGAGATTGGCGCTCGTCAATAGCGTGTTGCCATTGCGCGTGAGACCAACCTTGCCGTTGAAGTTGACGGTTTCGATCACCAGCGTATCGCCTTCCCAATGGCCGCGTGAGTCGCCCATGTACTGGCGGATGTTCGCGCTGATGTGCGGACGGCCATCGACCGGAACGATGCGCGTCTCGTGGATCATCTCGTTGCGGATGACGACGGCGCCTGGAATCTGGATGATCTCGGTGCCCATGTTGTAGGCGGTGGGCATCATCGACGACAGCACACCGCGCGTGATGCAGCGATCGTAGGGACCGAGATCGTCGAAGGTCTCGAACGGATGCGCGACCACGGCATCAGGGAAGTCGTAGTAGTACGTGCTGCGCGCCAGCGCGATGCGCTTCTTTCCTTCCTCGGTCATCGACGGGATACGGCCGTTGGCGGGATCGACGACGAGCGACGCCTGCCGTTGTGGCTCGCCGCGCTCGCCCGCGCTCCAGTGCGAAGGGCCGCCGATGCCGGCGCGCGTGCCTGCGGCGACGAACACTTCGCCGTCGGCGCGCACTTGACGGGCGCGCGCATCTTGCCGTTCGGCGAATTCCTTATCGGTGAGCGTGGCGCGATTGCCGAACGACTCGGGTCGCTCGTAGGGAGTGCCTTGCATATCGTTCGACGGCCACAGCCCCTGGATGTCGGGATCACCCCACGGGGTTCGCGGCACGGTCCACGACTTGACCTTTGTTGATCCAGTTGACGATGAATCGATGGATTGCGCCGCAGCGTCAATCGGGCGCACCGCGAAGACAGCGGCGAGGACGACGGCGAGTTGCAGCATCCCTTTCATGGCGCGATCCCTCCTTGACGCCGGCGACATTTTAGTGGACGTATCAACTGGAAGGGTACCACGCCGATGTCATCGCTTCGGCGGGCCTGCGAGCGCGTCGACGCGTCGCTTCGCCTCCACCAAACTGAGCTGTTCCTCCTCGCGCAGCACACGAATCGCCTCGACGAGTTTCCCGTCTGCGACCAGCGCCTCGACGTGGCTCTGGTGCGTCTGCGCAGCGTCGTGTCCGAGCAGCGCACGAATCCGGCCGGCGATGTCCACGATCGATCCCTCGGGGTCCGGGCGGTAGCCGACCGTGATCGGAACGATCGTTCCATCCGTCGTCTTGAGAGCAATCCGTCGGCTCGGTGTGCCATCGTCCCCAATCGGACGCTCGACGAGAACGGCTCGTATGTTTGCAAAAGCAATCGATCCCGAACGCTCCCGCAATCCCCAACGACGGCGCCAGGTGACGGTCTTCACGGCTCGACCGAACTGAAAGCAGGCCGTCTCGAGGAAAGCAACAGCGACGAGCAGGCACGTGACCGCAGATGCCAGCAGGCCCAACAGGCGATCTGTTCCGCGCGCGCCCAAGAAGACGTCGTATCCGGCGACACCGAGAAACAGCGTCGCAACAACCAACATTACCCTCGTCAGCGACCGCCCGTCGTAGCTGACGGTGATCGTGCCGTCTGCGGATTCTTCCAGCTTCATCGCGCGCCACCTCGTACGGCACGCATCATCGACGGCTTCGACGTTACCGGCTCGAGTGAGGTCTTTCGTACGGAGTTCAGGCGTTGGCACCGTACCACGTCTGCCACTGTGCCCTGCTCTCGTCGCTCGCAGGACACTGGAAGCACAGGAGGTAGCCATCGGGATCGGTGAAGTACAGCTGCTTCATCCCGTATGGCGCCACGCTCGGCGGTTTGGCGATGACGCCATTGGCTATGAGATGCACGTACGCGGCATCGGGATCGGGGCACCCAAAGTAGAGACTCGTGTCGCGGTGATGGTCGACGCGAGCAGCATCGGGTGCAGGCGGCCGCGAATCGCTCTCGTAGGCGGTGTTCAGCATCAGCTCCACCTCGCCGCGTCGAAGCAGCACCCAGTCCGACTGCTCGCCGTCGCCCGATGTCGCAAGCAGTTCGAAGCCGAGCAGATCGCGGTAGAAACGAACCGACGTCGGCATGTCGAACACCTGGAGCAGCGGCGCCATGCCTCGAAGAT
>Ga0075424_100001977_pt1 | contig 18432 bp, 18 predicted proteins | sample SoiMethybrSBSTD3_FD_75301 | JGI IMG/M metagenome (GOLD analysis project Ga0075424, IMG submission 75301) | Bulk soil microbial communities from a Populus tree surrounding site in Tennessee, USA - Soil MetaG P. TD hybrid SBSTD3 | ecosystem: Environmental > Terrestrial > Soil > Tree plantation...
GGGCAATCCCTTCAACTCACCGGTCTACTCGTACGGACATCGGAATCCGCAGGGATTGGACTGGCATCCCGCGAGCGGCGACCTGTGGGCATCGGAGCATGGCGCCACCGGCAATGACGAGATCAATGTCATCGACAGCGGCGCGAACTACGGCTGGCCGCGGATCGAGGGCGCTCAGACCCTGCCAGGCATGCGCGAGCCAATCATCTTCTTCAACCCCGCAATTGCGCCGAGCGGGGCATCGTTCTATCGCGGCCAACGGTTTCCGCAGTTCACGAACAACCTGTTCGTCGCAACACTGCGAGGCACTCTTCTCCTCCGCATCCGGGTCGATCCCACGTCGCCGCGCCGGATTACCGGTCAGGAACGATTGCTCGAGCAGCAGTTCGGCCGGCTTCGAGATGTCGTCACCGGGCCCGATGGTTATCTGTACTTCTGCACCAACAACCGCGATGGACGGGGGAATCCCACATCAGATGACGATCGCATAGCGCGTCTCGTGCCCGCGTCATGATGGGTTCTACCTTTGCGAGAGCGATCGTCGCGGGAGCGGCGCGGAGGCGAGGGGAGATGTCGCTCCTCGCCGAGCGACGTCGACGCGATGATCGCCGCCACGCGGACCTGAAGGTCCGCGTCTATGATCGCAAGAGTCGCCCAGGCGGACCTGAAGGTCCGCCTCTACGATCGCACTGACCAACCACTAACCAGGGCAGTTGCCAGCCGCAGGCTGCCAGCTTTCGACATCGATGTAGTTGACTCCGGCCACTTCGGGTGACGGCCGGCCGGCGCTGACACTGCCAATCCCCGGTGTCACGCGCACGCCTCCGCCGACGGGAATCCCGGTCTGGTTGTACTGTCCCTTCTTCATCAGCCCCGTGATCTGAATCATCTGCCCTTCATGAACCTTGATCTCGCCCATCAGCTTCTTCGGGCCGTTCATGCGCAGGTGCATCCCTTCGGGAATGTCCGATCGACCCACCTGATCTTCAGTCCTGGGGCCTGCAGTGAAAACGGATCCCTTCGTGCACCCGGGCACGGTCACGCGGACAGAGTCCTTGGGCACCTTCTTCGCTTCCTGCGCGCCGAGCTCGCCGCCGAGCACGGCAAGCGCGATGATGATCGCTGCGGCAGTGGATCTCATAAGCGTCCCTTCATTGTCATCTACAATCATCGTCGGATGGAACCTGGGCCTCTCCTCGCCATGCGCGGCGTGTCGAAGCACTTCGGCGGCACGCAGGCGCTCATCGATGCAGGTTTAGACGTCGGCGCTGGTGAAATTGTCGCGCTGCTCGGCGAGAACGGTGCAGGCAAGTCGACCCTCATCAAGATTCTCGCCGGCGTTCACCCGCTGGACGCGGGCACCATCACGTATCGCAATCGCGAGGTCACGCACGCGACGCGCCGCCTGCCGATCGCGTTCATCCATCAGGACCTCGGTCTCATCGAATGGATGACCGTCGCCGAGAACATCTCGATGATGCTCGGCTATCCGCGGCGAGCCGGCCTGATCGACTGGAGGGCAACGCGGACGCGGGCCGAGCGGGCGCTCGACGCGCTCGGCGCCCACATCGATCCGGACCTCCGCATCCACCACCTGTCGCGCACCGAAAAATCGCTCGTCGCGATCGCGCGCGCGCTGGCCGCCGACGCCGAGATCCTGGTGCTCGACGAGCCGACGGCGAGCCTCCCCGCCGACGAAGTCGCGAAGCTCTTCACCGCACTGCGGCGGCTGCGCGCCCGCGGCGTCGGCATGATCTACGTGTCCCACCGGCTGGACGAGGTGTTCGAGATTGCGGATCGCATGGTCATCCTTCGCGACGGGCGCGTCGTGTGCGAGCGCGGCATCGACGGCATCACGCCGGAAGCATGCATCCTGCAAATCGTCGGACGGGAGCCGTCGCAGGTGTTCCAGCGGCCGGCGCGTCATGACGGTTCCGCGAGGCTGGTGCTCGATCGCGTGACGACGGATTGCGCAGGTCCGGTCGAATGCCGCATCCGCGCGGGGGAAGTGGTCGGCCTGGTGGGACTGCGTGGGGCAGGCCAGGAAAGCATCGCCCGCGCGCTCTTCGGCCTCTCGCCCGTGACGGGCGGCCGAATCGTGCTCGACGAGCAGACGATCGCACCCTCCTCGCCGCGCGAGGCGATTGCGCTCGGCATCAATCTGGTTTGCGCGGATCGCATGGCGGAATCGGTGGTGCCGGGGCTGTCGATTCGAGAAAACCTCTTTCTCAATCCAGTGGCGGCCGGGCGCACACTCACCTCGTATCTTCAACCGGAGGAGGAATCGCGCGTCGCCGTCGAGGTCGGCGACCGCATCGGCCTGAAACCCAACGACCCGTCGATACCGATCGACTGGCTGTCGGGCGGCAACCAGCAGAAGGTCGTCATCGGCCGCTGGCTGCATCTCAACGGGAAGATCTACGTGTTCGAGGACCCGACCGCCGGCGTCGACGTCGGCGCAAAGGCCGAAATCTACCGGCTCTTCGACGTCGCGCTCGAGCGCGGCGCCACCATTCTCATCGTCTCGACGGACTTCGAAGAGGTGGCCAAGGTCTGCCACCGCGCGTTGGTCTTCGACCGCGGGCATGTGGTGGCGGAATTCACAGGCGACGAGCTGTCTGTCGAAAATCTGCTCGCGGCCGCATCCGCCCAAGTAGGCCATGCAGTCCCTGAAATCTAACGCGCTGGAACCAACGCGATCCGAGCTTGCGCGGCTCACCAGAAGGCAGGCATTCGTGCGTGTGCTGCCTATCTACGGCCTGCCGATCCTCACGGTCCTGCTGATCGCGTTCTTCTCGTTCCTGCTGCCCCAGTCGTTTCCGACGGCGATCAACGCGCGGTCGATCCTGAGCGACAAAGCCATCATCGCGCTGCTCTCGCTGGCAGCCATGGTCCCGATGATGGCCGGACGCATCGACCTGACCATCGGCTTCGGCATCGTCATGTGGCACATCCTGGCCATCAGCCTGCAGGTGCAATACAACGTTCCGTGGCCGCTCGCCTGTCTCATCGTGATTGTGTGCGGAGGCGCCGCCGGCCTCGTCAACGGGATGCTGGTGGAAGTCGCGCAGATCGATTCCTTCATTGCGACGCTGGGCACAGGGACCATCCTCTACGCGCTCGCGCTGTGGCACACGGAGGGCCGGCAGATTGTCGGCGTCCTGCCACAGGGATTCGTCAACATCAACGCGATCTCCATCGCCGGCATTCCGATCCCGGCGATCTATGTGCTGGTGCTCGCCGCTGCCCTTTGGACGATGACGGAGCGGATGCCGATTGGCCGGCACCTGTATGCGATTGGCGCAAACGAAAAAGCCGCGGCGCTCAACGGTATTCCGGTTCGTGCGTACGTGATCGGCGTGTTCGTCGCGTCGGGAGTCCTGGTCGGCTTCACCGGCTGCGTGCTCGCGAGCAAGCTCCAGATCGGCCAGGCCAACGTTGGCCTCGATTACCTGCTTCCGGCGCTCGTCGGCACCTTCCTCGGTTCGACGACGATTCGACCGGGACGCGTGAATGTATGGGGCACAATCATCGGCGTATTGATCCTGGCGGTCGGCATTTCCGGGATTCAACAGCTCGGCGGCGCGTTCTTCGTCGAGCCGCTCTTCAACGGCGTCACGCTGCTCGTGTCGATCGCGCTGGCGGGCTTCGCCCAGCGGCGGCGATCCGCAACGACGCGTAAGCCGCCTCTCGAGGTTCCGCATGGTGTGTAGTCGCTCGATGGCCATCGCAGTATTGCTGGCGTGCTCCGTCGCGTGCCGCGGTGGCGGCACCACGACGAGCACGGGCTCGAACTCAGCTCCATCGACCGCCACCGACCCGGCGTATCTCCAGATGGCGAAGGACTACATCGCCATGGTCACGGCGCCCGGAACGCCATGGACCGGTCCGACGACGGGACCGATGGCGCAACCGAGGAAGCTGATCGTGTACGTCTCGTCCGATCAGCGCAACGGCGGCCCGCAGGGCGCCGGCGACGGCGCGCAGGACGCGGCGAGGGCCATCGGCTGGGACTTCCGGATCCTCGACGGGCAAGGCTCGGTGCAGGGACGGACGACCGCGCTCAATCAGGCGATCGCGCTGAAACCGGACGGCATCATCCTCGGCAACGTGGACACGCAGGAGCAAGCGCCGGTGATCCGCCGGGCCGCGATGCTGGGCATCAAGATGGTCGGATGGCATATCGGCCCGAACCCCGGCCCGGTCACCGATCCGCCGGTATTCACCAACGTGACCACCGATCCGCGCGAGGTCGCCAAGGCCGCCGCCATGTACGCGATCGTCGATTCGAACGGTACGGCGAACGTGATCCACTTCAAGGACAGCATCACGACGATTTCCACGGCAAAGACAAATGCATCCGAGACAGTGATCAAGGGGTGCGCGGGATGCCGTGTGCTGGAGACGGAAGACACGCCGATGGGCGACCTCGCCAACCGCATGCCGAGCCTGACAACGTCGCTGCTGACCAAGTACGGGAAGCAGTGGACCTACTCGATTGCTGTCAACGATCTGTATTTTGATTTTTCAGCTCCGTCGCTGCAGGCCGCAGGCGTCGATCCCGCCAGCGGCTACCCGCGCCAGATTTCATCGGGAGACGGATCGGTGACGGCATTCCAGCGCATCCGGCAGAAGCGATATCAGATCGGCACGGTGGCCGAGCCGCTCCACCTGCAGGGGTGGATGACGATCGACGAGCTCAATCGCGCGTTCGCCGGCCAGCCGCCGAGCGGATTCGTTCCGCCGCCGCATCTGTTCATCGCATCGAACCTCGATCGCGACGGCGGACCGAACAACGTGTACGAGCCGGAGAATGGCTATAAGGACGTCTACAGGAAGATCTGGGGGCGTTAGCAGGGGGTCCGGCTAAAGCCGGACCTAGGGATCGCGGCTCGCGCAACGCGGCACATGTTGCGACGGACGCGTCTGCACGCGGCCGGAGCGACATGTACCGCGTTGCGCGAGCGCGTCACGCCTTCAGGCGGATCTCTCGGCGAGCTCAATGCGTCGGCGCATAGCCGACCGGGAACTTCTCGAACATCTTGTCGAGCGCCTTGGCCATCTTCTTCGCGTTCTTGGTCGGCTTGTCGCTGGCCGTGGCGGTTGCGACACCACGCCAGACCATCTTTTTCGTTTTCGCGTCGTAGAGATCGACAACGAGGGTGCCCTCGACGTAGGTGTCAACGGTCGCGGTCCCGTACCCGCCGCCCCACCACGCGCCGTACCCGTATCCACTCACGATCAGTTCCTGCCGTTCTTTCGTCGTTACATGGGTCGTGACGAAGACATCCGGGGCGGTCGTGTTCATCGCCAGACCTCGCCCCGACAACCGGGCATCCACTCCTGCATGGAGGCGGTCTTCGTTGAGCGGATTCGGCGCCGGCGTGCCCTGAAGCCACGCGTAGGTCTTGTAGGTGGCAAACGGCGCTGCCGGATCCGAATCAACGCTGACTTTCTGCGCGTAGACGACCGCGGCCGTCATCACCACGGCGACCGCTCCAACCATCATGTTCTTCATCCACTCCTCCATGACGGGCTCGCACGGAGCAAGGCGCCTGCCGCCGCGTTTACGGCAACAAATGCACGATCGCCGGTCCCTGCTGACAGCGGGCCGTTATGGTCACGACGCGATCTTCGTGGCGCGGCGCAAACCAGGCACGTGTCACGCAAAGCGAATGGGGTCCGCGGCTTGCACGGCTGCGCGTCGTCGCATGAGAACGGCCATCGCTCTGCTTACGGTGCTCACGGTGACGTTCGCAGCGGGTAAGACCGCATCGGCGCAGCAGGCGAGCGAATCGAATGCGAGCGAGAACGCGGAGCTGGCGAAGAAGCTCTCGAATCCGATTGCGGATCTCGTCAGTCTCGCCGCGCAAGACATGAGGATTGGACGGGACCAGATGAACACGACGCATTGAGCCACCATGCTGCATGCGAAGGCTACCAGCAGTCGCGAGCCGCATGACTTTTCCCTGGTCGTCGGTGGACCGTTGTACCGAGCGTACCTCCGCACGCGTCTCGCCGACGCACCGCTCGGACTGGTCCACCGGCGCCTTCTCGTATACATCCTGATCACGTGGGCCCCGCTGTGTGTGCTGTCGGCATTCGACGCGCGCGGCTCAGATGTCGCCGTCTCGTTCGTTCGCGACATTGACGCCCACACGCGGCTGCTCGTCGCGCTGCCATTGCTGGTAGCCGCGGAGCCGTTCGTCCATCGGCGGGTCACGGGTATCGTGCGACAGTTCATCGATCGCGGTCTCGTCGCGCCTGCCGACGTGCGGCGTTTCGTCGGCGCCGTGGTCTCGAGTGTGAAACTCAGGAACTCCGCAACGCTCGAGGTCGTGCTCCTGCTCGTCGCCTTTGTCGGCGGGCACTGGTTATGGGAGTCACGGATATCGCTGCAGATCGGCACGTGGTACAACGAACGCGGCATCGACGGAACGACCCGTCTGTCACTCGCAGGCCGCTGGTACGCGTTCGTCAGCCTCCCACTCTTCCGCTTTCTCACGCTTCGGTGGCTGGCGCGCATCGTCCTCGTCTGGTACCGTTTTCTCTGGCTCGTGTCACGGATGCCGCTTCGGCTGAACGCACTGCATCCGGATCGAACGGGTGGTCTCGGTTTCCTGAGTACCAGCGCATTCGCATTCGTGCCGATCCTCGTAGCGGAGACGTCGCTGCTCTCCGCGATGATCGCGCAACGCATCTGGCACGAGGGAGCGACTCTTACGCAATTCAGGATTGAGATCCTCGCGGTCGTCGTTTTTCTCATGCTGCTCGTGCTGCTGCCGCAGACATTCTTCATGCTCCAACTCGAACGCGCCTGGCGTGCCGGCGCCGGGGAGTACGGGGTCCTCGGAAGCCATTACGTGAACGCCTTCCGCCGGAAGTGGCTGTGCGCCCACCCGCACACGCGCGAGTCGCTGGTCGGCAGCGCGGACATCCAATCGCTCGCCGACCTGGCCAATGCCTTCGAGGTGATTCGTGGCATGTATCTGGTACCGATCACCAGAACCACCGTGGTGCGGCTTGCAGTCGCCATCGTGATCCCATTGCTGCCGCTGATGCTCACGATGGTTCCTTTCGAGGAAATCGTGGACCGCGCGATCCGCACGTTGATTTAGTCCACGCACGGTCTCGACTGAGACCTGGGCTCACGGTATTTCGTGGCTCCATTCCTGCGGCTCTCCGTTCTTGCGCGGCGCGTCGACGTCAACTCTTTGCAGCGACATGGGATCGCCGCACGTCGCCGATGGCGTCTTCAGCGAAGCGGTTTTTGCATGGCCACGGCCGGCGCACGGACAACGGTGCGCACCGTACCGGAGGGGTCCGATGGCAAAGGGCGACAAGCCAAACATCCTGTTCATCATGAGCGACGACATCGGCTGGTTCAATGTCAGCGCGTACAACCACGGCATCATGGGGTATCGCACGCCGAACATCGACCGCATCGCGAAAGAGGGCGCGATGTTCACGGATTTCTACGGCCAGCAAAGCTGCACGGCCGGCCGCGCCGCCTTCATCACCGGCCAGTCGCCGATCCGCACGGGTCTGACGAAAGTCGGACTGCCGGGTGCGAAGCTCGGCTTGAGCGCTGAAGACCCGACGATCGCGCAGTTCATGAAGAATCTCGGTTATGCGACAGGACAGTTCGGCAAGAACCACCTCGGCGATCGCAACGAGCACCTGCCGACCGTGCACGGCTTCGACGAGTTCTTCGGCAACCTCTATCACCTGAATGCCGAAGAGGAGCCGGAGAGTGCTGACTATCCGAAAGAGCCCGCATTCAAGAAGCGCTTCGGTCCGCGCGGCGTGCTGAAGTGCAAAGCGACGGACAAAGACGACGCCACCGTTGACGAGGCATTCGGCCGCGTCGGGAAGCAGGTGATCGAAAACACCGGTCCGCTCACCAGGAAGCGGATGGAGACGATCGACGAGGAATTCCTCGCCGCGGCGATGGACTTCATGGACCGGCAGACCAAGGCGGCGAAGCCGTGGTTCTGTTACTTCAACACCACGCGCATGCACATCTGGACGCACCTCAAGCCGTCGTCTGTCGGCAAGACAGGCCTCGGTGTGTACCCGGACGGCATGGTCGAACTCGACGGCTACGTCGGCCAGCTGCTGAAGAAGCTCGAAGACCTCGGCGTCGCCGACAACACGGTGGTCTGCTTCACGACCGATAACGGCGCCGAATTGATGTCGTGGCCGGATGGCGGCTCGACGCCGTTCCGCGGCGAGAAGGACACGAACTGGGAAGGCGGCTGGCGCGTGCCATTCCTCATGCGGTGGCCTGGCGTCGTCAAACCCGGGCAGGTCATCAACGACATCTGTTCGCTGCAGGACATGATCCCGACGTTCGCTGCCGCAGCCGGCGAGCCCGATCTCGTGGAGAAAGTGAAGAAGGGATATCCCATCGCCGGGAAGACCTTCAAGGTTCACCTCGACGGCTACAACCTGATGCCGTTTCTGAAGGGCGACGTGGAGAAATCGCCGCGTGAAGGCTTCATCTACTGGAGCGACGACGGCGAACTGCTCGCGATTCGTGCCGGCAACTGGAAGGCCGTCTTTCTCGAACAGCGCGCCACAGGCGGCCTCGACGTCTGGCGCGAGCCGTTTTCGCCCCTGCGCGCGCCAAAACTATTCAACCTTCGCACGGATCCGTTCGAGGCCGGCGACAGCAGCCTGTTCTACGACAAGTGGATGGCCGACCGCTCATTCCTCCTGGTCCCTGCGCAGACGATTGCCGCCAGGTGGCTCGAGAGCTTCAAGGAATTTCCGATCCGGCAGAAGCCGGCGAGCTTCAATCTCGACCAGCTAGTCCAGGCGGCGACGCCACATTCGTAGAGCACGAAAGGATGCGGACGCCGCTACGCATTCAAATGATCGGAGGTCGCGTAGGCCGTGATTGATCCATCGGGCCATTCTCGAACCACGAGCAACAGGTCGTGCTGATCGACGACAATCAACGGCCACTCGCGCATCGGCGTCTGGTACCGGAGCGCAACCATCTGGCGAATGTTGTCGAGCTGACGACGAAGTTCGGGATCGAATCCGGACCACATAGAAGCATTCTCCTTCAATTGTGATCTGAGATGACCAGTTTCTTCGACGACACGGTCGCGCGGATCTGGTCGGATCTCGCAGGCCGCCTTCACGGGCCGTTTTCCTTCCGGTTCGTGCTGCAGCCGCTGATGGCACTGCTCTACGCGGCGAGAGATGGCATCGTTGACGCGCGCCACGGCAGGCCGGCGTACTTCTGGAGCATCCTCTCCAGACCGAACGAACGAGCAGCGCTGCTACGGGAAGGTTGGGACGCGGAAGCTCGCGTGATCGGACTCGGCACCGTGATGGACCTGATCTATCAAGTGGTCGTTTTTCACGCAGTCCGCCCGTTCGAGCTCGTCGTCGTCGTTCTGGCGCTCGCATTCCTGCCCTACCTGCTCCTGCGCGGCCCGATCAGCCGGATCGCCAAACACTTCATTGCTGGAGGCGTGAGGACATGACGACGACACACGAGTTGATTCGAACTCCCCCACCCTCTTGCCCAGCCGCGGAGCACATGGTCTGGATTCCTGGCGGGACGTTTCGAATGGGATCCGATCGTCATTATCCAGAGGAAGCACCGGCGCACAACGTGAAGGTCGCCGGCTTCTGGATGAGTCCGTACGCGGTGACCAACGCCGACTTCGCCCGCTTTGTCGACGCGACCGGCCACGTAACGGTTGCTGAACGTCCCGCGGACCCGTCCGACTACCCTGGGGCACAACCGGAGTTGCTCGTCCCGGCATCGGTCGTGTTCAAAAAGGCGCGGCGCCCGGTCGACCTTCGCGATCCCTATAACTGGTGGACCTATGTCGCGGGCGCCGATTGGCGTCATCCCCGCGGCCCCGACAGCACCATCGATGGCCTTCTCGATCATCCCGTCGTACATGTGGCGTTCGAGGACGGGGAGGCCTACGCAAAGTGGCGAGGACAGGAACTCCCGACCGAAGCGGAATGGGAATTCGCGGCCCGAGGTGGGCTCAAGGAGGCGGAGTTCGCGTGGGGGAGCGAGTACATGCCAGGCGGCGCGGTTATGGCCAATACCTGGCAGGGCGAGTTCCCGTGGCAGAACCTCGTCGAAGATGGCTACGAGTGGACCGCGCCTGTCGGCTCGTTTCCGCCCAACGGCTACGGTCTGTGCGACATGGCCGGCAACGTCTGGGAATGGACGACCGACTGGTATCAAGACCACAGCCGGATCAAGAGCGCATGCTGCACGATCGACAACCCTCGCGGCGGAGAGCGTGAGCAGAGCCGCGACCCGAGAACACCCACGATCAAAATCCCCCGGAAGGTGATGAAAGGCGGGTCCTACCTGTGCGCGCCGAATTACTGCCGGCGGTATCGGCCGGCGGCGCGCATGCCTCAGCCGATCGACACGTCCACGTGCCACCTTGGCTTCCGCTGCATCGTGCGCGTCCCTCCCGTGACTGAGTGAATCGATCCGTCGGCTGCAGCATGCGGGCGGGACGGATCGTGGCGCTGGCGCTGCTGGCGATTGGCGTCTTCGCCATCATGAGCATGACCAATGGCGCCGGGGCCGTTCGGATGACCTGACGCCGGACAGCGAGATCTCGAATCAGCGATTCACGGATGCCGCGGGAGTCGTGAAGTATTCCGGCTCGTTGCCGGGGTACCACTTGATGTTGCACCCCACGCTTGGGCGCTGATTCTCAGATGGTGCGTTGCCCGCGAGCACCGCGTCCGCGGCCGCCCGAAGGTCAGCGCCGGTGATCGGCACGTTGTTCTTCGGCCGGCTGCCATCGAACTGACCGCGATACGCGAGCCTGCGGTTGCTGTCGAAGACGAAGAGGTCCGGCGTGCACGCGGCCTTGAACGCCTTGGCCACCTTCTGATCCTTGTCGAACAGGTACGGGAAGTTGTAGCCGGCTTCCGCCGCTTCCTGCTTCATCCCTTCCGGGCCGTCCTCCGGAAACTCCTCGATGCTGTTGGACATGATCGCGACCACCTTGAGGCCCTTGGTTTCGTATTCCTTCGCGAAGCGCGCGAACTCGCTGCGGATGTGCTTCACGAACGGGCAATGCTTGCAGATGAAGGCGACCAGCAGCGCCCTGCTGCCCTTGAAGTCGGCGTCGGACACAGTCTTGCCGTTGAAGTCGGGCAGCGAGAACGACGGCAGCGCCGTACCGAGCTCGAGCATCGTCGATGGTGTTTCAGGCATGAAGGCTCCTCGTGTAAGACCACCGATTATATCGGTTCAGCGCCCGGCTCGTGTATCGTGGCGGGCGAGGCACGCGTGTCGCCCTCTGCAGGCAAGGTGTTCGTCATTGAAGATGAGGCCGCCATTCGCGACCTGCTGCGGCTGCATCTCGGCGTCGCGGGATTCGAGGTGAAGGAGACGGGAGACGGCACCCGCGCCGTCTCGCATCGAGTCGCGACAGTTGACCCTCGACCTGGAGCAGCGCGACGACGCGTATGTCACGGAGCGCTCGATCCTCAGGATCCGGAATTGATCCTGACGGCGTGGGCGTCGGCTACACGTTCGCAGACGTCGACTGAACCAGCCGTCGAGATGCGCACCAGGCGCTGGAGTGCGGCCTGCCTATTCGCCTGTGTAGTAAAAGATCTGCAGAGTACGGTGTTCGTGTTCGCCCGGCTCAGTAGACGCGCGCCGCACGGAATAGACCTCCGTCCTGGTTGGCGTTCCAAGTTCAGCGATAACAATGCCGGCATGGACGGGGTTGTTGTAAATGACACTCAGGTTTCGCGGCTGCCGCCGCAGAGAATCGGCGATATTGCGCATCACCTGCCGGAAGACCGGTTCAGGAAACGGATTGAACATGTAAACCCACCGGTACTTCTCGATCGCGCCGACGTCGCTCGAAACGCGCACCGCATCTTCCTGAAGGATGTTCGACTTGTGCTGAAGATTCATGGCGGCGATATTCTTCGCTGCGGCTTTGGCTAACTCGGGCATGATTTCCACGCCATCGACGCGACGGAAGAATTTCGCCAGGGTCATGACGGCGCCGGCTTTGCCGCAGCCAAGGTCGACGATCGCGTCATCTGAACCAATGGGGAGTTTCCTGAGGATCGATTCCAGATACGGCCCGCCGGAATCGGTGCAGTCATTCACGTTGGCAGCGGCGGACTGAACTCCCATCAAATCGATGCCCCGCAACTTGTTCATCAAGAGATAGCGGGCATACACGGGCTGCATTCTCCCCGTCAGCACCTGCTTCGCGATATTCCATGCGCCTCGAAACATCAGCAAGTCCTTGCGAGGCGGACTGTATCAGCTCCTCACGGAGACTCGTCGCATTGGGGAAGCACCATCTATCCGGGTTGGTCCCAGGGACGGGCGACGCAATGTCCACATCGAGGTGAAGATCGACAGCCGGTCGGTCAAGGTGACGCAGATCGCGTTGCGTGCGTTGGGAGTCGGAGATTGGGAGTTGGGCGTTTTACTGAGTCTTTCCCGCCTGCTGCTCGGCGAGCGTTGCCTTGAACATCGCCTCCTGGATGTCCGTTTCCAGGTTGCAGTTCGCCTTGTCGATGAACGGGTTGCCGCCACCGGCCTTCAGCTTCGCGTACTTCTCCTGCATGTTGTACTGCGCGCCGTGATCGCCGAGCGGCACGTCGCACGGCAACGCGCGCACGATCTTGAAGCTGCGATTGAACTGATCGACGATCGCGGGCGTCAGATTGCCCTGCGCGCGCAGGCTGCAGTGGAAGACGACGTTGTAGTCCTTGCCCGCGTCACGCACTCTGGTCGTCCACGTGGTGCAGCCCGGCGTATGACCGGCGGTGAGATGCGCGACCAGCGTGGTGCCGCCGAGCGTCACCGAGTCTCCATCGTGAATGACTCGATCGATGGGATGTTCTTTGCCGCCGGGCTTGATCGCCTTCAGCGTGTCGACGTCCTCGGCCATCGCGACAACCTGGGCGCCGGTGAGCTCCTTCACCATTGCGTCACCTTCCTGGTGATCGCCATGCGCATGATTGCCAAGCAGGATTTTGATGTCCGAGAACTTGAAGCCGAGATCGGTCACCGACTTCTGAATCACGGGGACGTTCCTCTCGTACGTGCTGTCGAGCAGGATGTTGCCCTGTGGCGTCACGATGAGAAACGAACTGAGCGTCTTCGTTCCGACGTAGTAGATGTTGCCGATGATCTTATGCGGCGGAAACTGCGTCGTCTGATCGTCATTCGTGCCCATGTTACGGGCGAGGATCGATCGCGGCGTGTAGACCTGCCCGTGCACGGTCACCGATGGATGGTCGGGACCTCCCTGCTGCGCGAACGCAGTCGCCGCCAGGACAACACCTGATGCCGTCAAGAAAATCCTCATAGATCCTCCGGCGGGTCTGAAAAAACCCGCCCCTGCCGGGCGAACAACACGAGACGCGCCCTCACCGGGTGGAAACCGGCGCGTTCATCGCGGCCAGCACCTTACCGAAGAAATCGTTCTGCGACTTGTCGTCTCTGATCCAGCGGACGACCACGACCAGGTCGTTGTCCCAGTCGATGTAAATCACGTTGTTGCCGGCGCCGACGAACCGGACGCTCGACGCGGGGAGCGACGGCATCGGCTTCCGGTCGGTGTTCAAGTACCAGTTGGCGAACCCGTAATCCTTGTTCGCCGGCCCAGGCGTCTTCGCCATCTGGATCCACTTCTCAGAGACGATCTGGCGATCCTTCCATTTGCCGTTGCGCAGGAACAGATAACCGAACCGCGCCATGTCCCAGGCGTTGATGAACATGCCGCCACCCCAGTGACCGCCGCCTGACACCGACTGCACCTTCTTGCCGTCGATGTCGACCCACGAGTTCTCATAGCCGAACCAGCGCCAGGTACTCGAGGCACCGATCGGCTCCATGATCTCGTCTCGCAGTATTTCCGGCAGTGGACGACGCCATACCTGGAGCGCCGCAAGGGCGAGCACGTTCACGCGCACGTCGTTGTACTTGAAGTGCGTTCCTGGGTCGTACATCGGCCGGTTCTGCCACTCGCTTGGCTTCCCCACCGGCCGATCGGCCCAGTCCGGTTTGCCCCATAGCGTCCCTGACCAGTCGCTCGACTGCCGCAGCAGGTGTTCCCAGGTGATCGACTGATTGTGCGGCGCCTCGAACAGATCGACGCCCCATGGCATGTAGTCGCGCGCCTTGTCGGTGATGTCGTGGATAAGACCCTTCTGCCACGCGAGGCCCACAACCGTCGTCAGGAAGGTCTTCGTGACGCTGTGCGTCATGTCCACTTTCTTCGTGTCGCCCCATTCGGCGACGACGTATCCGTGGTGGATGATGATGCCGTTGAGCGGCGCGCGGACACTGTGCGGCCCGAGGATGGCGTCGAACGGCTCGTTGGCCGCGAAACTCTGCTGATGAACGACCGCCTGGTCGTGCGGTGCCGGACTGTCGCTCGCGATCGCGAACTTGATCGCCTCGTCGAGCTTCGCCGCGTCAAAGCCTTCCTGTTGCGGCGTGCGCTTCTGCCAATCGAAGCGATCGGGATAGTACGGCGCCTGCGCCGCGGCGCTCGACGAGACGAGGACAAGCAGTCCGAGGCCAAGACAGAAGTGCTTTGTCATGGCCCCGGATTCTACCCGAGTCCCGAGTTCAGAACGCGTAGCGAATCGCGATTTCGCCCTGCTGGCGCGGCTGCGCGCTCAGGATCTTGCCGAACGCGTCGGAAAGCGCGTTGTCGACGTAACCACCTGCACCCGGGGGCAGCAGATTATCGGTGCCGAAGACGTTGAACACCTGCGCAATCAGCTCGAGCTTGCGCCGCTCGCCAAGCTGAATTGCCTTGCTCACCCGTGCGTCAAGGCTGTTGTATCGATTGCTGTCGAACTGGCTGGCGGAGACCGGCCCGAGCCGACTCTGCGCGCGCCATGCGTTGACATGCGCCAGGTCGAAGCTGTTGCGCGATGTGCCGGGCACGTAATCGGTCACCGAACCATCGCCGTTCAGATCGAGACCGGCGAGCGCGCCGAAGGGCATCTTCGACCGAAGCGTCCACACGGCGCCAACCTGCACGCCGCCGGGGACGAGCACCGATCCGCTGCTGACGAGCATGTGCCGGCGATCGGTGCCGGCGGGCCCGATATCGAGCGCGCGATTCGCGGCGTCGGTAATCGATCCACCAATCGGGTAGCCGTAGGTCTTCGACAGCGTATACGAGGCGAGATACATGAACCGGTCCGCAAATCGCTTGTCCACGCGCACCATCAACGCCTTGTAGGTGGACGAGCCGATCGACTGCGTCTGCAGGATGCGCCCCCACTCCGGCAGCGGGCGCAGCTTCGTCACCGGATCGGGCGTGTTGATGTTCACCGCCTCCATGTCCTTCAGCGTCTTCGTATAGATGCCGTCGACATGCACCGCCAGATTCGTCGTCAACTGCTGCGAGAAGCCGGCGTTGTAGGTGTTCGTCTCTGGGTTCTGAAGCCTGTCGTCGACGATGGTGATGTTGGGGGGAGCCGTGGACGCAAACGCGAGGGGACTCCGGCCGCCGTATGGATCCGGATAGGAGGGGTTCGAGATGCGGATGCTCGCCTGCAGCAGGTTCGTCTGCTCGGCGCCGAACGGCGTCCCAAACACCGGATTGCGGAAGTACTTCCCGGCCCCGCCTCGCACGACCGACATGCCGTTGTTGCGCACGTCCCACGCGAAGCCGGCACGCGGGCCGATGTTGTTGTGATCCCGGCGCGTCGACGGGTTGATGAGCGGCAGCGGCTTCGGGAAGCGTGAGAGGTCCATCTTCTGGTTCCACGAGTCGTAGAACAGGTCGTAGCGGACGCCGAGGTTGAGCGTCAGCGACGAGAACGGCTTCCACTCGTCCTGCACGTAGGTCGAAAGCCAGCTGTTTTTCGTATCGCGGTAGACGGGCGGAGAGTTCGCCGTGAACAGGATCGGGTTCTTGAGCGCGGCAACCGATGCGGCGTCGCTCGGGTTGAAGGGCTGATCCGCCGCAAACGTCCACGTGCCGTGGGTGATGTTGCTCGCCGAGTCGTCCTTGTTCGGCCCGAGCACGTCTGCCACGCCGAACTTGACGCTGTGGCTCCCCGCGCTGACGGAAAAGTCGTCGCGAACTTCCTTCCACCATTCCTTCTGCACGCGGCTGTTGTCGGATCCCCACGTCAGGCTGGGAAAGTTGTAGACGGCGGTCTGCACCGAGAACCGATCCGGCGCGAAGCTGGTCGGATCGTTTGGAACATCGGTGCCTGGCGGTGAGGTGAGAAACGAGAACGGCGCGTACTGCGCGCGGAATTCGTTCAGCATGCGGCTGCCAATCACGGTCGTGTGTCCGCCAACGAGCGCATGGCGCCGCTGATCGATGCGGCTGCCGCTGAACGCCGCGCTGGTGCCGCCGCACGTCTCGCAGTTGGTGTGATCCCATTCCCACGCCCACCGCACGAACAGATTCTGCTTGCCGGTCAGCTGCTGGTCGTACCGCGACAGGAACGTGCGCCGGTACGACGGATTCGGAAATGTTCCTTCGACCGACGAGTAGAGCTGCGGTTTGCCCGTGTTCACGGTAATCGCCTGCCGCGTCTCGGTCAGATCGGCCGCGACGAGGAAATGCGCCTTGTTCATGACGATGGGGCCGCCGAGCGTCGCGCCGTACTGGTTGCGTCTGAAGGCGGGCTTCGGCGTGCCGAGCGTGTCGTGATTGAGCTGCTCGAACTTGTTCATGACGTTCAGGCTCTTGTCGCGGAAGAACTCGAAGCCTTCTCCGCTGAACTGGTTCGTGCCGCTCTTGGTCACGATCGTCACTACCCCGCCGCTCGTGCCGCCGAATTCCGCGGGCGCCTGGCTGACGTTCACCTTGAATTCCTGAATGCCGCCCTGCGGAAAATCCTGGCGCGGCTCGCCTGCCTGCGTCTCCTGATTGGTGACGCCGTCCACCAGATACGCGCTTGCGTACCATGAGCCTCCGGATCCCACCGTGGCATTCACCTTCCGCGGCCGTGTGCCGTCCTGGCTCGTGCCCGGCAGCAGCAGCGCGAGCGTAATCGCCTGCCGGTTGTTGACCGGCAGCGACTCGATCTGCTGCTGGGTGACGACCTGCGCGACCTCGCTGCGGGTCGTCTCGACGACCGGTGCCTGTCCGATGACGGTCACCGACTCCTGCAGTGTCTCGATGTTCATCCTGACGTCGCGGCGCACCTCGAGGCCGATCGTCAGCGTGGTGTCCTTGATATCAACGGTCGTGAAGCCGGCGAGCTCCGACTTCAGGTCGTAACGTCCCGGTGGCAGACCGGCAAACCGGTAAGCGCCGTCAGCCTCTGAGACGGCCGTGCGGACGACACCGGTGTCGCTGTTGCGAAGCGTCAGCGTGACGCCGGGAAGCACGCCGCCTTGCGCGTCGATCACGGTACCGTTGATCGACGCGCTCGACTGCGCGCGCGCCGCGGCAGTCATCACTGTGCAGAGAACGAGCAGAGCGGGAAACCAACTACGCGTGGACACGGAGTTCCTCCTGGTGCCGTGCGCGATTGCACTCGATGTGCCACGGGTGCTCGGCATCGATTCGCGCGATCGCTGAGGAATTTTGGGGAATTCTGCGCCCAGTCGTGCGCCTGCCGAGAACAAGACTGAAGGAGCACCGCGAAGGGTCCGCACATTCTTGTCGCGGCACGCCGCGCGTAAGATAGTCGCATGACACTGACGGCAGCGGCACGCACGACGATGATTGCGTTTGTGTTGATCTCGAGCGCGATCGCGACAGCTTCGGCGCAGGCGATTCAGAAAGTCGCGATTGCCGGCATCAACAATTTCTGGCGGGTGGACGATACGATCTCGACCGGCGGCACGATCACCTCGCGCGAGATGGCCATCCCCGTGCTCAAACTGCGCGGCATCAGAACGGTCATCAACCTGGCCGGCGGTGCAGATGCGGACGCAGAACGTACCGCGGTGGAGGCGGCGGGGATGAAGTACCTGCTGTACCCGATTGATCCAATGGCGCTCGACCGCGCGCCGGTGGACGACATCCTCAAGGCGCTGAACGACCGCGCCAACTTTCCGATCTTCATCCACTCAGGCGCGGGTCACCGTGCGGCGGCGGCGCTGATGATCAAGCGTGTGATGGTGGACGGGTGGGACGTCGAGAAGGCCGGCATCGAAGCGGCCTCAGCAGGTATGGTCCTCAGCAACGATATGGCGCCCGTGTGGTGGAAATTCGTGCGCGACTATTTCAACGCGCACGGAAAATAGGGGCGAGGGGGGCGAGTAGGGCTGGTGGGGCAGGCACGTAAGCCTCCCCGCGCGCCCTTATCCGCCTCACTCGCCTTACACGCCTACGCTTGCAAGGCGGTCTTATAGAGCGCCACCAATTTGCCCCACGCGCGCTCCGCATCGTCCATCTTGTAAATCGGTTTGCCGTCCTGCAACGGCATGTCGCGGACACACCAGCCGTGCAGCGC
>Ga0075424_100001978_pt1 | contig 18431 bp, 21 predicted proteins | sample SoiMethybrSBSTD3_FD_75301 | JGI IMG/M metagenome (GOLD analysis project Ga0075424, IMG submission 75301) | Bulk soil microbial communities from a Populus tree surrounding site in Tennessee, USA - Soil MetaG P. TD hybrid SBSTD3 | ecosystem: Environmental > Terrestrial > Soil > Tree plantation...
TGGCCTATCAGATCGAAGTCACCGACGTGTTCACAGGCGCCACCCGCACGTACACCAACGCCGCCGGCAACCTCTGCGGGCAGGCGGACACCTCCGCATTCCCCGGATCTCCGGCGCGCGCCGCGTCGCTGTCCCGGCCGTCGGAGTTCCCAGCGTCGGCGGGGAGCTGCGCCTCCCCGTCCCCCAACGCCCTCTGCCTCGGCGCTGGCGGGCGCTTCCGGATCGAGGTCTCCTTCCGCAATCAGCACGCAGGCGGCGCAACCGGAGTGGGGACCAGCCTTCCCGGAACCGCCGACAGCGGCTTCTTCTGGTTCTTCGACCCGGCCCTCTACGAGCTGGCGGTGAAAGTGCTCGACGGCACCGCGGTCAACGGGCACTCCTGGCTGTTCTACGGCGCCCTCTCGGACGTCGAATACACGCTGACCGTCACCGACAGCCTCACCGGAACGCAGAAGAGCTACCACAATCCGCCGGGCCAGCTCTGCGGCCGGGCGGACGTCACGGCGTTCTGACGAATTCCGGGAAAGGGAGGCGGCGGGCCTTGCCAACTGAAAGAACTAGTCTTATAACTAGTCTGTCTGGAGGTACCATGACCGCAAATCGATCCGCAAGGCGATGGCCAGTCCAAGACGCGAAGGCACGCTTCAGCGAGTTGTTGGAGGCGAGCCTCAGCGAAGGTCCCCAGATCGTCACCCGGCGGGGTGTAGAAGCCGCCGTTCTGGTGCCGTTTGAGGAATGGCGCCGGCTCCAGAGCTCGGCGCGGCCAACGCTCAAGGAGTTGCTCCTCGCAGAGACGCCGCGAGTCGAGATCCCGGTACCCCCGCGCCGCCGGTGGCGTCGGCGGGAAGAGTGCTTACCTCGCGATTGATGCGGGCGGCTACGGGCGGCGCTGATCACTCCCGCTCCGCGGCCTGAGCGGGCTGCCACAGCTCACGGTACTTATCGCGAACGTACGGATCGAGCTCCTCCGCGAGCCCAACGGGGAGCTTGAGGATGCGGATGACTTCAATGACGTCCGCCAGGTCTTTCAGCCGGTGCGGCGCGGTCATCCCGGAGGCCAGCTTCAGCTCGATCAGGCGGGGGAGAGGCAGCAGGGCCACGTGCTCGCCACGCACGGCGGCGTCGGCGGGGTCCGGGAACACGACCGGCTTGGGGAGTCCGTCGCCGGGATACTCCCCGGCCAGGACGACGTCGATGGTCACGCCGAATTCGGTGTCCCGAAGGCCTTTGCTCCCAGGGAATTTCTCAACATAGCCGAGACCCAGATGTTTCTTTTTGAAATCCCCGAGCCCTTCGCGGGTCAAGAGGAGATCGACGTCTACGGTAGCCCGCTCATAGCCATAGGCGTTGAGGGCCATCGCGCCGATGAGAGCATAGGGGATGCCGTCCTCATCCAGCAGGCGCGCAACTTTGTTGAGGGCGTGCTGAACCTTGGATTCGCCCATGAAGAATCTCTCCGCCTCCTCGATGCCCGCGTCAAGGCGGGCCTCAAGCTTTGGGTCCAGTCGAGGGCGTTGCGCCCAGGCAGCCATCAGCGCCACCCGTGAATTAAGCCGCCGATCACCAAGCCGCCGATCCCGCCGAGAATCAGAATGGGCAGATAGGCTTTGGTGATGATGGCAGAGGGAAGGCTCAGGAGCAGCCCGAAGAACAGGCCCATCGCCCAACCCGGCCACGGCAGCTGCACGCACCCGATGACCAGCCCAATGGCGAAGCGGTCCGTGAACGCTCCCAGCAGCGCCGCCCGCTTGTCCGGAAAGGGCATGGGAATCATCATGCCGACCGAAATGGCGCCGAACACCACGCCGGCGATCAGGCCCAACCATGGATTCGACATCGCGTTATCTCCTTGGATCGTCGACGGTAGATTCAGTCATCATCCCGGAATTCCTTTCTCCGCGATCCATTCCATCGCTTCGCTGAACCGATCGATCTCCTCGACGGTCGTGTAGACGCTGGGACTAATGCGGACGCCGCTGAATTCGGGATGGACGATCGGGGTCACGAGGATGCGGTGCCGCTTCCACAGGTGGTCCACCAGTTTACGGGTGTCCACACCCACGATCTCAACGTTGGCAATCCCGCACGCCTTCCCCGGCTTCAAGCTGGTGTGCAGACGCATCTTGTCGTGCCGCGCGAGGCGGAGCGCCCATCGGTCGCGCAGACAGCGAAATCGAGCGGCCTTGCGCTGAGGGCCGATTCCCTCATGGAAGGTCAGAGCTTCGGCGATAGCCAGGTTCTGGGCCGCGGGGTGGGTGCCGATCTCCTCGAACTTGCGAATGTCGTCCGCCATCGCGGGTGGCGCGGCCATCAGCGGCCAGAGATCCCGAATCTTCTCTCGTTTCACGTACAACATTCCGGTGCCATGCGGAGCGAACAGCCACTTGTGCAGGCTCGTCGCGAAGTAATCACAACCGAGGTCGGCGTGATCGAAATCGAAGTGAGCGAACGATTGCGCGCCGTCCACGATCACTGGAATACCCCGCTCACGCCCCAGCTCGACGACCCGCTTCACGGGCAGGATCTGACCCGTGAGATTGATCATGTGGCAAACCAAAATGAGCTTGGTTTTCGGCGTGATATTGCGCCGGAACAAATCGACGATCTCGTCGTCGTCCTCGGCGGGCACGGGAAGTGAAAACTGCTTGAGGACGATGCCTTCACGCCGAGACCGCTGCTCGAAGGCAGTGATCATGCGCGGATAATCCTGATTGGTCGTCAACACCTCGTCGCCGCGCCGCAAATCGAAGCCGAGCTGGCAGATCTGCAGTCCCTCGGAAGCGTTGCGCACCAGGGCGATCTCTTCGCCGTCGGCGCCAAACGCCCGGGCCAGCCGCTGGCGCACCGTCTCCCGCTGCGGCTCCAGGATTTCCCAGAGCGCCACCGGCGGCGGCATCGAGCTCGAGAAGTCGAGATGCCGTTTCTGGGCCGCCTGCACCACGGCGGGCGACGGGCTTACCCCCGCGTTGTTGAGATTGACCACGCTGCGGTCGACCGTGAACGCCTGCTGAATCTCGAACCAGAACGGCTCGTCCCCGGCCGCCTCCACCGCCGACCCCGTGTACTCCGCCGCCTTGGCCAGCGCCGCGGGGACGCCGAACGGATTGAAGGCTGCCGCCACCACTCCCAGCGCGGCCGGCCGACCGATGGCTCCAAGGAATTCCCGACGCGTCATGGCGCCGGTGAGTATATCGCCCGGCGCCGGTCCGGGACGACCGCGGGTCTAGACCTTCAATTTGAACTTGGCAAGCTTGCCTTGGAGCCGTGTGAGCACGCTCACCGGGCTCCTGAGCTGCGCGCTGGTCTTGAGGGTCTGCAAAATCGGGCTCAGGGGGGAGGCAATCCCCAGGAGAACGGAATACGCGTCCACGTGCTGATAGCCGACCTGAGCGAAGAAGTTGAGGATGGCCGGATCCGTCGGATTGATTTTCGAGGTGTTGACCGAGCTCCCGGGAAGCGCCGGTGCGTTGAGGTTGATCTGGGTATAGTCGCCGTTCTTCGAGATGTCGATGGCCAGGTCGACGAAGCCATCCACGAAGAGGTCCGGCTCGATGTCCGGTGCATAAAGGTTGGGGATTTCCTGGAGATCCGAGGTCATCCAGGCTTTGGGGACGATGTCCAGCGGATTGTAGAGGCGCGTGACCTGAGCTCCGATCTGTGAGTCGGAGTACTGGGCGAAAGCCGAGTTGCCGGCGGTGGGGCCGGCCGAGGGGAGAACGGCAAGGCTGGCATTGCCGGCGGGATCCCATTCCGCCCGAACGTCGTGGAGCCACAGAGCCACAGTGGGCGAGAGAGCCCCGCCGAGGCTGTGGCCCGTGACGTTGACCGTGATCGGAGCACTGACCTGGGCCGCGAGGAAGTCCTTGAGGAGCACCCCGGCACCGGCTTGTCCTGGTCCAGGCGTCAGGTGCTGAAGGACCGAGAGGCCATTGAACGTGCCAAGGGAAATCTTGCGCTCCAGAGAGAATGGAGAGCCGGTGAGCCAGGGCACCTGGGACGACACCAGGAAGTCTTCGACGATCCAATCCAGGAACGAATAGGGATTCGTGCCGGCGATGGCCACCACGAGTTGCCCGCTGCCACTGACCACGAACATGGTGTTGTCGGGACGGTCCGAGGTGGGAAGCTCGTACACGGCAGGCCCCCATACCAGCTCCCAGGAACCGATCTGGGGTTGCAAGGTCGTGAGCTGCGTTTCGAGCAGTTGAGTCAACGCGGGCTCGATGGTTCCCACGCTACCGGTCAAGCTGTCGCCAAGACCGGCAAGCATCGAGAGAGTAAAGACGGTCTGCTGAGGATTGAACGTTGCCACGGGCATCTCCTTTCGAGCATCGGAATCAGGCTGGAATCCCTTTAGCAATGGCCATGCCTGGAGAATGGCTTGATTCAGACGCGAAATCTCATGTCAAGCTGCGCTGACGTGTCGGCCGACTTGTAGGCCGACACGTCAGCGCAGCTTGGAGGTAATCCGGCGAAAGGTCCAAACACATGCCCCCGAACGAAATGGATCGGACCCTGGAGGCACTACCCTGGTAAGCTGACGTCTCGATTTCCCAGGAGGTTTCTGCCGATGTCCATTTCCCTGCGTCTGCGCCTGAGTTGCGCCCTTGCGATCTTCATCCTGGCCGCCGCGCTGGCCGCTCCTCTCCAAGCCGCCACCGATCCGACCTATGCCGCGCTGCGCGGTGCGAAGCCGGACGGGCGAAAAATTCCGGTCCAGAACCTGGTCCTGGAGCGCGACGCGTTCCGGTTCCAGCTAAGCTCGGGAACCCTTCACCTGCTGGCTCCAGTCGAAGGGCACACGATCGGGGCGGTCTTCGTGGGCCAGGGAAGCTATCGGCTGAGCCCCGCCACCCCTAACGAGTCGCGGCAGCTAGCCCTTTCTTCTGGAGCCGACAAGGGCTTTGAGGCGCTGACCGATACGTTCGAGAATCTGCTGCTTCTCTTCACCGACGGCACCTCGGCCGAGCTCGAGCGCCATGCTGGCGTGCAGACCGGCGCTCCCGATCCCCGCGCCGTCGACGTCTACGACCGCTGGCTCAAGCGGCAGCAGAAGGACTTCAGGACCAACTTCCACCTGCGAATTCTCGAAGACTTGCTGAACACTCCAGGACGGACCGACGGCGTCTTCCTGGCCCTGATCGACGGCCACAAAGTCCCGCCTGCGCTCGCAGCCGTGGACCCTGACGGCGCGGAGGCGCTACGCCTCGGTACGCGTCTGGGCGGAGAAGACACGATTTTCTTCGTCGCCGACTCGTTCAAGGGAGGGATCTGGTACCTCTGTGACCGCAAAGAGGAGGTGGCGCGAAGGCAGTCAACACCGGAGAAACGGCTCGTCGACGCCCTCGACTACCGGATCGAGACCGAGGTCAAGCGTGACTCCGACCTCGTCGGGCAGACCACCGTCCGCTTCCAGACTCTGGTGGAGGGTCTGCGCGTCCTGCCGGTGAACCTGGTGTCGAAGCTCCGTATCGGTGACGCTTCCTATGCCGTCGAGTCGGCGGGGGCCGAGCCCTCCTGGAAACCTCTCGCCTGGATCCAAGAAGACGAGAAAAAGGATGCCGATGCGGCGGTCGTGTTCCCAGAGCCTCTGGCCAAGGGAGCGACCGTCCGGCTCCGGCTCGCGTACCAGGGGGGCGAGGTGCTGCAAAGCGTCGGAGTCAAGACCTACGTGGTCACCGCCCGCGAGAGCTGGTACCCCAACCTGGGCATCTTCTCCGACCCGGCGAAATTCGAGCTCGTCTACCGGATCCCCAGCGGTTTGGAGGTCGTCTCCGTGGGGCAAAAAGTGGAGGAACACACCGAAGGGAAGCAGCGGATCTCGGTGTGGCGGACCGAAGGGCCGGTTCAGGTCGCCGGCTTCAACTACGGCAAGTTCGAACGGCTGGCGCGAAAAGACGACGTCAGCGGCATCCAGGTCGAGGTCTTCACCGGCGAGGACCACCCCGATCTCGGGCCCGAGGTGGGAATGGTCTCCGGAGCCCGGCTGGCCGACAGCGCCGCCGTGGACGGGCTAAACTCCGCGCGGATCTTCACCACCTACTTCGGCGCCCTGCCCCAAACCCACGTGGCCATCACACAGCAGGCGCAGTGGTCCTTCGGCCAGTCCTGGCCGTCGCTCATCTCCCTGCCCTACTCGGCCTTTCTGACCAGCACCCAGCGGGCTGCCCTGGGGCTGTACCGGATGACCGACTTCATCAATCGAGTGGGTTTTCACGAATTCGCCCACCAGTGGTGGGGACACCTGGTGGGCGGCGCCACCTACCGCGACGAGTGGCTGGAAGAGGGCTTCGCCGAATTTTCGGCGGCCCTGGCCGTGCAGCACACTCAAGGGTGGGAAGGCTACACCGATTTCTGGCGCAGCGCGCGCAAATTCATCTTTGGAAAATATCCGGGCAATGCGATATCGCATGACAAGGCGGGGCCCATCAGCCAGGGCTGGCGGCTCGGCACGCAGTACACCCCCTCGGCGCCGCAGGCCATGATCTATTCCAAGGGTGGATATGTCCTCCACATGTTGCGCACCCTCATGTGGGACGATAAATCCAAGACGCCGGAGGCCGACTTCATCGCGATGATGAAGGACTTCACCTCCACTTACGCCGGCAAGCCGGCCACCACCGCCGACTTCCAAAAAGTGGTCGAGCGGCACATGGTGCGGGCCTTGAACGCCACCAACGACGGCAAGATGGACTGGTTCTTCAAACAGTGGGTCTATGGCACGGACACGCCCCGCTACGTCTCCGACTTGAAGGCGGAGAAGACGAGCGGCGACGAGTACCGGATTCATGGCCAGGTCACCCAGCAGGGTGTTCCGAAAGACTTCCGCACCCTCGTCCCGATCCAGATCGAGTTCGGCAAGAACGACGTGAATCGAATTGGAATGTTGGGGCTGACCGGCGAGGCCACCGTGCCCATCGACGTGAAGCTGAAGCTCCCGAAAGCCCCCAAGCGGGTCCTGGTCAACGCCTTCGGGGAGGTCTTGGCGCGGGACTGACGATTTCCAATTCCGAGGGGAGGAGGCCGCCCACGTGACTGCGGCACTCCCCGCTTTGCTCCTGACGCCAGAGGCGCTCAGCCTCCAGGCAGGACCGTGATGATCCCCATCATCGGAGTGCCGTGATTACCATCCGGGTCCTGGATTCCACCTTCGGGCCCAGGGGCCACCGGCTGGTTGTCTCCATCCAGATGGGCGTGGAACCGGCAGTAGTAGACGAAAGTTCCGGGGTGGCTGAAGTGGAGGACTAGCGTCCCCGGCTGTCCGCCGTTGTTGTCGGTTCCTGGCAACACGATATCGATCCTCCGGTTGCCGGCCGTGTTGAAGGCGTCGTCGCTGACCACCGTATGGTCGTCGGTGTCCATGTTGATCCAGCGTACGGCATCGCCAGCGTGGATCGTCTGCGAAAAGGGTGTGAAGCGATCCTCCTCGGGCACGATGACCTGGTTGTGGACGACGCGTGACGGCTGCGTGACGGGGTTGGGAGCCGCAGCGATCAGGAACATGAGGAGAGCGAGGCCGAGAATGACGATCGTCGCCGGACGGTGAAGTTTTGACTTCATGAGCAATCTCCTTTCGATGTAGAAACCACGTCGGCGTCTCGCCAAGCTGATGCTCAGCACTGGCCGCACCTGCAAAATAAATGCCTCCGAGGAGCGATTCCTCCTGGATCACCTGCATCTTGTTCGAGGAGATGAGTAGGTTGGAGACCAGCCGGTGCCTACCGCGAGATCCCGGGCCAACCGGCGATCGGCTCGGCCGAGCTCACCACGTGCATGCCGGCCGCGGCGAAGCGGTCCAGCGCCTCTTCGGCCTGCTGGGTGAAGTCGAAGAGAAACTCTCCAAGCCTCTGCGGATCGGGCACCGCCACCGAGGACATGCAGTCGCGGAGTAGGTAGATCTTCCTCACCAGCTCCTCGTTGCGAGTCGCGATCTCCCCCAGCAGATCGTCGATCGTGCTCTTCACGCAGTGGCTCGCCGCCTGTCCGGCAACGATCACCGCATCCGAGCGCAGGAGAGTCTGGACGAGCTCCGAGTTGCGATGGGCCAGGGGCCGGCCGTCGAAGCGCATCAGCACCTCCGGGGCGAGGGCTGAGTAGTTCTCGGTCAACGGGTAGTCTCCCTTGCTCTCGATCCAACCCTTTGCGCCGCGAGCCCAGGCGTGGAACATACGCGCCTCGTGGATCACTCCCGCCAGCGGATGGCCGTCGCTGCCCAGGATGCAGTGCGGCGGCCAGAGGTAGAGTTTGTATTTGCCCGCCTTCTCCAACTCCTGGCAATAAAACTCCACCTGCCGTTGCAGCCACTCGTAGTCGCCATCGCACACCCACCAGGCGATATCCGGGTTTGGCCGCACTCGCCCGCCGCGAATCATCTCAACCGTGATCTCCTGGTGCGCCGCCGGCGCCTGGCCATCCTCGCCCAACCAGAACGACGGCGAAAAGATCTGGAACGGAAAGTGCGTGTCCAGCGTGCAGGTGACGTCGGTGATCACCTCCAGGTTGCGGTATAGAAAGCGGGCGATGCGGTCGCTGTCGTCCATCGCCCCGGTGCCGCTGCGCCCGCCCACGTAGAGCGCGCCCTGCGGGAAGCAGAAGTCCTTCTGCAGATCGATGAGGAGAAGCTGGATTTTAAGGCGGTCCTGCGCCGAAGGGCGGATGGCATGCTTTCGCCGCCAGTCTTGAGCCGCCAGAAAAAGCGCCTGCTGGTCCGGCGCATAGCTCCACTGGCGGGCGCGATTCGAATCGTAGAAATCCGGGATGGGAAGCTCGCGAACGTTGAGATGCGTGCTCGGCGTTCTCAAGCCGCCACCATATCATGTCAAGGAGTAGGTGCAGCTACAGGACCGAAGTTTTCAAGGTCGACCCAATCGCCGCTCGTCGCCGTGCAGGTTCCACTGTTGCAGACCTCGAATTTGGTGACCGGGTGGAGCTCCCAGATACCCAAGCGCCAGCAACTTGGCTTTGCCGTTTGAAATGCGCAATCGTCGTGCGCGTCATAGTGTTCATTGTCGACCAAAAGCTGCCCTACCAGCCGTACCTGGTGGCCGACGGCCGGAGCCAGCGCCTCGAGACTCCAGGTGGGTCTGAAATCCGCCCGCCAGTGAGGAGTCATCTCGACGACCATGCTGGTCTGATCCATTTCCGTATTCCGCTTCTTGAGTTGATCGGCGGTCGGCTTCTGCTTGCTGCTCAATTGGGCGGCGAATCCAGGATCGAAACCAATACCGATGTGATAGTCGATATCCCCCGGACCCGAAAGCCCGCAGTTGGAGCTCTCAATACCACCCTTCTTCGCGTAATACAGATAGCCGACCACGCCGGCGACATGGCCATCGCCAAGCGCTTCGAGCTTGTCTTGGAGGTCCTTGTGATTGGTCTTGGTCAGATCGCTCGGAAGTGCATGATCCAGCTTGATCAAATCGTTGGCGGATGTCAGGAATTTCTCAGCCGGCTTGGTGGGCAACACGCGAAGGTTTTTCAAAAAGTTGAGATGGCCGTCATACTTTGCCGCCTTCGAGCATCCGGTGGCGTATTCATTGTGACATTCCAGGAAGCTGGGGATTTCATCCGTGCACACCTCGGCCGTATCCGTCGTGTGATCGGTCGTGCCTGAAATCGTCCCGGTCCCGGGCACGGTAGCCTGAGTCAGGAGCGCTAGCGCGACTGGAGCAAAGGGTGCAATCCGCCGGCTGAAGACTCCTGGCTTCGACCGAGTCGATCTGTGGACCGAAGTGCTTGGCATAGGTCACCGCCTCTATCTGAGTTCGCCTTGGCTAGGTGAGAGTCTACTGAGTGGGCGCCTGCCCGGACGGCTTGGAAGTCGTTGTGACCTGGGTGTGCCCCGTGGCCGGGTCGGTCACCGTGGTCGTGGTCTGCTCAGTCCCCTTCTTCGCGAGTCCCGGATTGCTGGCCTGAATGCCCTTGCTCACCGCATAGGTGCTCGCGCTGATGCCAAGCAGCGTTAGGATTCCGGTCGGAATGTCGGGGAACTTCATCGGGTTGGATGACACGATCATCAGGAAGAGGCTGAACGCAATGACGATGGTAAAAAGCAATAGCTGGAATCGCGATATGCTCGCGCCGCCTCCCGCTTCGGCCAGGATTAGAGAAAGGTCAATTTTCCCCGACGCCATTGCAATGAGCACCATGAGACCGAAGAAAAAGAGAATGATCAGTATGACGTAGCCAACAACGATTTTTAATCGGTAGAGTGGATCGCCTCCCGCCGAGAAATAGACGATGGCAACAGCCGCAATGGCCAGAAAGAAGGACGCCAAGGGGATCAAGGTTGACCAGCTGGGGCGATTCAGTTCGCTCACGGAAAGCCTCCTCACTCAAGATTCTTGAGCAGTGGTTGGATGAAAGAGGTGAATGCCTTGCCGCCAAGGTAGACCGCGTGGCTCCCGCCAAGCGCGGCGATCACGCTGACAGGGAGCGAGGGGAGCGAACCCTGGCCGGGATTGACGAAGACCGCGTGCAGGTACCGGCCAGCTACGGCGACGGTAAAGATGAGGAGCTGAAGGCGCGCGGGAGAGAACGACATCCGGCCCCTGTCGTCCTTGGTATCCAGGAGGCCCTCCAGAGAGATGCGGCCCATAACGATTTGGAGCAGAACAACTGCGGCAAAGCCAAGAGTCAGGAAGCTCACAGCGAGAAAGGTCAGCCTGGTGAGAAGAAGCATATCGAAGTCAACCGTCGAAGAGAGATTGCCTCCTGCCACCCGCTCGGATTCCGGCTAGTGCTACGTGTCAAAAACGATGGTAACAATCACCCAATGTTCTGTCAATCATCTCCGTGGCAACGAATAGTTGCTATGTGTCGATGGCTTCGGCGCGGTGGCCGTGGTCACCGCCCTGCTGGCCCTTGCGGCGGCCGGCCCCGGGGCGCTCAACCACGTCCGGGAAGTGTCCCAGGGAACTCGAGCGCGCTGGTGCTCGTCGTTTCGGCGCTGGTGGACATCATTACCCTCTGCCTGATCACACCGCTGCTTCTCACGGCTCTGTCACTGCGGGGGAGCCTCTTCTCCTGGCCGTGGGGGCTGGTCACCGCGAGCCAGCTCGCCTGGCTGCTCTACGACGTCGCCGCAGCCCTTCCGTCCAGTGCACTGCCTGCCGGTCTGCCGCTGGCCGAAGTGGGCCGTGGGCTGGCCGAGAACTTCCTGTTCGCGGCGGGGATGGCGCAGTACTTCGTGATCCAGCAGGTGAGGCAGGCGTCCGGAGCCCCGATGGAGCCCGCGCTTCACCCGGCAGGTCCTACGTCCTGAAGGGGTGACAATAGCCTTGACCGGCCACGGCAGATCTCAGATCTACCACGGCAGATGGCTCGGGCGGGCGTGGCAGAAGTGAGATCCGCCATGGCCGACGCGGCGAATGACATGGCATTTGCGGCGAATGGCGTGGCCGACGCGGCGAATGGCGCGGCATTCGCCGCAAATGACATGGCTTATGCAGCGAATGACATGGCATTCGCTGCGAGTGGCATGGCAGACGCTCCGTGTGGCGTGGCAGAAGTGAGATCTGCCATGGCAGACGCGGCGAATGACATGGCACTTGCGGCGAATGGCGTGGCCGACGCAGCGAATGGCGCGGCATTCGCCGCAAATGACATGGCTTATGCAGCGAATGGCACGGCATTCGCCGCGAATGACATGGCAGATGCTCCGTGTGGCGTGGCAGAAGTGAGATCTGCCGTGGCAGACGTGCCGCGTGACGCGGCAGAAGTCAAATCTGACGTGGCACAAGCGCCTCGTGACGTGGCAGATGTCAGATCTGCCGTGGCAGACGGCGCGTCGGACAGGCCCGTTGTAGACTCCCCTAGGTCATGAATAAGATCTGGCTGGCGCTCCTCATGGTCGGCGCAATCGGCTACTACGCGCTCTCGCGTCCCTACGCCACGGGCCGGGGCGATCCCATCGACTGGTCAGGCGAACCCGTCCAGACACCGACCGAGAGACCCGGCTTCACGATCAAGACCCGCAAGGGCAACGTCTCCCTCGATCCCCGCGCCTCGTTCGACGTCTCCGCCATGGTCACCGGAGACGAGCACTATCGCTTCGACGACGGCGCGTTCCTCGTTCCTGTGGATTTGGTGATGACCTGGGGAAAGCTCCCTGAGGAGCCTTACAAGTCCAGGGTCTCCTACGGCCAGATCACCCGCTACTACTTCTGGCGTACGAAGGCGACCGACCTCGACCTCCACTACATCAAGGTCCACTCCGCCAACATGCACATGATCCCGGCCGACGACAACCTCCGCCGCGCCCTCCTCTCGGTCGGCACCGGGGATCGGGTGCGCGTGCAAGGGCTCCTGGTGAACGCGAACCGGGATGACGGCTTCTATTGGAAGACTTCTCTCACTCGCGAGGATGACGGGCCGGGGGCCTGCGAGTTGGTGTGGGTCGAGGAGATTCAGATCGGGCGGGATGTTTATCGGTGAGGGACTACTGGATGCTCGCACCGACGTGGCGCGCTTATTCCGGAGGCAACTCAGGAATCGGCCGCAGGCAAGTTGGCCCAGCTTCCAATTCGGCTTGCGTGTATCGACTATCATCTTTCAGATGGATCGGATACGGGGAAGTGCCTAACCCAAACTCCACGACGTAGTGTCCAGCGAGAAGACTGGTTCTCATTTCACCGACCTCTTTCTGGACCAGATAGCCAGCGTCATCTCCAAGCCAGATCTCCGTGGCCGGGGACGAAGCTTCAATCACAAACTCGTAGTAAATTGGTTTTGTCTTTGCCGCCGACATGATGGCTTCCTTCGCTCTTTGCTATGTCACCAAAGCCAACGAGATCCGCTCTCGACGATGCGGGGGCACCATGGATGACTCCTCCGGCATCTCGTCCCAGGTGCGGCCATCGAGGACGCGGCCTGTCTGCTTTTTGTTCTTGCCTCCCCACTGCTTGAAGAAGAACGGCACCTTCGCCCGTCGGCACTGGTCGCGAAGATCGGTCGCCCAAGCAGGGTTCATCGGCCGGGCGCTGGGACCTGACTCGCCGCCGACGATCACCCACTGGATATCCCGTAGGTCCAGATCGTGCAGCGGTCCAAGAAGAGGCTCTAGCGACAGAAACTTTATCCGCGCTGAGGTGCTCCGAAGGGCGTCGATTCGTTTCCGGTATTGATCGCTTTCGACACTGACCCCCATCCAAATGTTCGCCGCCCAAACCAGGTCGCCGCTAAGGTCGGCGAGGCGCTCCGCCCGCTTCGTCAGCACCTGGAACCGGTGCCAGTGAGCGCGGCGCATGACATCAAACACCCGCTGGATGTAATTGAGAGGCACATCCTTGTGGAACAGGTCGCTCATCGAGTTTACGAAGATCGTCTGAGGCTTTTTCCACCGTAGAGGAAGCTCAAGCATGTGTGGCTGAACTGTCAATCGGAACCCGTTCCGGTAGTTGTCCTGACCCATCGCCTGAAGGCGCTCGGACATACGCTCCGCGTAGCAGTGCTGACAGCCTGGGCTGATCTTCGTACAGCCTGTGACAGGATTCCACGTGGACTCGGTCCACTCGATACCAGAGCCCTGGGCCATCAGCGCAGCTCCTTGAGCAGGTGCTCAGCGATACGAATTGCGATTTCCTTGCCGCGCTCATTCCCGACAGCGAAACAGAGCAGGTAGAGCGGGTTGTTCGCGGAATTCCGTAGAACTCCCGGTTCTTCAACCACGCCTGCGAAGATCTCCTGTAGGCGCCGGTTGAATGTACGCCCGATGGTCTCCATTGTTGCCTTCACTACGAGCTCCTGCTCGCCATCGAAAAGAGTCGGCGTGGTTTCAACCTTGTAGAATTCGTCATACCAATCTTCCGTGCCTAGAAGCAGATTGAGTCGCTTGCGCCATGAAGGCGGGATGTCCCCAGTCTTTGTCAACAATCGGTTCACGCCGATACCGAGCGGAAAAAGGAGCCATAGGTCGATTGCCTTCGTCGCGGCGATTGCCTCGATCGTCTTCCACTCGACCTGCATGCCGTATGGGTCCAAAAACAAGACCGCGCGATGTGAACTCCAATCCTTCCTGCACAGCCTCTGAATCTCAGCGTTCGCGTCGCCTTGGCGAATCTTGATGTCTTTCGCGAGAATGGGAAATTCGACTTTGAGTGCCTCGAGCTCCGTGCAGCGTTTGGCACTCCGCTCAATGAACACATACCGATCGAACCGAGGCTCTATCTTGAGTGCGATACGGGCTGAACCATCGAGCCACTCCTGCGGCTCCTTGTCCGCGAGGTCCGGTAGCAGCAACGCCTGCGAGGATACACCTGTTTCGTCGTCGCGCTTCGCGTCTCGGTATCCCGTCCCAGCGAACGCATCTATATAGCCCTTGCGGAACGGCCTCTCCTTCGTGGGCTTGTCTTTGAGAGCGGTCGTGTAGCTGTGCAAGTATCCCTGCAGGACCTTGAGTTTGGCGGTGGTCCATTCCCCGCCGAACTGATGGCCCTTTCCGCTACTCCTGTTGGTTCTCGAGCTCATGGGCTGGTCTCCATCGGTATTCCTTTCCCATGAGCAAGACCATCGAGAAGCTCATGTCGACATGTACCGCCCGACAGCTTTGAGCTGCCTGCACGTCCGACAGGCGAGTCGTCACCTTGTAGTTGGCCATTGTGTAGGAAATTGCCTTCCACCGCCAGGGGTAACACTCCACGGTACTTCATCAAGAGATCATGGACCCTTCAGGACCTGCTACATTCTGCGGTCTTCCCCCGATGCGTCTCCTTGGCTCCAACACTCTTCTTCTCGGGAATCCTGGAGCTCAACGGCTCGGCCGCCCCGACCGGGCCGCCGACCACTTCGCGGCGGGGTGGCGGCCGCGCAGCCGAACGCCTGGCACCACGACTCGACCGGCTGACCGACTCTCAGAATGAAGGTGAAATCACCGCTTAGGCTCTCGACTCCCTGGATTGCCTCGGCATGCTGGCCCTCCACCGGGAGCGCCCGAACAATGCCGCAGAGCTTTTCGCGCGCGTCCAGAAGCTCGACCGTTACCCTGCGTTGAGCGACTCTACGAGCTCGGACACGCCACCGGGGTGAACTGCGGCACGGCGTAATCGTGGATGTGGTGACGTCTGAAGCTGAAGTCGAGCGCCTCCGCCAGGTTGTTCGCCGCCTCGTCGCGGACGGAGAGAGCCGGCAGGCTCCAGCGCCATTCGATCATCTTCAAGATCGAGGTGTGATCGTAGACGTCGTGGACGACGCCGGGCGGCGAGAACGGCGAAACGATCAGGCAGGGCACCCGAAATCCACGGAGCGCGAAGGCGGGATCCACGTCGGGCGCCGTTGGGGGGACCACGTGATCGAAGAATCCGCCCCATTCGTCAAAGTTGATGACCAGCACCGTGCGTTTCCACTTGGGGCTCGTCGTCACCGCACGATAGGTCTGATAGAGCCAACTCTCGCCGGCCCGAATGTCGCCGAGGGGGTGATCATCGGAGGCGGTGCCATCGGCCTCGCCGCTGAACGGCGGGTCCACGAAAGCGACCTCTGGAAGATCCCCGGAAGCGCAGTCTTGGAGGAACTGCGTGTAACTTTGGCTGATGGAGCTGTATTTGAGGCCCCATAAATCGAGGAAGGAGATGCCGCCGTGGTAGAGGCGCCCATCCAACCCGGCGTCAGCCAGGCGATCCCAGATCGTCGTCAGACTCGAGAGCGAGAGGGAGTTGTCCAGCCGGTCGGTGACCGCTGCGTGCTGATACATGCGATTGGGAGTTGTCGGCCCCATGAACGGGGCGAAGTAGCGGTCGCACACCGTCCAGTCCGGCGCTGCCTTGCCGAGAAATGGAAGGTCTGGCCGCGTATAGTAGCCGATGGTAAAGATGTCGCTGGCTCCGGAGCGCAGCCAGCCATCGCAGAGGCCGTTGTTGTACTGAATCCGGGCGCCCTGGTAAGAGTGGTCGGGGTCGGAATGGCCGCACCCCTGGAAGTCGGGCGCCAGCGGGTAAGTCTTGAAGGCCACCCCTTGGCTGTCCTTGTAAGTAAGGCCGGCCTGCCGGCCGCTGGCGCCAGGCAGCCAGCCGAGAAGGTGATCAAAGGAACGGTTCTCCATCATGGCCACGATGATGTGATCAATTCCACTCCGCTCGGGCCGCGGCAGACGGGCCGGCCGGGCTTCCGACGCCGCCCACAGGAGGGAGCGCCCCATGGAAAGCGAGCTCAACGCGGCAGCCGAGCCATACAGGAATTGACGGCGAGAAAGATGCGACATGAAGAGCCTCCCCACCGGCCGAAATTCATCTCGGCACACCACAAGAGGGGGCTTCATGCGAGGTCCCGAGCCTTGCCGCGCGCCGGTTGCACGGACGATGCGGCTTAGTGCAAATGACATGCCTCGCGTGCCGGAGAGGCGGAAAACCAGGCGACACTCACGCCCGATGGGTCCACCCAACTCAGTGCAAACGTGGGGAGCGCGCCAGGTGGCTAAGCTTCATCAACGGCATCTGGCAGCTTAGACCGCCTCCGCGTGCAGTTTGACCCCGAGTGCTCTCGCGACCTTCAGTACAGTAGCGAAGCTCGGATTTCCTTCCGCGCTGAGCGCCCGATAAAGACTCTCACGACTTAGACCTGCATCCTTGGCAACTTGGGTCATTCCTTTGGCGCGTGCGATATCCCCAAGAGCTCTGGCAGTACCTGCTGCGTCATCTGGTGCCTCTTCGAACCAGGCGTCAAGGTAGGCGGCCATTTCTTCGGGCGTGCGCAGGTGCTCCGCTACATCGTACGGGGTGGTCTTGGTCTTCGTCGGCTTTTTCGCTGCGTTTGTTGGCATAGCGGGTTACTCCTGAGAATTCTTGGCTAAGTGGATCGCTGGTGCGTCCCACGAGGAGGCGGTCGAGGGCGCGCTGGATGAGCTGCTCGGTTTCGGTGTCGATCGAGGAGGTGGCTTCGTCGAGGATGAGGATGCTGGGATCGAAGGCCAGGGCGCGGCCCGGCCCCGCGCTCGCGGACCGGGGCGTCGAAGGCGCCGGGGAGGCGCTCGATGAAGGGGAGGGCGTGGACCTCGCCCGCCGCCCAGCGCACCCGCTCGTCGTCGATGGCCGCTTCTCCTAGCCGGATGTTGGCGCCGGCGCTGTCAGCAACTCTTCGCCAGGGAGGCGGTTATCCAGCGGACGAACTTACGATGAACTCTTCGTGTTCGCGACCCAATCCGCTACGCAGTTCAAGTACTCCGATATCGGCATCCTAGCAATATCCTCCTTGACGTCTTCCTCAGGAATGCCTTCCGCGAGTCTCGCCTCGAAAAGACTGGTCGTGAACTCGTTGAATTGGAGCCAGATGGTTGTGGGGTAAGGAGCATCGCGAAGGCCTACCGTTTCGTAAAACCAATCGCGGACGGCTCGGACGACCTCGCCGGGTTCATTGCCGTGACTCTTGATATCGACCCCAGACAGATCGGAGAGGGCTTTCTTGAAATCGTGTGGTTCCTTCTCCAGAATCAAATACTTCTTGCTCCTCATAAATTCTGGGCCATGTTGGCGCGATCCATAGTCGACGCCGAGCTCGAACGGCATGTTCATGCGATAGAGCTCACGGGCTCGCGCCGCCTTCAACCGAGAAAGATCATGGATACTGAACCTGGACTGCCGAATCAGCTCGCATATTTTGTCGAGCCGATTTTCTCCGGAATCCGACCGTTCAGCGGATATTCTGGGCCGATAGCCCAAATAGGCAATAGTAAAAAGGAGAGGACGAAGGAGGATCAGATACTTGGTGTCGAAGGGACAGTTGATAAAAACATTTGACTCATAGCCGTCGACTACCTCAGCACTCGAGGCGCTGCTCATCACTTCGCTTTCGGAGGGTGAGAGTCGCTCCCATAGGAATCTTTACTGCGGACCATTCCGTCACGCCCATGCACATAGAGCTCAGAGCCTTGAGCCTTGCTGATCTTACGCCCGTAGTTGATGGCTTCCTTCTGGGTCTCGAATCGCCTGGTGACCTGAGTAGATCCGCCTTTTTTCACGCTCCACCCGCCGTCGGGATGCAGAATGACGTGCTGTGACTTCTTCGACATGGTTCTCTCCTCTATTGCCTCTGCCATCATACTACGTTCCGACCGACCGACCCTACAACCCCACCCCCGCCCCAACCGCCGCCCCCTCCTGATCCTTGTACTGGAGCAGATACAGCCGGTAATAGATCCCCCGCAGGGCCAGCAGCTCCTGGTGGGTGCCGTACTCCCGGACTTCCCCTTTGTGGAGGACGAGAATCCGGTCCGCTTTCTGGATGGTGGACAGCCGGTGGGCGATGACGACGCTGGTGCGCCCGACGAGTAGACGCTCCAGAGCCATCTGGATGAGCTGCTCGGTCTCGGTGTCAATCGACGAGGTGGCCTCGTCGAGGATGAGGATGCTCGGGTCAAAGGCCAGGGCGCGGGCGAAGGCGATGAGCTGCTTTTGGCCCACGGAGAGCCCGGCCCCGCGCTCGCGGACCGGGGCGTCGAAGGC
>Ga0075424_100001982_pt1 | contig 18413 bp, 10 predicted proteins | sample SoiMethybrSBSTD3_FD_75301 | JGI IMG/M metagenome (GOLD analysis project Ga0075424, IMG submission 75301) | Bulk soil microbial communities from a Populus tree surrounding site in Tennessee, USA - Soil MetaG P. TD hybrid SBSTD3 | ecosystem: Environmental > Terrestrial > Soil > Tree plantation...
CGCCCACTGGGAAAACATCTTCGACAAACAGGACGCGCAGTCGATCGGCGCGCTTGCCGTTGCGCCGTCCGATCCGAACATCGTCTGGGCAGGGACGGGCGAGGCGTGGATCCGCAGCCATATCTCCATCGGCGACGGCATCTACAAATCGACCGACGCCGGGAAGACCTGGACGCGCACGGGTCTCGAGAAAACAGGACGTATCGGACGCGTCGTCATCGATCCGGTGAACCCGCAGATCGTGCTCGCGTGCGCGCTCGGGACCGCGTACGGCCCACAGCCGGAGCGCGGCGTGTTCCGCACCGCAGACGGCGGCGCGACGTGGCAGCGGACGCTGTTCGTCGACGAGAACACCGGCTGCTCGGAGATCGCGATGGACTCGAGCAACCCGCGCGTGCTGTTTGCGGGTATGTGGCAGATCGAGATCCACACATGGGGACGCGAGAGCGGCGGTCCCGGCAGCGGTCTCTTCATGTCGCGTGACGGCGGCGTCACCTGGACGAAGCTCACTGGACATGGACTTCCAACGAAACCGGTCGGCAAGGTGATGCCCGCGATTGCACACTCGAATCCGAAGCGCGTCTACGCGGCCATCGAGACCGGCGACGGCGTGCCGTGGAAGGATCAGGACACGGAGCGCGGTCAGGTCTGGCGGTCCGACGACGGCGGCGACAACTGGACGATGGTGACCACCGATCGGAACGCGATGGGCCGCACGGCGTACTACGGGCGCATGGCGGTGTCGACCGACAACGAGAACGAGACGTACTTCATGAACGCGTCGTACAGCAAATCAATTGACGGCGCCGTCACGCTCGTGCCCCAGAACGGCGCCGAGGCGCCGGGCGGCGATCATCACGACATGTGGATCGATCCGACCAACGGGAACCGGATGATCGTCGGCCACGATCAAGGCGTGTCGATCTCGCAGACGCGCGGGCGCTCGTGGCTGAAGCAGCGGCTGCAGAACGCGCAGCTGTATCACATAACGGTCGACAATCAGATTCCGTACTACGTCTACACGAACAAGCAGGACGGTCCGTCGTACCGCGGACCGAGCAACAGCCGTCTCGACGAAGGCGGCGGCCGCGGCGGCGGCGGTGGCGGGCGGGGCGGCATCCCGCGCGGGATGTGGCATTCCATCGGCGGCGGCGAGAGCGGCTTCGCCACACCGGATCCGGCCGATCCCAACATCATCTGGTCGACCGCCTCCGGCTCCGGGACCGTCGGCGGCATCGTCGTGCGCTACGACGAGAGCCGTCGTCAGCTGCGCGACGTCGAAGTGTGGCCGGACAGCGAGAACGGTCCGCCCGCGGATCTGAAGTACCGGTTCGTCTGGGACGCGCCGTTCCACATCTCGCCGCACGATCACAACAAGATCTACATCGGCAGCCAGTACCTGCATCAGTCGACCGACGGCGGTCAGAGCTGGCAGGAGACCAGCCCGGATCTCACGCTGAACGACAAGTCCAAGCAGAAGAGCTCCGGCGGTCTCACGCCCGACAACATCGGCGTCGAGTACGGAAACGTCATCCACGCGATCGCGGAATCGCCGAAGCAGGCGGGCGTCATCTGGGTGGGAACCAACGACGGGCTCGTGCAGGTGACGCGTGACGGCGGAAAAACGTGGACGAACGTCACGAAGGGGATGCCGAGCATGCCCGCCTGGGGTACGGTCGGCAACGTCGAGCCGTCGCATTACGATGCGGGCACCGCCTATGTGGCAGTCGATGCGCATCAGGAGAACAACCGCGATCCGTTCGTCTACAGGACGACCGATTTCGGCGCGAGCTGGAAGCTGATTACCAACGGCATTCCGCATTCGATGCTCAGCTACGCGCACTGCATCAAAGAAGATCCGGTGAAGCGCGGGCTGCTGTATCTCGGGACGGAGAACGGCGCGTATGTCTCGTTCAACGACGGCGACGAATGGCAGCCGCTTCAAATGAACCTGCCGCACGCGCCGGTGTACTGGCTCGCCGTCCAGGAGCAATTCAACGATCTCGTCATCGCCACGTACGGCCGCGGCGCGTGGATTCTCGACGACATCACGCCGCTGCGTGAGCTGACGTCACAGGTGCTGAACGCCGACGCGCACCTCTTTGCGCCGCGATCCGCGTACCGGTTCCGCGCGATCACCGCGCCGGCGACTCCGTACGACGATCAGACCGTCGGTCAGAATCCCGAGTACGGCGCGAGCATCAACTATTACCTGAAGTCCGCGGCGAACGGCCCCGTGACGCTCACGATCCAGGACGGCAAAGGGCAGACGATCCGCACGCTCAGCGGAGCGCGATCGCCTGGCGTTCACCGCGTGCACTGGGATCTGCGCGACACGCCGTCGAAGCGCGTCGAGTACCGCACGAGCCCGTTGTACGCGCCCGAGATTCGGGTCGGTCCCGACGGGATTCGGGAAAGCGGCGGCGGATTCGGCGGCGGCGGTGGCGGGCTGACGATTCTGCAGGCGCCGGGGACGTACACCGTCAAGCTGTCCGTCAACGGACGGGACGCCGGCTCGCAGCAGCTGCGCGTGATCAAGGATCCCCACTCGGCCGGCACGGAAGCCGACATCGTCGCGCAGCAGCAGATGCTGACGGCTCTGCGGCGCGACGTCGACGCGACGGTCGATGCGATCAACAGCGCGGAACTCGTGCGCAATCAGGTCTACAACCTGAAGAACATCATTCAGGACACGGAGCTGAAACGGGCGGCCGACGAGCTCGACAAGAAAGTGATCGCCGCCGAACAGCAGCTCGTGGAGCTGCGAGCGACCGGCCGCGGTCAGGACGGCGTGCGGTGGGGATCCAAGCTCGTTCAGAAATTCGGGTACCTCGCGAACGGGTTGCAGGGCGGTGACTTCAAGCCGACAAATCAGCAGGCCGCCGTTCAGAAGGATCTCGAGGACAAGCTGAAGGCGTCACAGACGCAGATGAACGACGTGCTCAACCGCGATCTCGGGACGCTGAACGACATGCTCCGTCGCGCAAACCTGCCGACGGTCGTCTCGCAGGTGCCGGCGCGGAGGACGAGCGATCAATAAAGGCAGGACGGGCGGGCTTGCCGCGCCGAAGCGGCGAAGCCGCGAAGGCGGGACGGGCAGCACGGGATCGACGGGCGGCACGGGATCGACGGGCGGGATGAGTCGAACGCTGAAGCGTTCCCTCGTCGCGCTCGTTGTTCTTCTCGGTGTGGTCGTCGCTGCGGCCGTGTTGTGGCGCGGCCCTTTCAGGGCCGCGGCTGCCAGACCCAACATTCTCCTCATCACGCTCGACACGACTCGCGCCGATCACATCGGCGCGTACGGCTACGCGCGCGCGCGGACGCCGCGAATCGATCGGCTGGCGCGCGAGGGCGTGATGTTCGAGCGGGCGATCACCGCGGCGCCCATCACGCTGCCGTCGCACGTCAGTCTGCTGACCGGCCTCTATCCGTTCACCCACGGCGTCCGCAACAACGGCAACTTCTCGCTGCCCGCCGCACTTCCAACGCTTGCGACGGCGCTTCACGATAACGGCTATCAGACGGCCGCCTTCGTGAGTGCATTCGTCCTCGACCGCCGGTACGGTCTCGATCGCGGCTTCGATCGCTACGACGACGACGTGGGGCTCGAGCGGCGTGGAGATCGGACGGTCGAGGCGGCGGCGCGGTGGCTCGATGGGCGTACGGCCGGCAGGCCGTTTTTCGTGTGGCTGCATTTGTACGATCCGCACGATCCGTACGATCCGCCCGAGCGTTTTCGCGCCGCGTTCGCCGACCGGCCTTACGACGGCGAGATTGCGTTCGTCGACGAAGTCATCGCGACGTTGCTCGATCGCCTGGAGCGATCCGGCACGCTCTGGTCGACGATCGTCACGGTGGTCGGCGATCACGGCGAGAGCCTCGGCGACCACTTCGAGATCACGCACGCGATGTTCGTCTACGAGTCGACCCTGAGGGTGCCGATGATCCTGTGGTCACCGGGACGTGTCCCATCGGGACAGCGGATCGCGCGTCCGGTTCGCACGATCGATCTCGCGCCGACGCTCCTCGATCTCGCCGGCCGACCGTCAATCGCGGGAGCGGAAGGTCGCAGTCTGGTGCCGACGATTCGGGGGAACGGCGCGCCGCCGCAATCGGTGTATGGCGAAACGTACTTCCCGCTGCTGTACATGAACTGGGCGCCGCTTCGAACCATTCAGGACGAGCGCTGGAAGTACATCGATGCGCCGACGCCCGAGCTGTACGATCTGTCCCGGGACCCCGGCGAGCGCACCAACGTTGCGAATCGCGAACCGGCGCGCGCCGCCGCGCTCGGTCAGGCGCTGCGGGCGCTCACCGGCGGCCGCCGCGGCGCGATGAGCGAGCGTCAGATCGACGGCGACACGGCCGCCAAGCTCGCCGCGCTCGGCTACGTCGGCGCATCGAGCGCGGGTGTCGCCGCGACGGACGACGACGAGCCGCGCGCCGATCCGAAGGCCATGATCGGCGTCTTCAACCGTCTGCGCGACGCGAACGCTGCAGGTCAGGCCGGACGATTCGAGGAGGCGATCGCAATCGCCGGCGACGCGCGATCGCGCGATCCAAAGAACGCGTTCGCGGCCGTTGTGCTCGCCAACGCACAGTTCGCCGTCGGCCGCTACCGCGACGCCGCCGCGACGTACCGCGCGTACGCGGAGCTCGTGCCGACCAGCGCCGACGCCCATCATCGCATCGCGATTTGCTACGCGCGTCTCGGCGATCCGGATCGCGCGCTCGAAGAGGAAGACGCGGCGCTGGCGATCGACGCGCGCGACGCGGACGCACACAATCTCCGCGGCGGCCTGCTTGCCGCGAAAGGACATACCGACGAAGCGCTCCGCGATCTGCGGATCGCGGTCGACATCAGCCCGTCGCGGGCGCCGCTGCGCGTCGGTCTCGCCCGTGTACTGATGACTGCGGGGCGTCTCGACGAAGCCGATCGCGAGACGCGCGAGGCGTTGAAGCTCGACCCCGGGAATCCCGACGCGCACGCCGCGTTCGGCGCGATCCTGCTCGCCCGCGGCGATGCCGAGGGCGCCGTGCGCGAATTCGATCGGTCGCTCGCGGTGCGTCCGGATGCGGATGACGTGCGCCTCGACTTCGCGCGCGCACTCGACAAGGCTGGCGCGACCGCACGCGCGCAGGCCGAGTACCGGCGTCTCGCCGCCGGCCGCGACACGCCGCCGGACATTCGCACGGCTGCACGCGCGCGGCTCCGCTGAGACGCGGCGGGTATAATTGATGCGAACTGTTGACGACGAAGCCACCGAGCGGAACCCGCGATTTCCTTCCCGACGACATACGACGGCGCGAATATGTCATCGGTGTCGTACGCGATGTGTACGAGCGCTACGGGTTTGCGCCGCTCGAGACGCCGGCGTTCGAGAACATCGAGACGCTGCTCGGCAAGTACGGTGAAGAAGGCAACAAGCTGATATTCAAGATACTCAAGCGCGGCGAGCACGAGCAGACGGGGGAGGCCGATCTCGCGCTCCGCTACGATCTGACCGTGCCGCTGGCGCGCGTCATCGCACAGTATCAGAACGAGCTGCCGAAATTCTTCAAGCGGTACCAGATTCAGCCGGTGTGGCGCGCCGATCGGCCCGCGCGCGGACGCTTTCGCGAGTTCTATCAGTGCGACATCGACGCGATCGGGTCGTCGTCTGTGCTCGTCGAGGTCGAACTGCTGTCGGCGGTGTGCGAGGTGCTGTCCCGCCTCGGCTTCGAGGAGTTCACCGTCCGGCTGAATCACCGGCGTGCGCTGACCGCGCTGCTCGAGTGTGCGGGCATCCCGGAGCGGCTGCACGGCGAGGCGCTCGTTGCGCTCGATAAACTCGACAAGATCGGCCCCGAAGGCGTCGAGAAGGAGCTGCTCGCGCGCGGCGTCGATGCGTCCGCGACGCGGGCGTGTCTGGACTTCTTCAGCGGCCTGAGCGCCGAGGATCCGCGACGCCGCAGTCCGCTGGACAAGCTGCGTGAGTTCGTGCGCGATCATCACGCCGGTCCCCCGGCTGTCGACGCGCTCGACGAGATCGTGCGCCTCAGCGACGGGACGCCGGCGCACGGCCGCATTCGTATCGACCCGAGCCTGGCCCGCGGCCTGTCGTACTACACCGGCGCGATTATGGAAGTGACGGTGCCCGACCTCGCCGGGAGCCTCGGCGGCGGCGGACGCTACGACAATCTGATTGGCATGTTCCTCGGCCGCGACGTGCCCGCCTGCGGTTTTTCGCTCGGGCTCGAGCGGATCATCGTCGTCATGACGGAGCGCAACATGTTTCCGGCGACGGTCGCGCGCGGAGATGTCGACGTGATGGTGACCGTGTGGAACGCGGACTCGCGCGCCGACGCCGTGGCGCTCGCGTCGGAGCTGCGGCGCGGACCGCTCCGCGTCGACGTCTATCCCGAGCCGGACAAGCTCGGGAAGCAGTTCAAGTACGCGTCGTCGCGGCACGTCCCGTTCGTCGCCGTCGTCGGCGACGACGAGCAGCAGCGGGGCGAAGTGGCGCTGAAAGATCTGCGGACCGGCGATCAAACGGCACTGCCGCGCGCTGATGCCGCGGCGTTTGTGATATCGAGACTCAATGGCTGAAGCGCTCGGCAATCTCACCCGTACGCACACCTGCGGCGCGCTCCGCGCGGACGACGTCGGCGCCGACGTCGTGCTGCTCGGATGGGTGCATCGCATCCGCGATCTCGGCGGCGTCACCTTCATCGACATCCGCGACCGCGGTGGCATCTCGCAGCTGGTCGTGCGCGAGAACGACGCGCTCATGACGGTCGCCAAGCGCCTGCGCTCCGAGTTCGTCATCGGCGTCACCGGAACGGTGCAGCGGCGGTCGCAGGACACGGTCAACCCGAAGCTCGCGACCGGCGAGGTCGAGGTGCTGGCACGCGACATCCGGATCCTGAACGAAGCGAGGACGCCGCCGTTTCAAATCGTCGAGGACACGCCGGTGTCCGAGGACGTGCGGCTGCGGTACCGCTACCTCGATCTCCGGCGTCCGCGGCTGCAGACCAACATCGGGCTGCGTCACCGCGTGACGATGGCGGTGCGAAAATATTTCGACGCGAACGGCTTCTGGGAAATCGAGACGCCGATCCTGGCGAAATCGACGCCCGAAGGAGCCCGCGACTTCCTCGTGCCGAGCCGCGTGCATCCCGGTGAGTTCTACGCGCTGCCGCAGTCGCCGCAGATCTTCAAGCAGATCCTGATGATCTCCGGCATGGATCGGTACTTCCAGATCGTCCGCTGCTTTCGCGACGAGGATCAGCGCGCCGATCGCCAGCTCGAGTTCACGCAGATCGACGTGGAGATGTCGTTCGCGCGGCAGGAATCGGTGTACGCGCTGATCGAGCCGCTCATGCGGCAGATCCTCAAGGAGATCGGCCGCGACGTGACGACGCCGATGCGGCGCATGCCGTACGCCGAGGCGATTGCGAAGTACGGGTCGGACAAGCCCGACCTGCGGTTCGGACTGGAGATCCGCGATCTGTCCGACGTGTTCCGCGACTCCGAGTTCCGCGTGTTCAAGCAGATCGTCGCCGAGGGCGGCGTCGTGCGCGGCATCGCGCTCCCCGGCGGCAACAAATACACGCGCAGCCAGATCGACGTCCTCGTCGATCTGGCGAAGCAGATGGGATTCAGCGGGCTGATCTGGGTGCGGCCCGGCGAGCCGCCGACGAGTTCCGTGAAGGCGCTGACCGAGGCGACGTTGCGCGCGGCGCTCGAGAAGGCCGGCGCGACCGCCAACGATCTGCTGCTGCTCGCCGCCGGCCCGGCGGACGCCACGTCGAAGCTGCTCGGTCAGCTGCGACTCGCGCTCGCGAAAAAAGAGAATCTCGCGAGACCCGACGCGTTCGAGTTCCTGTGGGTCACCGATTTCCCGCTCCTCGAATATCACGAGGAGGACCAGCGCTGGTACTCGATGCACCACCCGTTCACCTCGCCGCTCGACGCGGACATCGAGAAGCTGGAGAGCGATCCGGGCGGCGTGCGCGCGAAGGCGTACGATCTCGTGCTGAACGGCAGCGAGATCGGCGGCGGCAGCATCCGTATTCACGACGCGGCGCTGCAGGTGCGCATGTTCAAACGGCTGGGCATCACCGACGAAGAGGCGAAGGACCGGTTCGGCTTCTTCCTGGAGGCGCTCGAGTACGGGACGCCGCCGCACGGTGGCATCGCGCTTGGAGTGGATCGCATCGTGGCGATTCTCGCGGGCGAGTCATCCATACGCGAGGTCATCGCGTTTCCGAAGACCGCAAATGCGGTCGATTTGATGGCCGGCGCCCCGTCGCCCGTGGATGCCGGACAGTTGCGTGAACTCCATTTGAAGACCCAGAATTGACCCTGATGAAACGTATTACCGTCCCCGAAGAAGGGATTGAGACGCTGTTCGGCTCGTACGACGAAAACCTCAAGCATCTCGAAGCGCTGTTCAACGTTCGCATCCGCACGCAGGGGCACGACCTGCTCGTCGAAGGCGAATCGCCAAATCTCGACAAAGTCGACCGGATCGTCGATCAGCTGTCGTCGCTGATGCGCGACGGCTACAAGCTTTCGAACAAGGACGTCAAGACCGCGTCGGATCTCGTCGCCCAGAACGACGACGTGGACCTGCGCGATCATTTTCTGAAGGGCAGCCTCACGCCGGCGGGGAAGCGCCGCGTCGCGCCGAAGACCGTGAACCAGCGGCGCTACCTCGACGCGATCGATCAGCACGACATCGTCTTCGGCATCGGACCCGCGGGCACGGGCAAGACGTATCTCGCGATGGCGCAGGCCGTGGCGTTTCTCGTGGCCAAGAAAGTGAGCCGCATCATCCTCGCGCGGCCGGCCGTCGAGGCAGGCGAGAAGCTCGGCTTCCTGCCCGGCGATCTGCAGGAGAAAGTGAATCCGTATCTGCGGCCGCTCTACGATGCGTTGTACGACATGCTCGACGTCGAGCGGGTGGCGCGCTATATCGAGCGGGGCACGATCGAGATCGCGCCGATTGCCTTCATGCGCGGCCGGACGCTCAACGATTCGTTCGTCATCCTGGACGAGGCGCAGAACACCACCTCCGAGCAGATGAAGATGTTCCTCACGCGTCTCGGATTCGGCGCGAAAGCCGTGATCACGGGTGATGTGACGCAGATCGATCTGCCGGCCGGACGGACCTCGGGTCTGGTCGAGGCGATGAAGGTGGTCAGTGCAATCGAGGGGATCGACTTCGTCTACTTCGACGAGCGCGACGTCGTCCGCCATAAGCTCGTGCAGCAGATCGTCAGGGCCTACGAGAAGTTCACGAACGGCAGCGGCGGCGGGCATCCGCCCGCCCGGACGTGACCGCGATGGACGAGGCGCACCAACGCCTGCGCGTGGTGGTGGCTGACGAGCGCGGCCGCCGGCTGCGCGCGAACGGGCTTGCCGCGTGGCTGCGCCGCGTCGCGCCGGCCGCGGCGCGCGGCACGATCGGCATCGCAATCGTCAGCGACGCGCGCATGCGCGCGCTCAACCGCACGTACCGCCGCAAGGATTACGCGACCGACGTGCTGAGTTTCTCTGCCGACATCAGCTTGCCACCACGGAGCATGCGGAGGACACGGAGCAAAGGTACCTCTGCGTCGTCAGCGGTCTCCGCGGTCACGCGTTACCTCGGCGAGGTCGTCGTCGCGCGCGGCGTGGCGCGGCGGCAGGCACGCGACGCGGGGCACAGCGAGCGTGACGAGCTGCGGCTCCTCGCGCTGCACGGGCTGCTTCATCTGCTCGGGTACGATCACGAACGCGACAACGGGCGGATGTGCCGCGTCGAGGCGCGGCTGCGGCGCAAGGGCGGGCTGCGCCGCGGCCTCATCGAACGGGCCGCGGAATCATGATTCCGCTCGCCATCTTCCTGCTCGCGTGCGTGGCGGTGTACCTCGGGGCCATCGACGCGGCGTTCAGCACGTTGATGCGGCTGCCGCTCCGGTTCGTTGCCGAGCGCAGCGGACGGCCGGGACATCTCGGCGACTACCTCGACGATCCGCTGCTGCTCTTCATTCCGGTCCGGCTGCTGCTGGGCATCGTGACCGGCGCGGCGACCGTGCTGATCGCGCGCGTGGTCGGGATCGACGGCGCGCACACGTTCGTGGCGGTACTGCTCTCGATCGCGGCGTTCGTGTTCATCTGCGAGCAGCTGTTGCCGTTGTTGATCGTCGGCCGCGATCCCGAGCGGGTGCTCGAGATCCTGCTGCCGTCGTTCGCGCCGATCGGCCGCCTGCTCGGACCGCTGACGCGCCGCATCGCGCAATCGGTCGTGTCGGCGAAACGCAACGCGTCCGCAACCGTCGCGCCGGAAGAAGCGGCCGAGGAGGCGAACCAAACCGCGAAGGCCTACATCGACACGGCCGCCGAGGAAGGTCTCATCGAAACCGAGGAGCGGCGCCTGCTGCAGAGCATCGTCGATTTCGGCGACACGCTCGTCCGCGAAGTGATGACGCCGCGCCCCGACATCGTCGCCATCCCGTACTCCGCGTCGATTGCCGACGTGCGCGTGCTGTTCCGGGAGCAGGAGTACTCGAGGTTTCCGGTCTATCGCGAGAGCCTCGACAACATCGCCGGGTTCGTGTTCGTCAAGGATCTCGTCGCGCTGGAGGCATCCGACGACTCGGGTCCGATCACCGGCCTGCTGCGGCCCGCGGTCGTCGTGCCCGAGACCAAGCGCGTGCCGGAACTGCTGAAGCAGTTCCAGCGGCAGCAGACGCAGATCGCGGTCGTCGTCGACGAATACGGCGGCACGGCGGGACTGGTGACGATCGAGGATCTCCTCGAAGAGATCGTCGGCGAAATCCGCGACGAGTACGACGTCGAGTCGGAGCCGATCGTCGACGAAGGCAACGGCAGCTTCATCTTCAGCGGCAAGGTGAACATCGGCGCGCTCGCCGACCGGCTGAACGTGCAGATCGAGCGCGAAGGGTTCGAGACCGTCGGCGGCTACCTGCTCGCGCAGATCGGCCGCGTGCCCAACGTCGGTGAGCGCTTCGAGATCGATGGGTTGGGGGTCGAGATCCTCGATGCCGAGCGGCGCCGCATTAATAAGGTGAGGATCACGAAGCTCTCGACGGCGGAGAGCCCGGAGGACGTCGAAGAGAAATCGAGGCTGGTGTGAGGAATTTAGAATTTGGAATTTGGAATTTGGAATTGAATTTGGAATGTGGAATCGGCGTACGCATTCCAAATTCCAAATTCCAAATTCCAAATTGTGTTATATCCCCATGAAGTCTGGCTTTGTTTCCTTCGTCGGCCGTCCGAACGCCGGCAAGTCGACGCTTCTGAATCGGCTCGTCGGCACGAAGCTGGCGATCGTCTCGGACAAGCCGCAGACGACGAGGAATCGGATTCTGGGCGTGCGGAACTACGACAACGCGCAGGTCGTGTTCCTCGATACGCCGGGGATCCATCGGCCGCTGCACCGGATGAACGTGCGGATGGTCGACGCGGCAGTGGACACGATGCGCGAAGTCGATGTGCTCGGCCTCGTGGTCGATGTCACCGAGCCGCCGGGCAAAGGCGATCGGTTCGTGCTCAATCTGCTGAAGGACGTCAGCGCGCCGGTGTTCCTCATCCTCAACAAGATCGATCTGATCAAGAAGGTGCGGCTGCTGCCAATCATCCAGCAGTACAGCGAGCTCGGCACGTTCGCCGAGATCGTCCCGGTGTCGGCCGCGACGGGAGACAACGTCGATCGTCTGGAGCGCGCGATCCTCGAGCGTCTGCCCGAGGGCGAGCCGCTGTATCCACCGGATTTCCTCACCGATCAGCCGGAACGGTTCTTCGCCGCCGAGATCGTGCGTGAGAAAGTTCTGCAGTTCACCCATGCGGAGATTCCGTTCTCGAGCGCCGTCGTCATCGACAGGTTCGAGGAGCCGGACGACTCGGGAAAGCTGCTGCGGATCTACTGCACGATTTTGGTCGATCGCGAATCGCACAAGCCGATCGTCGTGGGACGCGGCGGAGAGATGATTAAACGGATCGGAACGGCGGCGCGGGAGGACCTCGAGCGGTTCTTCGACACGCGCGTGTTCCTGGATCTCCATGTGCGGGTGAAGTCGGAATGGCGTGAAGACGAACGCGTACTGGATGAGATGGGTCTGAAGTAGGATAGTAGCCCGCCTCTGGATGCCGCTGTATACCACCGACGCGTTGATTCTGCGGACCTACAAGCTCGGTGAGTCGGACGCCATCGTGGTGTTCCTCACGCGGGATCGCGGCAAGAAGCGCGGCGTCGCGAAGAACGCGCGCCAGAGCCGGCGGCGGTTCGGGGGCGCGCTCGAGCCGCTCACGTGCGGCCGCGTCGGCTACGTCGAGCGCGAACGCCGGGAGCTCGTGCACCTCAACTATGTCGAGCCGGTGCGGTCGCCGCTCGCGGCGGCCGACGGCGATGCGCTCGGCTACGTGGGATATTTCGCCGAGCTGATCGACGAATGGGCGCCCGAGGCCGACCCGAACGAGACGTTGTTCCGTCTCGGCGCCTCGATGGTGGATGCGATGGCCGGCGGCGTGCCGATCGAGCCGCTGGCGCGGTATTTCGAGTTCTGGCTGCTGCGACTGCAGGGTGTTTACGAACCGGATCCGCGGCTGTCGGACGACGCGCGCGCGTTTCTCACGGCGGCGCGGAACGTCAGCCCGTTCGCGCTGCGCGACATTCTCGTGTCGCGCTCGACGCTGCGCGAGCTCGAAGCGGCGCATCGTGCGCTCATCGAGATGCATCTCGAGAAGAATCTGAAGTCGGTGAGAGTGTTGCGGGAGATGAGACGGTAAGCGGTCCGAATGACCTTTCAGGGTTTGATTCTCAAGCTGTCGGAGTTCTGGGCGTCGCGCGGGTGTGCGCTGCAGCAGCCGCTCGACGTCGAGGTCGGCGCCGGCACCATGCATCCCGAGACGTTCCTTCGAGTGCTCGGGCCGGCGCACTGGAACGTCGCGTACGTGCAGCCGTCGCGCCGTCCCGCTGACGGCCGCTTCGGCGAGAATCCGAACCGGCTGTTCAAGCATCACCAGTTTCAGGTGATTCTCAAGCCGTCGCCCGACGAAGTGCAGCAGCTGTACCTCGAGAGCCTCGAGGCGTGCGGCATCAACCCGCGCCAGCACGACATCCGCTTCGAGGAAGACAACTGGGAATCGCCGACGCTCGGCGCCTGGGGCATCGGATGGCAGGTGATGTTCGACGGTCTCGAGATCACGCAGTTCACGTACTTTCAGCAGGCCGGCGGTATCGAGCTCGCGCCGGTATCCGCTGAGCTGACCTACGGACTCGAGCGGATCGCGATGGTCCTGCAGCGCGTCGACAGCGTCTACGATCTCGAGTGGGCCCCGGGCGTGAAGTATCGCGACGTCCGGCTCCGCGACGAGATCGAACAGTCGAAGTACGTGTTCAACAGTGGCGTCGCGCTGCCGCCGAATGAGTTCGGCCCGTTCCATCGCCGGCTCTTCGACGAGTACTACCGGCTCGCAGAGGCGCTGCTCGCATCAGGGTTGATCTGGCCCGCGCTCGAGCACACGCTCAAGTGCTCGCACATCTTCAACATCCTCGATTCGAGCAACAGCATCGGCGTCACCGAGCGCACGGCGTACATCCTGCGCGTCCGCCAGCTCGCTGTCGGAATCGCGAAGGCGTACGTGGAAGAGACCGGCTCGCTGCCCGCAAGTCCGGGCGGCGACGCGCACATGCCAGCGGCCGCGGACGCGTCCGCCGCAGCTCGCGCTGAGAGCGCGAGCGGAGGTGGATGATGGATCGGGAGCTGCTGCTCGAAGTGGGATGCGAGGAGCTGCCGGCCAGCTGGCTGCCCGCGCTCACGAATCAAATCGGGGAGATCATCGCCGCACAGCTGCGCGACCGTCGTCTCGCGCCGGAGTCGCCGGCCGAAACGTTCAGCACGCCGCGGCGCCTCACGGTCCGCATCGCGCGGGTCCCGGAACGTCAGACGGACTTCGAAGAGGTCGTGAACGGCCCGCCCGTTTCCGCCGGTTTCAAGCCTGACGGTTCGCCGACGCCGGCGGCCGCGGGATTTGCCGCGAAGCACGCCGTCGACGTCGCGGCGCTCGAACGGATCCAGACCGCGAAAGGCGAATATCTCGCGTATCGCAAACGCCTCCGCGGCAAGGCGGCTGTGGACGTCCTGCCCGACGTGCTCGGCGGCACGCTGCGCGGGCTCGCGTTTCCAAAGGCGATGCGCTGGGACGCGACGCTCGACGACGGCCGCGGCGAGCTGCTGTTCGGGCGGCCTATTCGCTGGATTCTTTTCCTGTACGGCGGCCGCGTCGTCCCGTTCACCATCGCGCGCACGTCGGCGGCGCAGACCGGTCAGGTGCAGGACGTGCCGACCGGCGCCGTCACGTACGGCCATCGATTTCTCACGACGAGCGGGCGGGCCGGGCGAGCGATCAAAGTGCGATCGTTCGACGAGTACCGCGCGCGGCTGCTCGAGAACTTCGTCATCCTGGAGCGCAGCGAGCGCCACAACAAGATCGCGCGCGAGCTCGACGCGAAGGCACAGCGCCTGCAGGGACGCGTCAGCCGGACGGTGCACAACGAGTCGGGGCTGCTGCAGGAAGTGCCCGATCTCGTGGAGTACCCGTCGGTCGTCGCCGGCACGTTCTCACTCGAGTTCCTCGAGCTGCCGGACGAAGTGCTGACGACGACGCTGATTCATCATCAGCATTACTTTCCGGTGGAGAGCGACGATCGCAGGCTGAAGAACGCGTTTCTCGCGGTCATCAACACCGAGCCGGACAACGAGCGCACGATCGCGCGCAACGCCGAGCGCGTCGTGACGGCGCGGCTGCGGGACGCGCGGTTCTTCTGGGAAGCGGATCGAAAGACGACGCTCGAATCGCGGATCGATCGGCTGGCCACGCTGCTCTTCCACAGGAAGCTCGGGACGTACAAGGAGAAGGCCGAGCGCATCGAGCGGCTCGCGGCCTGGATCGCCACCGAGGCGCTCGATACCGATCCGGCGACCGCGACGCACGCGGCGAAGGCCGCGCGACTCGCGAAGGCGGATCTCACGACCGACATGGTGCGCGAGTTCACCGAGCTCCAGGGCACGATGGGCGGCATCTACGCGCGCGAAGAAGGGCTGCCCGAGGAGATCTGGAAGGCGATCTACTTCCACTACCTGCCGGTCGGCGTGGAGAGCGACGCGCCGCCGACGAAGGCGCAGCTCGGGAAAGCAGCCGCCGCATGGGCGGCCGTGTCGCTCGCCGACAAGCTTGACACCATCGTCGGGCTGTTCTTCAAGGCGAACGAGCGTCCGACAGGCTCACGCGATCCGTACGGGCTTCGCCGCGCCGGCCACGGCATCATGCGGATTCTCGTCGACCTCGACGCGCTGACCGGAATCGACACGGCGCCGCTGCTGCGGCCGCTCGTCGAACGCGCGGCGCACGAGCTGGGGATCACCTTGCCGCCCCCGGGCAGCGACGACGCGAACGCATTTCGATTCTTCATGATGGATCGTCTGCGTCACCTGATGCAGGCGCGCGGCCTCCAGCACGAGGAGGTGCAGGTGGTCACCGGCGACGTGGCGCGAGTGGAAGATACGAACGTCGCCGTTCTGTTTGCGCTGGCGCAGGCGTGGAAACGCATCGTCGGGACGCCGGTGTTCAAGTCGGCCGCCGAGGCGCACAAGCGCGCGAAGAAGATCCTCGAGCAGGAGTGGGAGTCGGTGAACGTCCGCACGCCGCGTGAGACGCAGCAGGACATCCTGCGCGAGCCGGCGGAGATGGCGCTCCGGCAGGCGCTCGATCGCGTCGGCCCCGATATCGATTCCGCGCTCAGCTCGAAGAATCCGTCGAGGGCGATCGAAGCGCTCGCGTCGATCCAGCCGCAGATCGCGCGCTTCTTCGACGAAGTGCGCGTGATCGTGCCGGACGAACGGTTGAAGCTGGCGCGGCTTTCGATTCTGTACGACTTCAAGGACGCGGTGTCGCGGGTCGGTGATCCGTCCGCGTTCGCGCAGTCAGGTTAGTGCAACGAGATTATCCGGAGACGTCGATGGCGAAGAAGACGACAGCGAAGCGAGATACGGCCAAACACGAATCGCGATCGATTTCGCGACGCGCAAAAAGCGCAGCGGCGAGTCCTAAAACTCAGGGCCGCAAGCCGAACGCCAATGCGAAGTCGCACAAGTACGTGTACTTCTTCGGCAACGGCAAAGCCGACGGCAACCGCGACATGAAAGATCTGCTCGGCGGCAAGGGCTCGGGGCTGGCTGAGATGACGAACGCCGGGCTGCCGGTGCCGCCGGGGTTCACGATCTCGACCGAGGTCTGCAACATCTATTACCAGGAGAAGGGCAAGATCCCGTCGTCGATCGATCGAGACATCGCCGAGAACCTGAAGAAGCTCGAGAAGGCGGCGGGCGCGACGCTCGGATCGACCGAAAATCCGCTGCTCGTCTCGGTGCGTTCCGGCGCGAAGTTCTCCATGCCCGGAATGATGGACACGATTCTCAATCTCGGGCTCAACGACAAGTCGGTCGAAGGGCTGAAGAGCCGCACGAACAACGGCCGGTTCGCGTTCGACAGCTACCGGCGTTTCATCCAGATGTTCGGCAACGTCGTGCTCGAGATTCCGAAGGACGCGTTCGAGCACGAGTTCGACGCCGTGAAGAAGTCGGCCGCCGCGAAGGTCGACACGGATCTCGACGAGAACGCGCTGCGCAACGTGGTCGAGCGCTACAAGAAAGTCGTACGCGATCGCGCGCGCCGTGAGTTTCCACAGGATCCGCACGAGCAGCTGCAGATGGCGCGCGACGCGGTGTTCCGCTCGTGGATGAACCCGCGGGCGCAGGAGTATCGGCGCATCTACGACATCCCCGACCACATCGGCACGGCGGTCAACGTCCAGATGATGGTGTTCGGCAACACGGGCGACCGGTCTGCTACCGGCGTCGGCTTCACGCGCAGTCCGGCGACCGGCGCGAAGGAGTTCTACGGCGAGTTCCTCATCAACGCGCAGGGCGAAGATGTCGTCGCCGGCATCCGCACGCCGCAGCCGATTCGCGAGCTCGAACGCGTGATGCCGAACGCGTACAAGCAGCTGCGCGAGATCACGACACGCCTCGAGAAACACTACAAGGACGTGCAGGACTTCGAGTTCACGATCCAGGACGAGCGGCTGTTCATGCTGCAGACGCGGAGCGGCAAGCGCACCGGTTATGCGGCGGTTGTGATCGCGACCGACTTCGTCGCGGAGAAGCTGGTCACGCCGAAAGAGGCGATCCTGCTCGTCGATCCGGAGTCGTTGAACCAGCTGCTCGCGCCGGGGTTCGATCCCGATGAGTGGAAGAAGATTCCGACGGCCACCAAAGGGCTGCCGGCATCGCCCGGCGCTGCGAGCGGCCAGGTCGTGTTCACCGCCGACGACGCCGTCAAGTGGACGCAGCAGGGCAAGCAGGTGATTCTCGTTCGGCGCGAGACGGTGCCGGACGACATCCACGGCATGTTCGTGTCGCAGGGCATTCTCACCGCGACCGGCGGCATGACGTCCCATGCCGCGGTCGTCGGCCGTCAGATGGGCAAGCCGTCGGTCGTGGGCGCCGGCGGCCTCGAGATCGACGAGCCGGGGAAGAAGTTCCGCGTCAACGGAAAGACGGTCAAGGAAGGCGATTACGTGTCGTTCGACGGCCTGACCGGCGAGATGAAGATCGCCCGCGTCGCGTCGAAGCCGAGCGAGATCCTGCAGGTGCTGGCCGGTACGCTCGACGCAAAGAAGTCGGACATCTACCGGCGATTCGATCAGCTCCTGTCGTGGGCCGACAAATACCGCCGTCTCGGCATCCGCGCGAACGCCGACCTGCCGGATCAGGCGGAGCTCGCCTACGCGTTCGGCGCGCGCGGCATCGGCCTGTGCCGCACCGAGCACATGTTCTTCGGCGAGGGGCGGATTCCGATCGTGCAGCGCATGATCCTCGCCGACAACGAAGCCGATCGGCGCAAGGCGCTGAACGAGCTGCTGCCGCTGCAGCGCGAGGACTTCTACGGCGTGTTCAAGGGCATGCACGGCATGCCGGTCACCATCCGGACCATCGATCCGCCGCTCCACGAGTTCCTCCCGAAGCGTGAAGAGCTGATGGTCGACATCGCGAAGCTCGAGGCGCGCGGCAGGAACGGGAAAGAGCTCGAGGAGAAACGCACGCTGCTGCAGCGCGTCGAGCAGCTCCACGAGTTCAACCCGATGCTCGGCCACCGCGGCGTCCGCCTCGGCATCACGTATCCGGAAATCACCGAGATGCAGACGCGCGCCATCATCGAAGCCGCGTGCCGCCTGAACAAAGAGGGGATGAAGGTGGTGCCGGAAATCATGATCCCGCTCGTCGGCCTGGTGAAAGAGCTGAAGGATCAGAAGGCGATCGTCGATCGCGTCGCGAACGACGTGATGAAGGAACAGCGCGTC
>Ga0075424_100001983_pt1 | contig 18412 bp, 14 predicted proteins | sample SoiMethybrSBSTD3_FD_75301 | JGI IMG/M metagenome (GOLD analysis project Ga0075424, IMG submission 75301) | Bulk soil microbial communities from a Populus tree surrounding site in Tennessee, USA - Soil MetaG P. TD hybrid SBSTD3 | ecosystem: Environmental > Terrestrial > Soil > Tree plantation...
CGACGTCGATCCGGAACGAGAGATCACCGTCTCCTGCGGCTCCACCGAAGCCATGATCGATGTGCTTCTGGCCGTCATCAACCCCGGCGATGAGGTCATCGTCTTCGAGCCGTTCTACGAGAACTACGGTCCCGACGCCATCATTTCCGGCGCGACGCCCCGGTACGTCCAACTGCGGCGGCCGGACTGGTCCTTTGATGAAAAGGAGCTCGCCGCCGCATTCAACAACAATACGAAAGCCATCATTATTAATACGCCGAACAATCCGACCGGGAAGGTTTTCAGCCGCGAAGAATTGAAGATCGTGGCGGATCTTTGCCAGAAGTGGGACGTGCTCGCGATAACCGACGAGATCTACGAGCACATCATTTACGACGGTACGGTACACGTCTCGCCGATCACGCTGGATGGTATGCGCGAACGAACGATCGTGGTCAACGGAATGTCCAAAACGTACAGTGTCACCGGCTGGCGAGTCGGCTATGTCATCGCGCCGCCGGGAATCACCGGCGCTATCCGCAAGATGCACGATTTCATGACGGTGGGCGCTCCGGCTCCGCTCCAGGAAGCGGGTGCGACGGCGCTCCGGCTCCCGGATTCCTACTACATCGATCTCGCGCGGCATTATCGCGAGCGTCGTGACCGGCTGATGAAGATGCTGGATGAGGCGGGTCTGAATCCGATGCTGCCGAAAGGCGCTTACTACATCATGTGTGATGTGAGTTCATTCGGATATCCGGACGATGTGGAGTTCACAAAGTTCCTTGTGAAGGACATCGGCGTTGCCGCGGTTCCGGGAAGCAGCTTCTTCAGGAATCCAGAGGCGGGCAAAGACATCATTCGATTTACGTTCTGCAAGAAGGAGGAAACTCTGCGAGCCGCGGAAGAACGACTACAGAAACTGAAACCAAACAACCGCTTACTCGTCAAACCAACTCGTTACGCTTGATATTGCCAAGCTGCTTGTAGAGTATAATTCCCGAATTGGACGCAATTAATAACAACAACTTGAAAGGGACAGCCCATGACGAATAAGAGATTGCTTTATCTCGCCTTGATCATTGCAACCCTTACGATCGGCGTTGTAATTGGGACGATCGTCTCGGGTGGGGTTAAAGCAACGGGCGAGGCTCAGAAGTCGGCGGCCCTGGTCATTCCTGACCCGGTATCGCTTTCGAACGCATTTTCTCAGATTGCAGCGCAGATTGACCCGGCGGTGGTCAACATCAATACCGAGGCCACGGTGGATGCTTCGGCTGCGCGCGGCGGCAGAAATAATCAGCCCGCCGACCCATTCGATTTCTTTAATTTCTTTGGTGGGCCCGGAGCGCCCGACCAGCCGGATCGTAATTTCAGGAGCCGCGGCACCGGTACCGGTTTCATCGTCGACAAAGCCGGATACATTCTGACCAACCATCACGTGGTTGAGAAAGCCGACAAAATTACAGTCCGCCTCGACGACAAATCCGAGCATCAGGCCAAACTCATCGGCAGCGACAACGAAACGGACCTGGCCGTTATCAAAATTGAGGTGGGTCACGATCTGCCGGTTGCGCACCTTGGGAATTCCGATTCATTGAAAGTGGGTGACTGGGTTCTGGCCGTCGGCAGCCCGTTCGGCCTGGAGCACACCGTCACGGCGGGAATCATCAGCGCGAAGGGCCGCGAAAATATCGGCGGTGGAAACAATGCATTCCAGAGCTTCCTTCAGACTGACGCCGCGATCAATCCCGGCAACAGCGGTGGTCCGCTGGTTGCGATGAATGGCGATGTGATTGGTATCAACACGGCCATCATCTCCGAAAATCGTCAGTATGCGGGACTCGGTTTTGCGCTCCCTTCGAATACCGCGGTTAAGGTTTACAACCAGCTCGTGCAGATGGGTAAGGTTACGCGTGGTTCCATTGGAATTCAGTATGGAGAACAGGATCCTGCGTTGATGCGCGCTCTCGGCCTGAAGCCGGGTGATGGCGTTCTTGTTCAGGATGTCATTCCGGGTGGTCCTTCGGCGAAGGCCGGTTTGCATGCCGGCGATGTGATTATGGAAATCGACGGCACGAAGATCACGAGCGGTACCGTTCTTCTGGACGTGGTTGCGAATGCCCAAGTTGGGAAAGCGGTAAACGTTCGCATCAATCGCGATGGTAAGGAACAGACGATCCCTGTAGTGATCGGAGACCGGCAAGTCGTCATCGGTGAACGCGCGGCGAATCGCGAGCCCGATAACAACAATGACCAGGGCGGCGGTACAAGCCAGACCAAACTTGGAATCCGCGTCCAGAACATTACTCCGGACATGGTTCGCCAGTTGCATTTGAATACGTCCGAGGGAGTCATGATCACTGCGGTCGATCAGGACAGCCTCGGCGAGGAAGCCGGGCTTGCTCGTGGAATGATCATCACGCGAGTGATTGCCGGCAGCCAGCGAGTCGAGATCAAGAATGTGGACGACTTCAACCGTGCGGAGCGATTATTCAAATCCGGCACAGATGTGGCGTTCATGGTCCTGCGTCGAGACCCGAATTCGAATCAGTTCTCTTCCGGGTTCTACGGGGTAACCATCCCGTAATTGAAGCCAGGAAAGTAGCCGCGAATTACGCCAATTACGCTAATTCAATTCGCGTAATTGGCGTAATTCGCGGCTATTTACGTTATGTGGGAATTAATTATTGATGGGCCAGTCGATGGCAAGAGCAACATGACCATCGATTCCGCGCTGTTTGAAGAAGTTGCCTCTTCTTCAACTCCGCGAACCATACTCCGGTTTTATCAATGGAGCCGGCCGACGCTCTCGCTCGGCCGCAATCAGAAAATCGAGAAAGCCGTCGATACCGATTACTGCGCTTCCCGCGGAATTGATGTGGTTCATCGGCCCACCGGCGGCCGTGCCGTGCTGCATGACGACGAATTGACTCACGCCGTCATCTCAAACGACTCCTCGTATTTTGGGGATACCATCTACGGCAACTATAAAGCGGTCTCTGAAGCGCTTTGCCGTGGCTATAATGCCTTGGGCGTGCCTGCAGTCCTGGCGCCCGACACGAAGAAAGTCGGCGGATTCCCAAACGGCGCTGACCTGCCGTGCTTCATGTCGCCTTCCCGGTACGAACTGACGGTTAATGGCAGGAAAATCGTGGGCAGCGCGCAGCGGCGTGTTCGCGATACCTTCCTTCAGCACGGTTCCATGCCCGTCACCTGCGACCGAAAAGCGCTCGCTTCTGCGACCCGACTCGAGGATTCCAGCCTTCTGGATCGTGAGATGGCTGGTTTGGCGGAGTTTCTCGCCGAAAGACCCACCGCCGAAGAACTTACTGGCACATTCGTACGAGCCTTTCAGGCGCGGTTTTCCATCGAATTCCAGCTGCGCAATTCGGACTAGACCAGTTCCGGACTGCGATGCTATAAAAAGTCGGTATGGGCGCCCGAGAAGACACCGTCGATGAGAGACCGCGTGAAATTCTCAAGCTGATCATCCGCTCCTACATAACTTTCGGTGAGCCGGTCGGCTCGAGAACATTGTCGAAGGTGATGGACTCGAAACTGAGTCCCGCGACGATCCGAAACATCATGTCGGATCTCGAGGAGGCGGGTTATCTGACGCAGCCCCACACGTCTGCCGGTCGCGTACCTTCAGAGAAAGGTTATCGATTCTACGTGGATAATCTCGCAGAATCAGGCAAGCTGAGTAAGTCGGATGAGCGTTACATCGGCCGCATGCTCGCGGAAAGCGAAACACCCGAAGATGTGATGGCGCGGGCTTCATATGTTTTATCGACGATCTCGAAAAATATCGGCATCGTCATCGCTCCGCCGATGGCATCTACGATTTTGAAGCATATAGAATTTATTGATCTGGGCGAAGGCAAGGTCCTCGTCATTCTCGTATCGAAGGCAGGCTTGCTTCAACGCAAACTGATCCGTGTTGCTGACCGGTACACCCAGGAGGAATTGAACCGCGCCGGTAATTACCTGGTGGAACAGTTCGCGGGACGGACGCTGACCGATATCCGAAACGACCTCCTCAAAAAGATGCAGGCCGAGCGGATGCTATTCGATCGCATGCTGTCGCTTCTTCAGGCATGGAGCGGGACGCTGGAATCTGACGCCAACCCGGACGCAATTTACCTTCAGGGAACATCGAACATCCTGAGTAAACCGGAGTTCGCGGATGTGGAGCGTATGCGCGAACTTTTCCAGATGTTCGAGGAAAAGGGGCGGCTTGTTAAGATTCTGAATGAGTGCATTTCATCCAGTCCGCCCGAAGGCGTGAAGATTGCCATTGGTTCGGAGATGGGTGTTCCCGGGATGCGGGACTTTGCCTTGATCACTGCATCATATGCTGCTGCCGACAACACGACAGGTTTGCTTGGAATCATCGGGCCGACGCGTCTCGAATACGAGCGAAGCATTTCCATCGTCGGCTATCTCGGCCGAGTCATCGGCGAGATGATCAACGCCTAAAAGTATTCCGATATAATTTTGAATATGGAAGAAAACGATAAGTACGAGCCTGCAGCTTCCGGTAATGGCGGTGAGGTTACTCCGGTCAATGAGATTCAGGCGCTGAAAGAAGAGCGGGACGGGCTTTATGAACGGCTGCTGCGAAAGCAGGCGGAATTCGAAAATTATAAGAAGCGTGTCGATCGCGAAAGATCGGAGTTTGTGCAATTCGCTTCAGCCGAATTGATGAAAGAACTCCTGAACGTCCTCGACTCGTTTGACCGCGCCTTGCAGAACACCGGCGGAGACATCGGCGGTTTTGGACTTATTTATAAGCAGCTGCAGGACACGATGGGAAGATTCGGGTTGAAAGTCATCGAGGCGAAGGGACAGAAATTCGATCCAAATATTCACCAGGCTGTAGCAACGCAGCCTAGCGATGACGTCGAAGAGAATACGGTTGTAGAAGAAGTGCGCAGGGGATACACGCTCAACGGTCGATTATTGCGGCCGGCCATGGTCACAGTTTCTACACAGAAGGAAAGTTAATTGGCAAGCAACGGTAAGAGGGACTACTACGAAGTACTTGGCGTTTCACGCCAGGCTTCGGATCAGGAAATCAAGAGCGCCTATCGCAAACTTGCGCTGCAATTCCATCCAGACCGCAATCCGGAAAACAAACACGCCGAAGAAAGCTTCAAGGAAGCGGCGGAAGCCTATTCCGTGTTGAGCGACTCGCAAAAGCGTGCGCAGTACGATCGATTCGGGCATGCAGGCGTTTCAGGCGCCGCGTCGAGCGGGTTCGGCGGGTTCGACCCTAATGTGTTTGCCGATTTCAGCGACATTCTTGGCGATCTCTTCGGATTCGGCGACATGTTCGGTTCCAGACGCGGCGGCACGCGAGTGCAGCGTGGCGCTGATCTTCGATATGACCTCGACCTCAACTTCGAAGATGCTGCGTTCGGGATCACGACGAAAATCAAAGTGCCCCGGCACGAAACCTGCCCGGAATGCGACGGCAGCGGCGCTGAAAAAGGGTCAGGCCCGACGACATGTACGACCTGCAATGGATACGGCCAGGTTCGTTTCCAACAAGGATTCTTCGCCATCACGAGGACGTGCAGCCAGTGTCACGGCTCCGGCCAGGTCATCAAACACAAATGCAAGACCTGCCACGGTGACGGCCGCGTGGTTCGTGAAAAAACACTCGAGCTCAAGATTCCTGCCGGTGTCGATAACGCTTCCAAGCTTCGCGTGTCCGGTGAAGGCGATGCCGGTGGCAGAGGCGGCCCCGCAGGTGATCTGTACGTCGTCCTCAACGTTCGCGAGCACGACTTCTTTGAACGCCGTGAACACGATCTGTATTGCCACATTCCGATAACATTTCCTCAGGCGGCACTGGGTGATCGTATTGTGGTGCCGACTCTCGAACGCGACGAAGAGGTTTTAGTGATCCCAGCCGGAACTCAGACCGGCTCGACATTCCGGATCAAAGGGCGTGGCGTTTCCAAGCGTGGCGGCTCTGCACGTGGCGATTTATTTGTGACCGTCAATGTAGTTGTTCCTTCGAAACTCACGAAGGAACAAAAAGAGCTATTGACCAAACTCGCCACGACAATCGAGACTGAAAATAAACCCATACAGCGGAAAATTCTCGAACGGGTTAAAGAAATCTTTTCATAACCGCGTTTACCTTAGAGAAGCCGATGTCCTGGAATCAGCTGACCCTCGACGTTCCGGACGAACTTAAAGACGCGATAGTGGGCGAGCTTTCGTCCGAAGGCGTGTCCGGCGTCTGGGAAGAGGGCCAGCCACAACCGGGCCACACGCGGCTCGTCCTTTACTTCAGCCCGCGATCGGATCTCAAAAACATCGAAAACTGCGTATCCCGGATCTTCGCCCGTACTGGTCTTGAAACTCCTGCGATCTCGCGAAGCCTGGTTGAAGAGTGCGATTGGAACGAGGAATGGAAGAAGTCCTATACAAGTTTTCCAATCGGTGATGATTTTTTTGTCATACCGAGCTGGGAACAGACGCCGTGCCCCGATGATCGCCTGCCGATCCGCGTCGATCCGGGCCAGGCGTTCGGCACCGGAACCCACGAGACAACGCAGCTCACCATGGAAGCCCTCGAACGTTGGGTCGAGCCGACTCAGGTCGTCCTTGATATCGGAACAGGTTCCGGGATTCTGGCAATCGCGTCTCGGTTGCTAGGCGCGCGCGAGGTGTTCGGTTGCGACATCGACCCGGTGGCGGCGCAAGTCGCTTGCGCGAATATCGAACGGAATGCGGAAAATCAGGTCTGGACATTCTGTGGTTCAGTCGATGCGGTACGCAGCGCCTCCGTGCACCTTGTTCTTTGCAATATGACGGCCGACCTCATCGCGGCTTTGATCTCGGAGATCCATCGTGTCATGCAACCGCGAGGCATCGCGATCTTTTCCGGTATCCTTCGAGACCAGAATGAAGAGATTTATGAAGTGATGTCCACTCACCGGTTCATCGTTCACGAGGAACTCACCCGCGGCGAATGGGTGGCGCTTATCGCTGAAAAAACCCGCTGAGAAGCATGTCGCTCAAGTCCGTCTACCTTTTGAAGCCTTCCTTTGAAGAAAATCGAATCCGAATCACAGGCGAAGAACATCATCACCTCGTCGTGGGGCGCGTGGAAACCGGAGAGCTCATCGAGGTTTTTGATGGGAAGGGAAACGTCTGGACGGTTGCCGTCGAATCGGTTTCGAAGCGCGAAACCGTTGCCGTGCTGCGAGAATCTCGAGCGGTTCCGCCTCCTTCGGTCGAGCTCATTCTCGGCATTGCGTTGATTCGAACTGCGGCGCTGGAGTTGGCGCTCGAGAAAACAGTAGAAATCGGCGTGACGAGAGTTATTCCGTTTACTGCGGCACGATCGAATGCGGTCGCAGGCAACAGGCATGATCGCTGGTCGCGCATCGTCATTGAAGCCGCCAAGCAGTCGAAGCGGTACCATGTTCCGGCAATTGATGCCGTCGAAAAATTCGAACAGGTGCTCAAAATTCCCGCATCCACAAAGATTATGTTTGCTGAACGTGACGGGGGTTCGCTAGAGTCTGCACTCGCAGGTTCCCCAGCTTTGTATTTGATCGGACCGGAAGGCGGATGGACGGAGGCGGAAATGAGCGCCGCCCGCGCGAACGGGTTTCATGCGGTGTCGCTCGGAGCCGGAATCCTGAAAGCCGAAACTGCGGCGATTGTTGGCGGGGCAATCATTCGGTATGAATTGGATGGATAAGGGAAGGGAAATGTCGGATGCCGGGCGTTGTGAATTCGACCCTCACCCGGCGCTTCGCGCCACCCTCTCCCAGTGGGAGAGGGACGGCTTTCAGGTCATTCCCTCTCCCTTTGGGAGAGGGTGGCGCGAAGCGCCGGGTGAGGGTCGAATTCACAACGCAATCCGCTTTCCAACATTTTTCTTTTTCATCCTGCTTGTTCTATTTTCTGGAACATCGTTCGCCCAGCAGCGCCCTCTCATCACCGAAGATCCACGTTTGATATCCGACGGCTCGCTCGTTACTGAACTCGGATTCACCTACCTCGACCGCGCCCGGTTTCCTCTTTCCCGTCTCGAGGGCAATGAGCTTTCTGCGTTCGATGGCGGCCTTAACTTCGGTCTGGGATCTCGTGCCGAATTTCAAATGCGATGGGTCGGCCAGAATTTTCTCTGGGTCCGCAATAACGGCGGCCGGCGGAACGACTTTGGAGATCTGTCACTGTCCACAAAAATTCGAATTATCGATGAGAAAGGGCGGCGGCCGATCATCAGTTTCCGCCCGACCATCGTTTTACCGAACAGCAACGACGCAAAGGGTATTGGAACCAACACGACGCAGTTTTTCGGCAACATTCTCTGGGGAAAGACCATCGGCCGCGCGTTCGTTTTCGGCAATATCGGTTTGGGTATTCTCGAGGACCCGGTCCGGTTGCGCAGCCAGCAGGATGTTTTGACCTATGGCCTTGCCGCCGTCATCCCCATCGGGTCCCGATTCAATTTAGTGTCCGAATGGAACGGGCAGGAGAACGCCCAGGAGTTTCCCAGCCCTGGCGGCGAGGATCACGGCCAAATTCGATTGGGCTTACAGTTTCGGGCGGCCGGAATTCGATGGGATGCGGCAGGTGTGGCCGGTCTTACCAGCCGGGATCCGCGGGCCGGCATCGTTTTCGGGCTCACCAAGGAATTCCTCCTATGGAAATGAACGCGCGGATCGGCTACACTAGGCCTTCCATTTTAAGAAGGATCTCGCCCAAGCAAACACCCTATGACACCAGAGCCGGAACTAGAACAAGCCTCTAAACCGGAGGCGGACAGTAGAACACTGCCGACAGTCGTTGGCGAAATTCGCGGCTGGGCCCGTGATGTATTCTTCGCAATCGGCACGGCGATTCTGATCGTCGTCTTCTTATATCAACCGGTGAAGGTTGAAGGCACGAGCATGTTGCCTGAACTGGTTGACCAGGAACGGATATTCGTCAACAAGTTCGTTTACCGAATCGAAAGAATAGCGCGCAAAGACATTGTCGTGTTCTGGTATCCGCTCGATCCGAGTAAGTCGTACATCAAACGTGTCATCGGAATGCCGGGCGATGTCGTCGAAGTTCGGCGCGGGATTGTCTACGTCAACGACAAGGAACTTGACGAGCCTTACATCGATCCGGAATACAAAGACCACCGCACTTATCCGCCCGTATACGTCGAGCCCGGTCATTACTACGTTCTCGGCGACCATCGAAACCAGTCCAACGACAGCCGCATGTGGGGCCTTGTGCCGGAGAAGTACATCTACGGCAAAGCCGTTTTCAGATACTGGCCAGTAAATAAGATGGGTAGTCTGGATTGATGTGGGGGGACCGGCCGTCGCCAATTCATGAAGGCCGCCGCGCGCAGCGCAAGCCCGACAGGGCGCAGCCTCAAATAAGGCGGTGTACCAACTACGGCCGGCCGGTGGGCCCGACACAGAAATGAAAAAAAGACATGCGACGTTGCTGCTGGAAGACGGACGTGTTTTTCGCGGCAACGGGCACGGCTTTGATGGCGAGGCCGTCGGCGAGGTCGTTTTCAATACTTCCATGACGGGTTATCAGGAAATCCTGACCGATCCGTCATATGCCGGTCAGATTGTTACGATGACCTACCCGCTGATCGGCAACACCGGTATAAATCCCGAAGACGTTGAGTCGCGCAGGCCATTCCTTGAAGCGTTCATCGTGAAGCGCCTGTCACCATTGCCGAGCAATTGGCGCACGACCGAAAGTCTCGACGAGTACCTCACGCGGTACCGTATCCCCGTCATCTCCGATATTGATACGCGCGCCCTCGTGCGGCATATCCGCCTGAAGGGCTCGATGCGCGGCATCGTTTCGCTCGTCGACCATGACGAGTCGTCGCTCCTGAAAAAGGTTCAGCGATCACCGCAAATGGTCGGATGGGATCTGGCGAGCACGGTAACCATCGAGAAGTCCTACGAGAACCAGGACAAAAACGTGAACTTCATCGAATTCTCGACGCTCTCATCAGTGGAGCCGTGCGCATTCCATGTCGTCTCGTACGATTTCGGAATCAAGTCACACATCCTCCGGAATCTCACGCGCTGCGGCGTGCGCGTGACCGTGGTGCCGTCGCAGACTTCAGCAGACGAAGTGATGCGCCTGAATCCCGATGGCATTTTTCTATCGAATGGCCCTGGTGATCCGGAAGCCGTCGACTACGCCATCAAGAACGTCCAGTATTTCCTGGGTAAGAAGCCGGTGTTCGGCATCTGTCTCGGGCATCAGATTCTGGGCCTCGCATTGGGAGGCCGTACGTTCAAGCTCAAATTCGGCCATCACGGTGGAAACCATCCGGTATTCAACGTCGATCGCAATCAAGTCGAAATCACGGCCCAGAACCACGGATTCGCGGTCGATCCCGACAGCCTGAACCTGAATGATGTCCGAGTGACGCACATCAACCTGAACGACAACACCGTTGAAGGTCTCGAGCATCGTTCCATTCCGGCGTTTAGCGTTCAGTACCACCCCGAGGCGTCGCCCGGCCCGCACGACTCGTATTACCTGTTCAAGAAATTCTTCGAGATGATGAAGGAAGGGAAATGAGATTTCGGAATGCGGATTTCGGATTTCGGATTTGGCGATCACCCTTGAGTGATGCTCGTTTCTCAAATCCGCATTCCGAAATCCGAATTCCGAAATCCCCTGTGATGCATGCCGAAACGAACCGACATCCATAAGATCCTCATCATAGGTTCCGGCCCGATCGTCATCGGGCAGGCATGCGAATTCGATTATTCGGGTACGCAGGCGTGTAAGGCTCTGCGCGAAGAAGGGTACGAAGTCGTCCTGGTGAACTCAAACCCCGCAACGATCATGACGGATCCGGAACTGGCTAACCGGACCTATATTGAACCGCTCACCAAAGAGTTCGTTGAAGCCATCATCAAGCGGGAGCGGCCCGATGCGCTCCTGCCGACAGTTGGCGGGCAGACCGCGCTAAATATCGCAGTGGCTCTCGCCGAGAGTGGAGTGCTCGAAGAATACAACGTCGAAATGATCGGGGCCAAAGCTCACGCGGTGAAGACAGCTGAAGATCGGCTGCTCTTTAAAGAAGCCATGCGGGAGATCGGGCTTGCGACTCCGAAGAGTGAAGTTGTCAAGGACCTGCGGGAAGCGCAGCGCGTGAGCCAGGAGATCGGATTCCCGGCGGTCATTCGTCCGTCGTTCACTCTGGGCGGCACGGGCGGCGGCATTGCATTCAACAGCGAAGAATTTGATGAGATCGTGCAGCGTGGTCTGGATCTGAGCCCCATGCATCAGGTGCTGATCGAACAGTCGGTGATTGGGTGGAAGGAATTCGAACTGGAGGTGATGCGCGACCTTCGGGACAACGTCGTCATCATCTGCTCGATCGAAAATTTCGATCCGATGGGTGTTCACACAGGAGACTCCGTTACAGTTGCGCCTGCGCAGACACTCACCGACCGCGAATACCAACGCATGCGTGATGCCGCCGTGGCCGTTATCAGGCGAATCGGCGTCGAAACCGGTGGTTCGAATATTCAGTTCGCGGTCAATCCGAAAAATGGCGATCTTGTCGTCATCGAGATGAATCCGCGCGTGTCGCGAAGTTCTGCGCTGGCTTCGAAGGCAACAGGTTTCCCAATCGCAAAGATCGCGGCCAAGCTCGCTGTTGGATACACGCTCAACGAAATTCCGAACGACATCACGAAGAAGACTCCGGCTTCATTCGAACCGATGCTCGACTATGTCGTCGTCAAGATTCCGAAGTGGGCGTTCGAAAAATTCCCCGGTTCCGATCCGACTCTGGGAACTCAGATGAAATCGGTCGGAGAGGTCATGGCCATTGGCCGAACGTTCAAAGAGGCGTTTCTCAAAGCACTGCGGTCGCTGGAAACGGGGAAGGATCCAGGTACCGAAATCATCGATAAAGATCGGATCCGCGAGAAATTGATCACGCCTACGCCCGATCGAATCAATTATCTTCTGCACGCGATTTCGGATGGCGTTCCGTTATCAGAGTTGGTCGAGCTGACGCACATCGATCCGTGGTTCCTGAACGAGATGAAGGAAATTGCGGAGATGCGGAAAGAGGTTTCAACCTATAGTCTCGAAACGCTGCCGTCCGACCTTCTCCGCGAAGCGAAACGTTCCGGCTTTTCTGACGCCCGCCTTGCGCATCTTGTTGGAGCAAAGCCGCGTCAGGTCGCGGCGAAGCGTGGGGATTACGGCATCGTGCCTGTTTATAAACGCGTGGATACGTGTGCCGCAGAGTTTGAGTCGAACACGCCGTACCTGTATTCGACCTACGAAGACGAGGATGAGGCACAGCCAGGGAAGCTGAAGAAGGTCATGATCCTGGGCAGCGGCCCCAATCGAATCGGGCAGGGGATCGAATTCGATTACTGCTGCTGCCACGCATCGTTCGCCCTCAAGGAAGAGGGCTACGAAACGATCATGGTCAACTGCAATCCCGAAACGGTCTCGACCGATTACGACACTTCGGATCGTCTGTACTTCGAGCCACTCACGCTCGAGGACGTCCTGCACATCGTGCGCGAAGAGAAGCCCACCGGTGTGATTGTGCAGTTCGGAGGTCAGACTCCGTTGAATCTCGCGCTGGACCTTCAACACGCCGGCGTTCCTATTATCGGTACATCACCGGAATCGATCGACCTCGCCGAAGATCGAAAGCGGTTCGGCCAGTTGATCAACCAGCTCGAAATACCGCAGCCGATGAACGGAACCGCAGTCACTCTCGAGGAAGCACGGGCGGTTGCGCGGCAGATCGGATATCCCATCCTTGTTCGTCCATCGTATGTGCTCGGTGGCCGCGCAATGGTGATCGTCTATGACGAATCGTCGCTCGACAACTACATGAAGGCCGCCGTAGAGGTATCGCGCGAACGGCCGATTCTCATCGATAAATTCCTGGAAGATGCCTACGAAGTCGATGTCGACGCGCTGTGCGACGACGAGCAAGTCGTCATCGGCGGCATCATGGAACACATCGAAGAGGCGGGGATACACTCCGGTGACAGCTCCTGTGTTCTGCCGACGTACCAGCTGAGCGAAGAGTTACGCGAGACGATCCGCCGGTATACCGTTCGGCTCGGCCGCGCGCTGAATGTTATCGGACTGATGAACGTTCAGTTTGCCGTTCATGCCGGAAAAGTTTATGTGCTCGAAGTGAATCCTCGAGCGTCCAGGACCGTCCCGTTTGTGAGCAAGGCGACAGGAGTACCGCTTGCGAAGGTTGCTGCGAAATTGATGATCGGTAAGAAACTCCGTGACTTCGGCCTGCCCTCCGAACTCAAGGTCGATCAGTACTACGTCAAGTCTCCGGTATTTCCATTCATCAAGTTTCATGGTGTCGATACGATTCTGGGACCGGAAATGAAGTCCACCGGCGAAGTGATGGGTGTCGACAATAGTTTTGGTAAAGCGTACGTGAAGGCGCAGATCAGTGCCGGTTCTGTTTTGCCAAAATCCGGCGTGGCCTTCATCAGCGTTAACCAGCACGACAAGAGCGTGATCACGAAGATTGCCGCCGACCTTGTAGAGCAGGGCTTCAAGATTGTGGCCACCCGGGGAACGGCGCAGGTCCTGAGGAGCAACGGTGTTGAATCCGAGACTGTATACAAGGTCAATGAAGGCCGGCCCAACATCGTGGATTACATCAAGAGTGGGAAGATCGATCTGATCATCAACACGCCTTCCGGCAAACAATCCTTCTTCGATGACAAGGCCATTCGGCGCGCTGCGATCAACTACGGTATACCGTGCATCACGACAATGCCCGGGGCTGCGGCTGCCGTAAACGGAATCCGGGCACTCCGCCGCGAGACCCTGGGCGTTCAATCCCTACAGGAATACCACTCGGCCCGCCAATAACATTAGTAGAGTCAGTAAGTTAGCCTTATTGACTCGATCTAGACCCCACGTTAAATTCTCAGACCGCTAACTGAAGATTGGAGAAGGCATGCTGCGCGTACGTCTGCGCAATCAGTCCGGGTTCACTCTGATCGAGGTGATGATCGTCGCCACGATCGCCACCGTAATTACCGTTACGGCTATCCCCAACATCACGAATGCAATCGCAAACGCGAAGCTCCGCGCGAGCATGACCAGTCTTTCGGGTTTGTTGCAGAACACCCGAATGGTAGCCGTGAAGGAGAATCGGACGAAGACCGCGCGTTTTGAAGGCGGCACGACGACCCGCCTGATGGGCTACATACGTGACGCCGGTGATACGAGCACGCTCAGCACAATGGACTCTCAGGTTGAAATGGAGGCTCCGATCACAAAGTTGAGCACGCCTACCGGCCTGGGAGCACCTCCTGCAATCAGCACGACGGTGCTCGGTTTCACACCCCAGACCAGCGATCCTTCGTTTAATACGCGCGGGTTGCCGTGTTTGTACTCGGGCGGAACCTGTCCGACGAATTACGGATTTATTTATTACTTCAAAGACAACCGGACCTCAGGCATCGGCGGTTGGGCGGCAATCTCCCTTTCGCCGGCAGGCAGAATCAAGCGATGGTTTTGGAACAGATCAGCATGGACGGAATAACGGCGGAAAGAAAGAAGAGAGACCCGCAAGCGGGCATCACGATGATCGAGTTGATGATGGCCGGCGCGATTCTCGTTATTACTTCGTTGGGAATGGTCGGTCTGATCATCGGTTCGATTGCGACAAACAACCGAAATAAGATGGACAGCACCCAAAGCATGCTGTCGACGTCGATTCTCGAGCAGATCAATTCGACGTTTATCGGATCGGGAACGTCAACGCTGACCGATTGTGCGGGCACTACCTGGACCATCGACACGACAGTTCCAGTCGCAGGGTACGCCGGCGCCACTTTGAATGGCGCCATGATCGACTTCAGCCAGACCAGCCCACCAGCTGGTTACTACATGAACTATGTCTTGAACAGCCCTTGCACAAGCGTGGGTGCGGTGCAGGGCATTTACGACGTGCGATGGCATTTGGATCGTATCAGCGGCACGAACACATTTCTGCTGACGGTGAGTTCGAGGTTCAAAAATCATGCAGGAGGTGATCGGTTCTTTGCATTGCCGGTGACCCTGCGCGTCATGTCCGGCAACTAGGCACGATATATGGCGACGAAGAGAAGAACTACAAAATCGGTTGCGGCGGGTTTCTCCCTGATCGAAACCATGATCGTAATGGTGATCCTGCTGACATTGACGGCATCGATTTTTCAGATGATCAACACTTCCACTCAGCGTTCGTCGACAGAACAAACCAAACTCGACATGTTCCAGGAAGCACGAGAATTCATGGATCAGATGTCGCGCGATCTCCGTCAGGCAGGATATCCCAGCCCCCGTAATGTTGACCCATCTCTTATTACGCAGAGCCCGTTAAGAAACGACAAGGACGCCGCGGTCGGCGTTGTCAAGGTCGACACAGGAGATCTCTGGTTCGAAGGCGATATGGATGGAATGGGCGTCGTATCCGTGGTCAAGTACCATTACGACAGCAGTACAACCAACGGCTGTCCCTGTCTGAAACGCAGCCAATTACCGAAAGTCGACGGCGACGTTCTCACCGAAGGCGCTGGTGGTCAGACTCCTGCTTCGTATCAGGTCGAAGTGCAAGGAGTTCTGAGCTCGAACATCTTTTCTGCGTATAACAACGGAACGACTGTCGGTCTACCGGTGACTATAACCAGCGGCAGCGGCGCTACGATGGCCGCCACAGATACGATACAAGCCATCCTCACCCTTCAAGCCGCGACGGTCGATCCGCAAACGCGAAAGAAACCGGTCACGAGTCTTGTGACGACCGTGCGACTCAACAATTGTTCCCAGGCGGCAATCGGGTTCCAGACCAGTTGTCAATAGCAACACGGAAGGATGAATTGATGAATTGTCGAAACAGGAAAAACGAACGTGGAATAGCAATGCTCGTCGTTTTGTTTTCCGTTCTCCTTTTGAGCGTCATCGGATTGGGAATGATGTATTCGACGAACATGGAGAGCTCCATCAATTCCAATTATCGCGACAAGCAGACGGCGTTCTACGCGGCTCTCGCCGGCCTTCAGGAAGCTCGGGATCGTATCCAGCCCGCGACGCACAACATCGTCGCACCAACGCAGTTGCCTTCGACAAGTCTTGCCAACATCATTTACATCGTTTCGAATTACTCGACGGTCAAACCCTGGCTTATCAGCGGTTCGTACCCCGATACCGAACTCTGCCATGAAAACGTTCTCAGTATACCTGTCGGAACACCCGGGGTTCCGTGTACGGCGATTGCGTCCGGGACAAGCTGGTTCTCATACGTCGACGACAGCCAGAGTTCATCCGCTCCATGGAATCTAACCCATCCTCTCGACTTGAAGTGGGTACGAATCCAGCTCAAGGGAAATAACAACACACCTGTACCTGTAAATGGCGATCCCATGAACAGTGACCAGACGTGCTGGACGGGCACAAATCAGATGTCGACTCCCACCGGATACACCACGGGCTGTCATCCCGTCGGCCCGGTCACAGCTGTTTTCATGGTCACTTCAGGCACCGGCTATACTTCCGCGCCGACGGTTAGTTTTGCGGGCGGTGGCGGCACAGGTGCAACGGCGACGGCACACATGGCTGCCGAGCAAACGGGTTATATTTCCGCGATCACGCTGACCACGGGTGGTTCGGGCTACACCTCCCAGCCCACCATTACGATCACCGGCGGCGCTGGTTCCGGCGCCACAGCGACAGCTGTGCTCGGCACGACCGGTGTTGTGACGACAGATCCCGGTGTTGTAACCGCCATTAGTTTGGTGACCGGCGGTACTTACACAACTGCGCCGACCGTGACGCTCAGCGGTGGCGGCGGTGTAGGCGCAAGCGCTGTCGCGATTCTCGGAACGTCCGGTACGGTTGTCACGACCGGTTATGTCGACAGCATTGCGTCATGGACCGGCGGCACCGGTTATACCAGTGCTCCTACAATCAACTGGAGTGGCGGTGGCGGAGGAAGTGGCGCAGCCGCTACAGCGACACTGGGTACGACAGGAATCGTAAAAAGCATCGCGGTCACGAGCACTGGGACTCAATGCTATTCACAGGCTTCCGATGTTGTGATCACGTTCACCGGAGGTGGTGGTTCAGGAGCGGCGGCCACTGCGGTCCTGGACACAACTCGATCGTGCATCTTCTCGGTGAACATACCGTCGCCGACGCCGAAATGTACCCTCAAGTTAACGGGGTATGACCATCAGGACAACGTGACGTTCGCATCGGGCAATCAGAGCGGAACTGGAACTTTATATGTGTCCAGTGCCGACAACAAGTCGCCGGCCGGCTTCACCGTTGTCAATCCCGGTAACGGGTATTCGACTTCACCGATTGGTCCGACGAATATTCAACTCGCCTCGGGCAGTTGGAATGGTGGCGGAAATTGCTCTAATCTCCAGGGCACCATCACGACGGGTTATCACATCGCGTCTATAAATGTGACGAATAGCGGAACCGGATATACGTCGAACCCCACGATCACGATCAGCGGCGGTGTCGGAACGACGAGTCAGCCGAGCGCGACGGTCACGCGTGGTTTTCCGATTACTGCAATTACACTAACGTCGGGTGGAAGCGGGTATACATCAACGCCGACCATGAGCTTTACCGGAGGTGGCGGCAGCGGAGCCACAGCCACCGCACATATTACGACGACGAGCACAACGGTCTATCCGGTCGTCGCTGTTAACGTTACTGCCGGCGGAAGCGGATATACCACCGCACCCACAGTGATCTTCAGCGGAGGCGGCGGTTCGGGTGCCGTGGCCACCGCCAGTGTCTCCACATCAACGCAGACAACCTATTCCGTTGCGTCGGTGACGGTTAACACGGGTGGCATGAACTATAACCCGGCGAACCCACCAACAATCACGTTCAGCGGGGGCGGCGGTTCCGGAGCAGCAGGTATTCCAGTGTTTTCGACAATGCCCAGCGGCACCTATTTTGTCGACTATGTCACTGTTGACATGCACGGCACGGGCTACACGTCTAATCCCGCTGTAAACTTCACCGGCGGCGGAGGTGCGGGCGCTACAGCGGTCTCGCAGGTCAGCGGAGGAACGAAATTTGGACAGGTCTGGCTACTCACGTCGTTTGCCGAGACGATAACCGGAGCTCGTTCCATGTTGCAGATGGAGGTCGCCAGCCCAGTTATTGGATATGCACCGGGAGGTGCACTTACCCTCGACGGCCCGAACCCGACCATCGATGCAATGCCGAACTCAAGTCTGTTTTTCATCGACGGCCACGACACTAACAGCTGTAGTGGTACAGCGGAACCTCTCCATCCTGCGATTGACGGCTACGATGATCCGAACAATCCCACTCCAACAAGTTCGGTGGAGACGATCAAAGCTTCTCTCCCGAGGCCCGATCATTACATCGG
>Ga0075424_100001985_pt1 | contig 18404 bp, 15 predicted proteins | sample SoiMethybrSBSTD3_FD_75301 | JGI IMG/M metagenome (GOLD analysis project Ga0075424, IMG submission 75301) | Bulk soil microbial communities from a Populus tree surrounding site in Tennessee, USA - Soil MetaG P. TD hybrid SBSTD3 | ecosystem: Environmental > Terrestrial > Soil > Tree plantation...
AGGCTGCTCGCCGGCATCGGCCCGCCGAACAGTTTCTGCGTGCCCTCGGGCGTGCGGGTCTCGGCGATGATCTTCACCTTGCCGTCCTTCTCGAGCATGGTCACGGCCGGGTCGGTCTGGGAGACGACGTCGACACGGCCCTGATCCACCGCGGCGATCACGCTCGCGCCTGCGCCTACACCGATGATCGCGACGTCGGTCGGCTTCAGACCGCCCTGCGCGAGCAGATAGTTGACCACCATGTTGGTGCTCGACCCCGGCGCGCTCACGCCGACCTTCAGCCCTTTCAGGTCCTTCGGCGACTTGTACTTGTCAGCCAGCTTGGTCGAGATCGCGACGCTGATCTGCGGCGACGCGCCGGCGAGGACGAACGCCTGGAAGCTCTGCTTTCGGGACTGCATGTTGATGGTGTGCTCGTAGGCACCGGCCACGACATCGGCGCTGCCGCCGACGACCGCCTCGAGAGAGCGCGTGCCCCCCGCAAAATCGCTGATGCGAACGTTGAGACCCTCGTCCTTGAAGTAGTTGAGTCGCTCGGTCAGCACCAGCGGCAGGTAATAAAGGCCGGACTTGCCGCCGACAGCAATATGGACGTCGGTTTTCTCGAGCTGCGCCTGGGCAGCGGGCGCGACCAGCAATAGCGAAAGCAGCAGCGTTTTCATGATCCCTCCTCCACCGCGAATCTACTAGATTTCCCTGCGCTCCAGCAGGGCTTGCGAGATCGTACCGGCGTCGACGTACTCGAGCTCGCCGCCGAGCGGCACGCCGCGCGCGATCCGGCTCACTCGCAGCTTGCGCGCCCGCAGCATCTCCGCCACATAGTGCGCCGTCGCCTCGCCCTCGTTGGTGAAATTCGTCGCCAGGATGACCTCTTGCACCTCCCCGCCGCTTGCACGCTCGAGCAGCCGGTCCAGGCCGATATCACGCGGGCCGACACCGTCGAGCGGCGACAGGCGGCCCATCAGCACGAAATACATGCCCGAGTAGCTCATGGTCTGCTCGATCGTCGCCAGATCGGCGGGCGTCTCCACGACACAGAGAAGCGAAGTATCGCGACGTGGCGAGCGGCACAGCGAGCAGGTCTCCTCTTCGCTGAAGTTGTGGCAGCGCGCGCAGCGGCGAACGCCGGTCAATGCGCCTTCGAGCGCCTGCGCGAGCTCGGCCGCGCCGGCGCGCTCGTGCTGCAGCAGGTGATAGGCCATGCGCTGCGCGGAACGCGGGCCGACTCCGGGCAGGACGCGCAGCGCCTGCAGCAGGCGCTCGAGTCCCTTCGCCGTCGGAACGGCGCTCTTGCTCAAAACGGCAGCTTGAAACCCGGGGGCAGGCCGAGGCCGGCCGTCATGCCCGCCATCTTCTCGCCGATCGTCGCCTCGACCTTTCGCGCGGCGTCGTTGAACGCCGCGGTCAGGAGATCCTCCAGCATTTCCTTGTCGTCGCCGACCAGCGAGGGATCGATCGATACGCGCTTCACCTCGTGCTTGCAGGTCATCTGCACCTTCACCATGCCGGCGCCGGACTGTCCCTCGACTTCCATGCTGCCCAGGCTCTCCTGCATGCGGCGCATGTTCTCCTGCATCATCTGCGCCTGCTTCATCAGCTGCCCGATGTTGCCTTTCATCAGCGCCTCATTTCCGTTTCATTTTCCGTCGGACCGGATGCTCGAGTCGACGACCTTGCCGTCGAGCAGGTTGACGAGATCGTTGACGAAGCCGTCCTTCTGCACCGCTTGCGCAGCGGCGGCGCGCGACGCGTCGCGCTCGCCGGCCTCGATCGCCGCCGCGGTGGCGCCGGAGGTGTCTCCCACGGAGACCTTGATGGTCACCGCGCTGCCGAGATGCTGCTCCAGCGCGGCCTTGAGTTTGTCCTGATAGCTGCGCTCGGCAAGGTACGCCTTCGATTTCGGCACGACCAGTTCGAACAGCGACCCTTCGCGCCGCTTCAGCTCGGCGTGTCGCCCGAGCTCGCGCGCCGCACCGGTCACCGGCAGCGCTTGCACGAGCTGCGGCCACGCGCTCTCGCCTTTCGTTCCTGTCGCGGCGGGCTTTTTCGCCGGTGGCGCGATCGGTCGACCTTCGCTCTCGGGGCGGAAGGCGAGCATCCGCAGGATGGTCATGACGAAGCCGCCATGCTCGTCGGGCGCGAGCGGCAGATCCTCACGGCCCTGCAGCGCGATCTGGTAGCAGAGCTGCACCAGCTCGGCGTCGAGGCGGCCGGCGAGCTCCAGCACCCGCGCGCGCTCCGGCAGGTCGGCCTCGAGCGCTTCCGGCGCCGATTGCCCCAGCGCGATCCTGAGCAGCACGCTCGCCAGGTCGGCGAGCGCGGTGTCGAACGAAAGGCTGCGCGCCTGCATTTCGCCGGCGATGGCGACGGCCGCCGCTGCATCGCCCGCGGCAATGTTCTCGAGCAGGCGCAGGAGGTATCCCTGGTCGATCGCGCCGAGCATCTCGGCGACGCCCGCAGCCGCGACCTTGCCGCCGCCGTGCGCGATCGCCTGATCGAGGAGCGAGAGCGCGTCGCGCATGCTGCCCGACGCGGCGCGGCCGATGAGCGATAGCGCATCGCCTTCGTACGGGATCTTCTCTTCTTTGAGCAAGCCTTCGAGGTGGACGCGGATCGCCTCGCGCGGCATCTGCTTCAGGTTGAATTGCAGGCAGCGGCTAAGCACCGTGACCGGGATTTTCTGCGGATCGGTGGTCGCGAGGATGAACTTGAGGTGCTCGGGCGGCTCCTCCAGCGTCTTCAGCATCGCGTTGAACGCATGCCCGGAGAGCTGATGCACCTCGTCGATCACGTACACCTTGAAGCGGCCCGCGGTCGGCGTGTAGACCGAGCGCTCAAGGAGCTGCGTCATCTCGTCGACGCCCCGGTTCGACGCGGCGTCGAGCTCAAGGTAGTCCGGGAAGCGGCCGGCATCGATCTGCGTACAGGCGCTGCATCGGTTGCAAGGCTGCGCGGTCACACCGGTTTCGCAGTTCAGGCACTTCGCGAGGATGCGCGCGAGCGTCGTCTTGCCGACGCCGCGCGTGCCCGTGAACAAGTACGCATGGTGCAGACGCTTCTGCTCGAGCGCGTGCCGTAGAGCGCGCACCACGTGCTCCTGCCCTACCAGGCTGCCGAAATCCTTCGGCCGCCACTTGCGTGCAAGTACTTGATAGCTCATCGCTTAGAAGTTAGGTGGCGAGCCTTGCCCCCGGCACTTGCAGGGGCCGGCTGTGGCTGCTTCCTTCCGGACCTGACCAGGTTCACCAGACTGCAATGCGGGGAGGCCCGCCACGAAGCATTGTAAGGCAGCGAAACAGGGGTTTGCGAAAGCGCGCCGTCAGCTTGCAGTCAGCGCCTCGAACTTATTCTGCCAATCGAAGCATCCTCCTCCATCGCGTGCCCGATGCGCGATGGTTCAACGCCCAGCGTGCGAAAGCCCGCCGGGCGTTTTTCTTGATGGACTACCATTCGGCGATGCAGCTCTCGGCCCAGCTGGCGATGTGGGGGTGCACGGTGTTCGCCCTGACCTGCCTAGGCTTCGCCCTAGACGCGTTCCTGGGGCTGGGCTACCTGACCGAGCTGGACGTGCGCGAGTCGGCGTCGAGCTACGCCTGGTTCTGGACGTTCCTCGGCGTGATGACCGCGGGAATCGGAGTGGTGTATTGGCGGGTGCTCACAAAGGCCTCGCAGGAAGCCGACTGAACTGGCGGAGAGAGTGGGATTCGAACCCACGGTACGCTATTAACGTACACACGCTTTCCAAGCGTGCGCCTTAAGCCGCTCGGCCATCTCTCCGCAGACCGGGGATTTTAGCCCCACGCCAAAAAAGAAGCCCGCTCGAGAGCGGGCTTCCTTATGGTCTGCTCGGGTTCGGCTAGCGAATTGTCGCTGGCGACATCCCCTCTTCCCAGATGCTGTTCTTTCGCGTCTCCGGCATCAGGAACACGCCGAGCACGAAGCACACCGCAGGGACGATGATCGGATAGAGCAGCGCGCTGCCGAGGCTGCCAGTCGCCGCGAACGCCGCGGAGGTGATGAACGGCACCAGACCGCCGCCCCAGCCGTTGCCGATGTGGTAAGGCACGGAGACCGAGGTGTAGCGGATCCTCCCGGGGAAGTACTCCGCGAGGAACGCGCCGATCGGCCCGTACACCATGCCCACATACGACACCAGGATGGCGACGATCAGGATCGCGATCGGATAGTTCACCGCGCCCGGCTTGGTCACCGTTCCCAGCCACATGTACAGCGGGTAGTAGGTCACCGCAGCGAGCAGGAATCCGCCGAGGATGATCGGCTTGCGGCCGATGATGTCCGACAGCCAGCCGTAGAAGATGAGCGTCGGCGTGCCGATGATCAGTCCGGCACCGACGATCCACGCGGTGGTGATCGGGTCCAGCTTGGACACCTGCTGCAGGTAGTAGAGCGCCCAGAACTGGCCGCTGTACCACACCACGCCCTCGCCGATCACGATGATGGACGCGATGAGAACGAACTTGATGTTCGCGCTCATGAACGCTTCTTTCCAAGGGTTCTTCGTCATGCCCCCCTTGGCCTTGATCTCCTCGAAGACCGGCGTCTCCTGCAGCTGCAGCCGGATCCAGATCGCGACCGCGACGAGCAGGAAGGAGATCAGGAATGGCACGCGCCACGCCCAATCGTTGAACACGTCGTTGCCCCAGTACGTGCGGCAGCCGAGGATCACGGCCAGCGAGACGACGATGCCGAGGGTTGGCGAGGTCTGCAGCCATCCCGTGTAGTAGCCGCGGCGCGCGTCGCTGACGTGCTCGGCGACGTAGGTAATCGCGCCGCCGTACTCCCCGCCAAGGCACAGGCCCTGAATCATCCGCAGCGCGAACAGGATGAATGCGGCGGTGAGGCCGATGTCCTGATAGGTCGGCAGCAGGCCGATGCAGCCGGTGCCGATGCCCATGCCGCTCAGCGTGATAAGGAACGTGTACTTCCGCCCGACGCGATCGCCCATCCAGCCGAACAGGAACGCTCCCAGCGGCCGGATCAGGAATCCTGCGGTGAACAGCGCGATCGTGCTAAGCAGGGCGGCGACCGGGTGGGTCTTGTCGAAGAACTTGACCGACAGAACCGCAGCCAGGCTGCCGAAAATGTAGAAGTCGTACCACTCGATGACGTTTCCAACTGCGGCGGCAACGATCACCGTTCGGAAATTCTTGGGAACTGCGGCAGCCATCTCCCCTCCTTTTGACTTCTTCGTATGTCAGGTTGAGCCGACCGAGACCCTCTCCGGGCCCCCCGACCCACTTCCGATGCTAGCCCTCCGGTCCGGCCGCATCCATTAGGGAAAACCCTAACGTCAGCTGAACCAGCTCGGCCACCGAGTCCACCCCCATCTTCTCCATCAGCTTGGCGCGGTGGAACTCGACGGTCTTGACGCTGACATCGAGCTCGTCAGCGATGATCTTGTTCTGCTTGCCCTCGATGACGCGCTGCAGCACGGCCCGCTCCCGGTCGGTCAGCGTGGCGATCCGGGTAGCCGCGTGCGCATGGCGGGCGCGGCGCTCGCGATTCTCGGCGTCCCGCTGGAACGCCTTCTCCACGATCGAGACCGCCTGTCGATAGCTGAAGGGTTTCTCGATGAAATCGACGGCGCCTTCCTTGATCGCCGTAACGGCGGTGCGCACGTCGCCATGGGCGGTGACGAAGATGATCGGGATGTCGACCTGCCTGCGCTTGAGATGCTCCTGCAACTCCAGGCCGCTCATGCCAGGCAGCCGCAGGTCGAGCACCAGGCAGCCGGGCGCGCCGGTCTGGTATTCGGCGATGAACTCCGGCGCGGAATTGAACGTGCGGACTGCGATGCCGTTCGATTCCATCAGCCACGTCCAGAGCGTGCGGATGGATTCGTCGTCTTCGACGACATACGCGGTCGGTGTCATGCCGCCTGCCTCGATAGCGTGGCGTCGGCGCACGGCAGCGTGAACGAGAAGCAGCTGCCTTTCCCGCCGCCGCTCGTCACCCAGATGCGCCCGCCGAAGTGCTCGACGATCCGGCGGCAGATGTGCAGGCCGAGCCCGCTGCCGCCCGCCGGACTGCGCCCCGCCTGCCGGAACTTGTCGAAGATGATCTCGCGGTCGCGCGCATCGACGCCGGGGCCGTTGTCTCGCACGTCCACGCGCAGGAACCCGCCCTCCTCGATGAGACCGATTTCCACGCGCCCCCGTCCCGGCTCGCAGAATTTTGCGGCATTGGAGAGGAGATTCAGCACCACCTGGATGATGCGGTCGACGTCGGCGCGCACCACCGGCACGCGCTCAGGCGTCCGCAGCTGAACCGCGATGCGCCGCTCCTGGAACACCTGGCTCATCCGCGCCAGCGCGTCGGCGAGCAGGGCGCGCATGTCGACCCCGGCCACCCGCCATTCGGCCCTGCCCGCCTCGATGCGCGCGAGGTCGAGCACCTGGTTGATGAGGCGCGTCAGCCGCTCGGTTTCCTTGGTGATGATGGCGAGGAACTGCGCGCGCTGCTCGCCGGCCATCTGCGGGTTGTCGTACAGGATCTGGCTGAAAGCGCGGATCGAGGTGAGCGGCGTGCGCAGCTCGTGCGATACCGTCGCGACGAACTCGTCCTTCAGCCGGTCGAGCTCGGTAAGCCGCTCGTTGGCCGCGCGCAGCTCCTGCGTCGCGCGCTCGAGCTCCTGGGATTTCTGCTCCAGCCGGTGGCTGTAGACGATGATCTGCGATGCCTCGTCGAGCATCGTCCGCACCTCGTCGAGAGACAGCGCCTCCTCCTTCACGACCGACGCGATCATGATGTGGGCGGACGCCGCGCCGATCACGCCCGCGAGCTGCGTCTCGACGTAGTGCACGAGATCGGCGTCAGCCTGCACCTGGCTGCGCTCGACGTGGCGCACCCGCGCGTACGCGGCGAACACCTCTTCCGCGGCCTGCGCACCGACGAAGCGGGCGAGCAGATCGTACAGGTCGCGCAGCGAAGCCGTGCCGCGCCAGAACCGGGGGCTCGCGGCCTCGCGCGGCCGCTTGAACACGTCGACGAACAAGCTCGCCTGGCGGTGCTCTTCCACGCTCGGCGCCCGGAGAAGCGACACGGTCACGTAACCGCCGACGTTGGCGAGCATGCTCCAGATCATCGCGTGCGTGATCTGGTCCAGGCCGGAGACGCCAAACAGGGCGAGCGGCTTCAGCAGCTCGATGCCGAACGGGCCGGTATCGAGAAAGCTGAGCGGCAGCCAGCCGGAGCGCGCGAATGCGGGCAGCAGCAGCGTGTAGACCCAGACGGCGAAGCCGGCGCTGAGCCCGACCAGCGCGCCGCGCCGCGTGCCGCCTTTCCAGAAGATGCCGCCCAAGGTTGCCGGAGCGAACTGCGCGACCGCCGCGAAAGAGATCAGGCCGATCGAGACCAGCGCGTAGGCCTCGCCGGCGAGGCGGAAATAGAGGTAGCCGAGCAGCAGGATGAGCAGGATGGCGCCGCGGCGGATGCCGAGCAGCAGCCCGGTCAGGTCGCGGCGCTCCGTGAGGCGCAGCGCGCGCATGCGCAGCAGCACCGGCATCAGCAGGTCATTGCACACCATGGTGGAAAGCGCGATGGTCTCGACGATCACCATGCCGGTCGCGGCCGATAGTCCGCCGATGAACACCACCAGCGCGAGCAGCTCCTGCTTCCCGGCCATCGGCAGGGTGAGGACGAACGCGTCGGCATCGCTGCCCTTCGGGAAGTGCAGCAACCCGCCGAAGGCGAGCGGCAGCACGAAGATGTTGATCGCCAGCATGTACAGCGGGAACAGCCAGATCGCCTTGCGCAGGTGCTTCTCGTCCTTGTTCTCGATCACCGTCACCTGGAACTGCCGCGGCAGGAAAATGATCGCGAACATCGACAGGATGGTCAGCCAGATCCAGCTGGAGTAGTCGCCGGCAACACCACCGAGCGGCGCGAGCATGGCGCTCAGCTCGGGCGCGGCGGCGGCGCGGGCGAAGATGTCGCCGAACCCGTTGTACAGCCCCCAAGTCACCCAGGCGCCGACGGCGAGGAACGCGATCAGCTTCACCAGCGACTCGAAGGCGATCGCGGCGACCATGCCTTCGTGGTGCTCGGACGCGTCGAGGTGGCGCGTGCCGAACAGGACGGTGAACGCCGCGAGGATCAGCGCCACCCAGAGCGCGGTGTCGGCGCCCGGGACGCCGCCGGTGATGGTCGTGAAGCTGGCCGAGACCGCCTTCAGCTGCAGCGAGATGTACGGCAGGATGCCGATCACCGCGATCACCGTCACCACGCCGCCGAGCAGCGCGCTCTTGCCGTAGCGCGAGGCGATGAAATCGGCGAGCGAGGTGATGCGGTTCTGCTTGCTGATGCGCAGGATCTTGCGCATCACCAGCCACCAGAGCGCGATCATCAGCGTCGGGCCGATGTAGATCGGCAGGAAGCCGACGCCGTTCTCGGCGGCGCGGCCGACGCTGCCGTAGAACGTCCACGCGGTGGCATAGACCGCGAGGGAAAGGCTGTAGATGTAGGGACTGGCGATCACCGAGCGGCCGGCGTCGGCGCGCTCGTCGGCGTAGTAGGCGATCGCGAACAGCAGCCCGAGGTAGCAGAAGGAGATGAAGACGACGGTCCAGGTCGCGAGCACCCGCGCTTCCCCCTACTCCCGCCGCTCCACCACCAGCGCCATCAGCGCGATCAGCGCCGCCCAGGCGACGAAGAAATACGCGTACAGGACCGGGATGCCGAAGACGCTCGCCTCGACGTTGAACGCAGCAAGCAGCGGATAGCTGAACAGCAGGAAGCCGAGCAGCGCCAGCGCGGCCAGGCGTTGCGCGCGGACGTCGAACTCTTCCATCGCTATCTGACCTGCTTCAACTGCTCCAGGATCGCAGGATTTTCGAGCGTCGACACGTCCTGCGTGATCTCCTCGCCCTTGGCGATCGCACGCAGCAGGCGCCGCATGATCTTTCCCGAGCGGGTCTTCGGCAGGTTGTCGCCGAAGCGGATGTCCTTCGGCTTGGCGATCGCGCCGATCTCCTTGCCGACCCAGTCGCGGAGCTCCTTCGCGATCTTCTGCGCTTCCTCGCCGGATGGAAGCGTCCGCTTCAGCACGACGAAGGCGCAGACCGCCTCACCGGTGAGCTCATCGGGCCGTCCGACCACTGCTGCCTCGGCGACCAGCTTGGTGTGCGCCACGAGCGCCGACTCGATCTCCATCGTGCCGAGGCGGTGGCCGGAGACGTTCAGCACGTCGTCGATCCGCCCGACGATGCGGAAGTAACCCTCCTCGTCGGTGCTTGCGCCGTCGCCTGCGAGGTAGAGCTTGCGGCCGAACTCGTCCGGCCAGTAGGTCTTCACGTAACGATCGGGATCGCCCCAGATCGTGCGCAGCATCGACGGCCACGGCCGCTTGATGACGAGGATGCCGCCCTTGCCCCTGCCCACGGGGTGCCCGGTCTCGTCGACGATGTCGGCGAAGATGCCCGGCAAGCCCAGCGTCGCCGACCCCGGTTTGGTCGGGATCGCGCCGGGCAGCGGCGTGATCATGTGGCCGCCGGTCTCCGTCTGCCACCAGGTGTCCACGATCGGGCAGCGACCGCCGCCGACGGTCTCGTGATACCACATCCACGCTTCCGGATTGATCGGCTCGCCCACCGTGCCGAGGATGCGCAGCGACGAGAGGTTGTATTTCTTCGGCAGGTCACCGCCGGCCTTGATGAGCGAGCGGATCGCGGTCGGCGCCGTGTAGAAGACGTTGACCTTGTGGTCCTGGATGACTTTCCAGAAGCGCCCGGCGTCCGGATAGGTTGGCACGCCCTCGAACACCACTTCGGTCGCGCCGACCGCGAGCGGGCCGTAGCAGATGTAGGTGTGGCCTGTCACCCAGCCGACGTCCGCCGTGCACCAGAAGACGTCGCTCGGCTTGTTGTCGAACACCCACTTCATCGTCATCGCCGCCCAGAGCAGGTAGCCGCCGGTGGAGTGCTGGATTCCCTTCGGCTTGCCGGTCGAGCCCGACGTATAGAGGATGAAGAGCGGGTGCTCGGCGTCGACGAAGGTCGGTTCGCAACTGTCCGCCTGGCCTTTCACCGCGTCGTCCCACCAGGTGTCGCGCCCGGCCTGCATCGCCACCTTGCTGCCCGAGCGCTTGTAAACGAAGACGTTCTTGATCGCCTCGCAGCCGCCCATCGCGAGCGCCTCGTCGACCACCGGCTTCAGCGGAATCTCCTTGCCGCCGCGGAACTGGCCATCGGCGGTGATCACCGCGATCGCGCCGGCATCGATGATCCGCTCCTGCACGCTCTTGGCCGAAAAACCGCCGAACACGACGGAGTGCGTGGCGGCGATGCGCGCGCACGCCTGCATCGCGACGACTGCCTGGATCGACATCGGCATGTAGATCAGGACCCGATCGCCCTTCTTGATGCCCTTCGCCTTGAGCGCGTTGGCGAAGCGGCACACCTCGTGATAGAGGTTCTTGTAGGTGATCTTGGTGACCTTGCCGTCGTCGGCCTCGAAGATGATCGCGGTCTTGTCGGGCTGCGTCTTGAGGTGCTTGTCGAGGCAGTTGGCCGACGCGTTCAGCTCGCCGTCGTGGAACCAGCGGAAGAACGGCGCCTTCGATTCGTCGAGGGTTTTGGTGAAGGGCTTCGACCAGATCAGGTTCTCGCGCGCAAGGCGCGCCCAGAAACCCTCGAAATCGCGCTCGGCTTCCGCGACCAGCTTGCGATACGCCTCCATGCCGGAAATGTTGGCCTGCTTGACGAACGCAGGCGACGGCGGGAAGACGCGCTTTTCCTTCAGCACCGTTTCGATGTTCGAAGACATTCCTCTCCTCCTTGCCTCGCATACAATCTTAGCGCATGACGACGATCAAGAAGGCGGACCTGATCCAGAGCGTCGCCGACGCGCTGCAGTTCATTTCCTACTACCACCCCGCCGACTACATCCGCGCCCTCGGCCGAGCGTACGAGCGGGAGCAATCCGCCGCGGCGAAGGACGCGATCGCGCAGATTCTCAGCAATTCGCGCATGTGCGCCGAGGGCCACCGGCCGATCTGCCAGGACACCGGCATCGTCAACGTCTTCGTCAAGGTCGGCATGGACGTGCGCTTCGACTTCAATACCTCATTCGAGGATGCGATCAACGAAGGCGTGCGCCGCGCCTACCTGGATCCGGACAACAAGCTGCGCGCCTCGGTGCTCGACGAATCGGATTTCGGGCGGAAGAACACGAAAGACAACACGCCGGCGGTGATCAGCGTGCAGCTCGTGCCGGGCGACAAGGTCGAGATCGACGTGGCGGCCAAGGGCGGCGGCTCCGAAGCGAAAGCCAAGTTCGCGATGCTCAACCCGTCGGACTCGATCGCCGACTGGGTGGTGAAGACCGTTCCGTCGATGGGGGCGGGCTGGTGCCCGCCGGGAATGCTCGGCATCGGCATCGGCGGTACGGCCGAGAAGGCGATGCTGCTCGCCAAGGAATCGCTGATGGAGTCGATCGACATGGCGGAGCTGAAGACGCGCGGAGCGAAGACCGCGGTCGAGAAGCTGCGCGTTGAGCTCTACGACAGGGTCAACGCCCTCGGCATCGGCGCGCAGGGACTCGGTGGGCTTTCGACCGTGCTAGACGTCAAGATCCGCACCTACCCCGCGCACGCGGCCAACCGCCCGGTGGCGATGATCCCCAACTGCGCGGCGACACGGCATGCGCATTTCGTGCTCGACGGCTCGGGGCCGGCTGAGTTCGAGGAACCGAAGCTTTCGGACTGGCCGAACGTCACGTGGAAACCGGATGCGAGTTCCAAGCCTGTGGATTTGAATAAATTGAATAAAGAAGAAGTTGCTTCGTGGAAGCCCGGTCAGCGCTTGCTGCTCTCGGGGAAACTGCTCACAGGGCGTGACGCCGCCCACAAGAGAATCCAGGAATTTCTCGAGCAGAAAAAACCGCTCCCGGTGGACTTTCGCAACCGGGTCATCTACTACGTCGGGCCGGTTGACCCGGTGCGCGATGAGGTGGTCGGTCCCGCTGGCCCGACCACGTCGACGCGCATGGACAAGTTCACCGACATGATGCTCGGCGGCACCGGGCTCATCGCCATGGTCGGCAAGGCCGAGCGCGGACCCGCCGCCATCGAGTCGATCCACAAGCACAAAGCCGCCTACCTGATGGCGGTCGGCGGCGCCGCCTATCTCGTCTCCAAGGCGATCCGCAAGTCGAAAGTCCTGGCGTTCGAAGACCTCGGCATGGAGGCGATCTACGAGTTCGAGGTGAAGGACATGCCGGTGACGGTCGCGGTCGACGCGAACGGCACGTCGGTGCACACCACCGGCCCCGCCGAGTGGTCGAAGAAGATCGTCGAGCTCAAGCTTCCCGTTACCGCCGCGTGACCGCGCAAGTCCATATCTGCGAAGTGGGGCCGCGCGACGGCCTGCAGAACGCGCACCACCTGATGCCGACCGAGGCGAAGAAGACCTGGATCCGCGCCCTCGCCGCCGCGGGCCTGAGAGAGATCGAGGTCGGCTCGTTCGTCCCCCCGAAGCTCATTCCGGCCATGGCCGATACCGGGGAAATTGTTTCTTTTGCGAAAACGATTTCCGGTTTGACGGTGGTCGCTCTCGCGCCGAACCTGAAAGGCTTCCAGCGCGCGCTCGAGGCGGGAGCGCACAAGGTCACCTTTCCGGTCTCGGCGAGCCGCAAGCACAGCGAATCCAACGTGCGCATGACACCGGAGCAGATGATCGAGGAGGTGCGCAAGTGCGCGCAGCTTCCTCATCCCGGCGTCGAGATCGAAGGCGCGGTCTCGACCGCGTTCGGCTGCACGCTGCAGGGCGAGGTGCCGGAAGACGACGTAGTGCGCATCGCCGCGGCGCTCGCCGAGTTCTGCGATTGCGTGGCGCTCGCCGACACGGTCGGCTATGCCAACCCGGCTCAGATCAAGAGAATCTTTTCTCGTGTCAGAAAAGAGATCGGCCACAAGCTCGAAGCTGCTCACCTGCACAACACGCGCGGCCTCGGCCTTGCAAACGCGCTCGCCGCCTACGAAGAAGGCGTGCGCCATTTCGACAGCTCGATGGGCGGACTCGGCGGTTGCCCGTTCGCGCCCGGCGCGAGCGGCAACGTGATCACCGAGGACCTGGTGTTCATGTTCGAGAGCATGGGCGTTAGGACCGGCATCGAGCTGGAGAAACTGTTTTTCGCAAGAAAGACCCTCATCCAGGGCTTGCCGGGCGAGCCGATCTACGGTCACACCCCCGACGCAGGTCTGCCTAAAGGATTCCGTGCTGCCGCTTGAGGGTGTGCGCGTCGTCGAGTTCGCGCACATGGTGATGGGCCCCTCCTGCGGACTGGTGCTCGCCGACCTCGGCGCCGAAGTGATCAAGGTCGAGCCGCTCGCCGGCGACAACACCCGTCGCCTCGAGGCCGCAGGCGCGGGATTCTTCCCGGTCTTCAACCGCAACAAGAAGAGCCTGGCGGTCGATCTCGCCACAATAGAAGGAAAGGAAGTTGCGCTGAAGCTGCTCGCGACTGCCGACGTGTTGACCGAGAATTTCCGGCCCGGCGCGCTCGACAAGCTCGGTTTCTCGCACAAGGAACTGAAGAAAAAGAACAAGCGACTGATCTATTGCTCGCTCAAGGGGTTTCTAAAAGGTCCCTACGAGCATCGCCCGGCGCTCGACGAGGTGACGCAGATGATGGGCGGCCTCGCCTACATGACCGGCCTCCCCGACCGGCCGCTGCGCGCCGGCTCGTCGGTGGTCGACATCATGGGCGGTACCTTCGCCGCGGTCGCGATCCTTGCCGCGCTGCGCGAGCGCGAGAAGACCGGCAAGGGAAAGCGCGTCACCAGCGCGCTCTTCGAAAGCACGGCGTACCTCGTCGCCCAGCACATGGCGCAGTACGAGCTGACGGGCGAGGCGCCGCCGCCGATGTCGGTGAAGCGCCCGGCCTGGGGCGTGTACGACATCCTCGATACCGCCGGCGGAGGAAGGCTGTTCGTCGGCGTGGTTACCGACACGCAGTGGGAAGTGTTCTGCCGCGAGTTCGACGAAGAATCGCTCGGCAAGGATCCCCGGTTGAGGACGAACGGCATGCGCGTGAAGGAACGCTCATGGCTCATCCCGCGCATCAATGAGATCACGAAGAAGCATTCGGCCGACGAGCTGGCGGCGAAGCTCGAAGCGATCGGCATGCCGTTCGCGCCGATCGCCAAGCCCTGGGACCTGCTCGACGATCCGCACCTCAAGGCCTCGGGCGGACTGCTCGAGACCCGGTACAACGGGAAGCGCTCGCATATTCCCGCGCTGCCGATCGAGCTCGACGGCAAGCGCCTGACGAAACGTTCCGACCCACCGAAGATCGGCCAGCACGGCCGCGATCTGCTGCGCGAGCTCGGCTATTCACAAAAGAAGATTGCAGCCCTGGTCGAGGCTCGTATAGTCGGGTTTCCTACCTAAGGAGGAGGAAACCAGATGGAAGACTTCGGCAGGCGCAGGGTCCTGCAGGGCATGCTCGCCCTCGCGCTGGGCGGTTGCACCGCTTCCGCGCCGCTTGCACCGGGCGCCGGCGGCAACGCCCGCCTCTCGGGCGGGCGCATTTCCGTGCGCTGGCTCGGCGGCGGAGTGGCCGAGCTGGCCACTCCGGACTACAAGCAGATGGCCTATGCCGATGCCTGGTTCTGGAGCAACGCCGGCTGGTCCCGCTTCAACGCACCGAAAGCGCCCGAGTACGGCAGCAAGGAGGCGTTCGCGCAGTATGTGCGCGGCAAGAACCCGGAGGCGGTGTTCGTGCTCCTGACGCACGACCATGGCGACCACATCGGCGACTACTTCGATGCGCTGAAGGCGCTGGTCGACGCCGGCGTCCCGGTGGCGACTGCCGGACAAAGCGACCTGATGCGCGCGCAGAACGGCCTGGTGCCCGACTTCAAGAAGGCGGGGCTCGATAACGCCAAGATCGTCGTCAACGGCGGCGGTGGCATCAACTTCGGCGGCACCGGGCGCTACGGTGGAATGACCGCGCGGCTGGTTCCCGCGGTGCACTCGACTTTCCACGCCTTCCCCGCCGCGGGCTTCATCCTCGATATCGGCGGCAGCCGCGTCTACATCAGCGGTGACACGGATCTGTACGGCGACATGAAGCTGGTCGGGCAGCGCTACCAGCCCAACCTCGCCATCATCTGCGTCGGCGGCGGCCCCAACACGATGGACCCGGCGGAGGCGGCGGTCGCCTGCCAATGGCTCGGCGTCTCGCACGCCATCCCCGTGCACTACGCGCACAACGCGAACGTGCTCGGCATCGAGGCCGGCGAGGAGTTCCGCAAGGCGATGGCGCGAGTCGCGCCATCGGTTCAGGTCACGGTGCTGAAGCCCGGCGACAGCACCGTCGTCCAGACCTGAGGCTCACGGCATCTTGCAGTCCTGCACGTAGGCATCGCCCCGCGCGGTCAGCACCGTGCCCATGGTCTTGTGCACGATGCGGCCGTCGGGGCCCTTGCCGACGAGCTGCAGGTAGTAGTTCTGCACCGGGAACTGGTTCTTGCCGAACTTGAAGTCGCCGCGCACGCTCTTGAAGTCCGCCGCGCGGATGGCGGCGCGCAGCGCGTTCTTGTCCTCGATCTTGCCCTTGATCTTGCGGATCGCCGAGTCGAGCAGCATCGCCGTGTCGTAGCCCGACGCCGCGTAGCCGGTCGGCAGGCGCTTGTATTCCTTCTCGAACTCGGCGACGAAGCGCTTGTTGGCCGGGTTGTCGAAGTCGATCGACCAGTGGCCGACGCTGAACAGGCCGAGCATCGGATCGCCGACCGCGCGGATGATGTCCTGGTCGGAGCCCCACAGGGGCACCACCAGCTGGATGTCGCGCGACATCCCCGAGGCGACGAACTGCTTGATGAAATTGATGCCCATGCCTCCGGGCAGGAACACATATAGCGCGTCGGGCTTCGCCGCGCGGATCTGCGACAGCTCCGCGGCGTAGTCGAGCTGACCGAGCTTGGTGTACATCTCCTCGACGAGCTTGCCTTTGTAATAGCGCTTGAAACCGGTTGCGGCGTCATAGCCGCCGACATAGCCGGGTGCGAGAAAGATCGCGTTCTTGATGCCCTTGCTGGTCATGTACTGGCCCGCGGCCTCGCTGTAGGCCTCGCTCGGCCAGGACGCGGCGAAGAAGAACGGATTGCACTGCGCACCGGTGAACGGCGCCGGGCCGGCGTTGGGCGAGATGAAGAACACCTTGCTCGCGATCGTGTCCGGCGCGACCGCCATCACCACGTTGGAAAAGACGATGCCGGTGATGAAATCGACTTTGTCCTTCTGCAGGTAGCGCTCGGCGATCTGCTTCGCGTTCTCGGGCTTGAGCTGGTCGTCGCTGACCAGCACCTCGGCAGGCAGTCCGCCGAGCTTGCCGCCGTTCAGCTTGACCGCGAGCAGGAACGCGTCGCGGATGTCGGTGCCGATCGAGGCGTTCGGCCCCGACAGCGTGCTGATGAAGCCGATCTTGACCTTGTCCGCGCCGTGCGCGGCCAAGCTGGAGAAAAGCAGAAGGAAAAGTAACCGTTTCATCGCGCCTCCCTGTTGACCTTCATCTTCGCGTCGACGATGCGACCCTTGTCGATGACCACCTTTCCGTCGAGCTCGACGGTGCAGTCGCGCATCGGCACGTCGTAGTGGCCGCGCGTTTCGCGCTTGCCCCCGCCCTGGGTATTCGGCCCGGTGGAGAAAAGGAAATTTCCCGGGAAGGTGCGCGCCGCCGCGCGATGGCGTTCCGGGTCATCGCCATGCAAGGCAATGCCGTACCACAGCGCCTGCGGGTTCATCCCCCAGCCGAGATGGGAAACCGCGTAAGGGTCGCGGTCCTTGTCGCCCACGCGACCGTCTTCGAGCCAGTCGCGCATCAGCTTGGCGTCGATCCCGCCCTGGATGTCGACGATGTGTCCTTCGCGGATCTGCAGCTTCACCGGATCGGCGATATAGCGGCAATACGGAAGGATGACGATGTCGCCGGGTGCAAAGACTACGGTGCCGCTCGCGCTGCCTTCGTTGGGGAAGGTATGGATGTGGCCGCCGCCCCAGTGGTCGAAGTGTCCTTTTTCGTCGGCGTAGCCCCACTGCGTCATGACCGGGTATTCGCCGCACTGGTACGTGAGGTCCGTACCCGCGTCACTCATGATCCTCACTTTTTCCGTTTTCTTGTAGAGGCCTTCCGCGTATTTGCAGGCTTCCTTCAGGCCGCGCGGCGCCATCAGCTGCTCGAGGTCGTCGGGCGAGTCGATGATCATCAGCACGCGCACGCCGCGGTCCATCACCTGCTTCAGCCATTTGGTGAAGAGCGGCACGTGGAAGATCACCACCAGGTCGGCCGCGCTCACCGCCTCGAGCGTGCCCTTGCACTTGCCGATGGTCGGCACGCCGACCTTGGTCCACGACGGCAGCGAGTTGACGCACATCTCGTAGATGTCGGCGCCGTGGTCGTCGGCGGCCGCGAACGCCGCCTGCAGGAACTCGCGCCGCGTGCCGAGGTCGCTGACTGCGACGATGGTCTCGCCCTTCTCCACCTTGCACAGCTCGAGCTGCTTGCGGAAAAGCTGCGCCAGCTTCGCCGGGTTGAGCTCCTGGATCATTTGCGCATTATGGCTTGCCAGATACGCTCCGGCGTAGCCGGCATCTCGAGGTCATCGACCCCGAGAGCGTCGAGCAACGCGCTGATCGCCGCCGCAGGCGCGGCGATGGTGCCTGCCTCGCCGCAGCCCTTGGCGCCGAGCGGGTTGTGCGTGCACGGCTGGCTCTCGTCGAGCTCGGACTCGAAGCCCGGCAGGTCTGCGGCACGCGGGATGGCGTAGTCCATGAACGAAGCCGACAGCAGCTGCCCGTCGTCATACACCGTGCGCTCGAACAGCGCCTGGCCAAGGCCCTGCGCGACGCCGCCGTGCAGCTGCCCTTCGACGATCATCGGGTTGATCACCGTGCCGATGTCGTCGACGGCCGTATAGCGAAGCACGCGGACTTCACCGGTGTCGCGGTCGACCTCGAGCTCGCAGACATGGGCGCCGTTCGAGAAAGCGAAGTTCGGCGGATCGTAGTACGCGGTTTCATCCAGCCCCGGCTCAATATCCGGATACCGGTTCGGTGCATAGGCCGCACGCGCGACCTCGGGAAACGGGATTCTCCGATCGGTGCCGGCGACGCGGAACTCGCCGGCGTCGAACTCGACATCGCTCTCCGCTACCTCGAGCAGATGGGCGGCGATCTTCTTGCCTTTGTCGATGATCTTGCCCCCGGCGACGTGCAGCGCCGAGCCGCCGACCGCGATCGAGCGGGAGCCGAAGGTGCCGGTTCCGGTCGGCACGGCACCGGTATCTCCTTCGACGATTTTGATCTTGTGAAAATCAATACCCAACCTTTTCGCGAGGATCTGCGCGAAAGTGGTTTCGTGTCCCTGGCCGTGGTTGTGCGTTC
>Ga0075424_100001987_pt1 | contig 18396 bp, 19 predicted proteins | sample SoiMethybrSBSTD3_FD_75301 | JGI IMG/M metagenome (GOLD analysis project Ga0075424, IMG submission 75301) | Bulk soil microbial communities from a Populus tree surrounding site in Tennessee, USA - Soil MetaG P. TD hybrid SBSTD3 | ecosystem: Environmental > Terrestrial > Soil > Tree plantation...
TACTGATAACGATCATTCATCATCACAATCACAACAACAACAACAACAACAACAACAACATCATGCAAGCAAGTTAGAAGTAAAAGGCAAGCTTGTTGTAGTAGAGGGAATTGATGGTTCAGGCAAGTCAACTCAAATCAGGCTAGTTGGCAAGTGGTTAAAGTCCAGATTGATTCCAGTTTTTATGACTGAATGGAATTCATCAGAATTGGTCAAAGAAATAACATCCAAAGGCAAGAAAAAAAATAGACTCACTCCTACTACTTTTAGTCTTTTACATGCAACTGATTTTGCAGATAGGTATGAGCGAAATATATTCCCCCTGTTGCGCGCTGGCTACACTGTATTAGCAGATAGATATGTGTATACTGCATATGCAAGAGACATTGTCAGAGGTTGTAGTCCAAAGTGGATTCGAAAAGTTTATGACTTTGCAGTAAAACCTGATGCCACATTTTATTTTAGAGTACCCATTGATATTGCTATTGAAAGAATATCTGTAGGTAGACCTAAACTCAAGTATTATGAAGCAGGAATGGATCTGAATTTAAGCAATGACCCTTATGACAGTTATAGAATTTTCCAAAGCAGAATAGTTGAACAATATGAATCTATGATTAAATCAGAGGGATTCATAGTCATAGATGGAACATCGGGTATTGAAGAACAACAGCAATTAGTAAGAAAAACCATTATCAATCTATTTTCACATAAAGAAGGACAAAAACTACAAGAATCCATACTACAACAGCAACAACCTATGCTATAGAGAGGAATAAGACGCCAGTTTGTAAAAGAATATAAATAAACATTTACATACACGAAGGTCGCTTCATGTTGCTACTATGCCAATTTATAACCATCAAGAATTTCTTGATAAATCATATTCTACATGGGAACTGATTAGCTAAATTCGTTCTTTTCTTTATATTTTTCTATAGCATATGAGATCGTCTTCTTAGCTGCTTCTTTATCCTTAAACCCCCTTTACCTTGACATATTTTCCTTCCTCTAATTCCTTATGGTGTTCAATAAAGTGTTTAAGCTGATTTATTGTATATTCTCCAATGTCACTTAGATTGATGATCTTAGAAAAATCTGGATCAATTCTTGGAATTGGAATTGCAATAATTTTGGAGTCTTGGCCATCTTGATCTTCGGTTAACAACACCCCAATGGGGATAGAGTGAATGATGGATATTGGTACTAGCGGATCATTACCAAGCACAAAAACGTCAATCAGATCTTCGTCTTCTTCAGTCTTAGGAATAAAGCCGTAATTGCATGGATAAATCATCGATGTAGACAATATTCTATCTACAAATAATGCGCCACTGTCACTATCTATCTCATATTTAATTGCACTACCTTTAGGAATTTCTATTACTACAGTAATTTCGTCTGGAGGATTTTTGCCAGGGCTTAATGCATTTAGACATATCATTATCATCCTTTGGCTTTTTTAGACTATTTATAAATGCATAACGCACATAACACACTTATCGGCGTTCTTCACTCGATTTACTGCATACAATTTTTTTGAAAACACTAATGCATAGATGTGCCTTTTTCAGAATATCACGAACTATAAAATGCTGCTACCAGAATACAGGATAATTATTTGTTGATCAAGCTTATGTTAGGAGAGCAGTACTATAATACGCTCCTACATTAGAGAGTGAAAAAATTGATATTTTAATATTTGATTTTGATTTGATTTAAATTTAAATCATTATAATAAAAACTAGCGAAAGTGGAACAAGCGTTTAAGAAAAGAGTAGTTTTTGTATTATATGAGAAAGCTTTTACTAGTCATTATAGCAATAAGTCTGTATACATATATTTAGGCTAAGTATCAATACGTCAGGCTGGCTTTGGCTGATGACAAAGAACATGATAACGAAAATAATGATATAAAAAATGATATTATTAGAGATTATGATTCCATAATAAGAGAGAGTGCTCTCTTAACTACAGTGTCTGGCTTCTTATTTGGTTTTCTTCTTAACACTTCTATAAATACGCCAAGAGGTTTTGGTCCTCTAGACAGTATAGTTCTAATGATATCACTTTTTGCCATTACTCTCGCAGTATCACTCTTTGCAATGCCCGTAGTTTATCATCACTTGCAATATCCATACAGAGATCTGGAGAAGTTTAAACTAAGGAGCCACAGATTCATCAGATTTGGCATAGTGCCTGCTGCTATTACCTTGTATCTAGGTTTAGATCTTGGATTAGATCTGGGTCTGAAACTTGGATTTCCGTCAATGAATTTCGATTATCTGGGATTTATAATCGCTGCCATACCTTTCGCATTCATTTACATTTTATTTAGAGAAAGAAAATAAATAATAACATCAATTTCGAAGTAGAGTATAATAAAGATTAAATGCATGAAGAAGTTGACTGTTTGCGATCAACATTCCTGATATTGATGTCTATTTCTCTACAATTTATAATTGAATCCAAAAATATATGCTTGTAATATCGAAAAAGGTGATGACTTTATCTATCTGCATGTCATGCTTTGAAGTGTACTTACAAGCGTAGATCAAGTTATAGAATAGCAAATGTCTTTTTCTGATTATGTAAGAGCCCATATTTGGCTAAAGAAATTCTCCTTGGAATTCGATAGATTACCTTTGCAAAATTCAATAAATTCATCATATCTACGAGCTCTTTCTGCAATCACACCATCTAAAATATGACGAATTTCTTTAGAGTGTCTACTTCTTCTTAGATATGTTATCATAATGTCATCGTCATGTATTGATCCCAGCATCTCCTGTATTTTCTCTAGTTCAGTTATAGTTCTCTCTGCTTCCTTGTTGTTCTGGTAACTAAGTAATTCCAACAAATAACGCAATTTCTTACAATCCTTTCTCATTTCATGTAATTGCCTTGTTCTGTCGACATTTGTAAGTACAACTGGGAAATTAAGCTCTATTTTATCGCTAAATCTAGATATGATTTTGTTAAATCTTCGATTTAATTTTCCCTTAGAGATGTTTTTATCATCTATTTTAGGTGGTTTGATTTTCCTTAGCGATAATGCCTTGTCTCTTGCTTTCCTTAGCTCTGCGTCCCTTCTCTTTTTTAATAATTCTGTTAGTTCAGTGTATATTGGTTGCGAAGAATAATTTCTGAGTTTTTCATAAATTATGTCATAATCTCTTATCTTACTATTTATTTTGAATAGTTGTTTGCACAGTTTAATGTAATTGGATACTTTATTCCTTTTACGTATTTTCTTTGGTAATGATCTAAAGGAAGCATCGGCCCTTCTGATGGATGTTCTTATGTTGTGTATGTTTCCCTCGTTTGAGTCTGCTATATAGTCATTAACTCTCTTATCTACTCTTTGAAGGTTTTCTTGAAGTTTTGTTATAAAAGGTTTAGAAGAAATCGACAAGGAGTTCATTGTTATGATTATGTATGATGTTATCATATGTATGTGTATTGGAGTTGTTGAGTTAGGAACCTTGTATTACTTGTTATTCACGTTAGTATCATATCTGGAAAGCAAATCAAATGTTCTTTTTAAGTAGAGACAGATATCAAATCAATAGCTGTATATATACTACCAGAGTAAAATTGTTTTCAGATCAAAAAGCAAAAAGTAACGTCTCTGAAAATCTAGGCATATCCAAGTTCACTATGTTTATCAATAGGGATATTGAAACGCATTAAACACTAAAAATACAAATCATTAATATACATATAATAGAGCCAAGGATTATTGTAATTGTGTTCATTTTTCCATGACCATATCACATCTTATATCAAACTGTTCTCTTGTCTTTCTTAATGCTTGTACGAATCTTTGGTCTTCTCCTAGTATCTCCATTGCGTAAATATCTATCTTTTATATGTTTAAATTAAGATAGATATTTAATTAAATATTTTATGTTGGTGGAATAATTGTGGTAAATAGAGGAAAGCATATTAACAACAATAAGAGTAGCAGAAGCAATAAATCTAAAATAAAGAACAAACGCCCCAATTTAGGAGCAGTATTTGATAAACACGTTAAGTGTGAATTCCAAGACCATGATGTAGATGCAACTATGAAAACAATGGTTAGAGAACCATATGTACATCACGTCCCTATGATGACAGGTGGAATAGGATATGATAGCGTGTATAACTTTTACAAAAACCATTTTGTAGGCAAGATGCCAGAAGATACTAAAATTGAACGTATATCACGTACAGTAGGAAAAGACCAGGTTGTAGATGAGCTTATTTTAAAATTCACTCACAGCAGAGAAATTGATTACCTCCTCCCAGGAGTAGCACCAACAGGAAAATATGTAGAACTGCCGCATGTGGTAGTGATGAAGTTTGTAGGAGACAAAATAGCGCATGAACATATTTACTGGGACCAGGCATCACTTTTAGCTCAGATTGGACTTTTAGATGCTAATGCTCTTCCAGTAAAGGGTATTGAGCAATCAAGAAAACTACAAGAATTGGCAACGAGCAGTAGTACAAATACAACAACAGTAAATCACAGACGAATAATTTAGGATAGGCTACCGCTAGCAATAGGAGTTGTACCATTTATGATGCCACTCCAGCAGGATGAGTTAGCACAAATAGTACTACAGATTTTGTGTTCATTTCAAAGAGACATACATACGATTAAGAAAAATTTTTATTCAATAAAATTATTCCTCAGGTGAAGCGACATCAAAGGAGAAGAAGCTGATAATATACAGCCTGTTGAGTACAAAGCAGCATTAAGAAACCTTATTCTTGTATTAATAGCATCAGCATTAATTGCAAATTCTATAATTATTTTTGCGGATTCGAATAGTAAACATTCTTTCACTTTAATAGGCCTAGATGTAACTGCTAGTATTGCTTCAAGCTTAGGCATTATTGCTGTTTGGAGACATAAACTCAAAGGGCATCACGGTAAATCGTATTTCTTCCTTACTTTGGGCTTAATCTCATGGCTTGGTGCTGATATCGCACTTACATATTATTATTTTGGGCTAGGAATCAAAGAACATCCAGTTGCTTCTATTGCAGATGCTTTCTGGTTTACAGGTTATGGATTCTTTTCTGCACATTTAGTTATGGTACTAAGGTCCTTGTCAATTAGATTCGGTAATAAGAAAAATCCTATTGTCATTGTTATATCTTCTATTGCCTCGATTTCATTTCTTATTTATTCAGTAACTCGCACCTTAATGGCATTTGAATTTCATGGTCTTGGAGATACAATCGCATTATTTGTAAATATTACCTATCCGATGCTAGACTTGATACTAATTATTCCTGCTGTCCTAGTACTTGTAAATCTAAGAAAAGATTATCAACAATCAATCCCTTGGCTTCTTACTTCACTATCTCTTTTAGTCAATGCAATAGCAGATGATGGATTTGCAAATGATGTTGTAAGTGGAAATTCCCATAACCTATTGTTTTGGGATTTGTTCTTTATAACAGATTATTTAATTATGGCTTCTGCATTGTATTGGTATAACAGATTTCACATATCAAATGAATTGAAAAAATCAAGCAGGATTAAATTATGATTGTTACTAGACTTATCTTGCCATGTGTATTTTCACACTAGCTGCAATATGGCAAATACTTCTAGATGTGGGTCATCATAGTAAATACAGCATAGATTAACCTATGTGCTACATTTTCTTCTTAACTGTACCAAAAAGTAACGTATAGCCACACGTAGGACATTCTTGAGACCTTAACAATGTTTTCAATCCCCTGATGGCTGTTTTGCTAAAAAGTTCACTGCCGCATTCTACGCAGTAATATCTTAAAATGTGATTTACCATGAGAAATCTCAATCACAAATAGCAGCTAATAAACTGCCTTGTTCAGTTAGCTTATTAGTATAAAAATTTATTTAACCATAACAAGTCACAACTAACAAAATTAGAAATAGATGAAGGATGTATCTTTAACAACATCATGATAAATTTACTACCCAAATGTAGTAAATGCGGTTCGCCAGTTGCTGATTCTATAGAATCCCAAATAGAGCAACATGAAAAAATAAAGATGGGCAATTATATTAACAGTGAATGGATATACGATGATTGTCTGGCGGTAGAAAAGAAAGAAAAAAAAGAGTATTCGTCATCATCGCATACTAATCAAAGCAATGCTAGTCAATGCGACAACATAGGAACAGCAAGCGAATCAGATGTTTCTCCAAATACTCCAAGAGCAGACGAAGCCAATCTATAATATCGTAACAATAACGATGATTAGTGACCTTATTCAGGTAAAAAACAAGAAGACTTTTGTATATCATTGCAATAATAGTTACTATGGCAGTAGCATGTTTGGCCAGCATCGCTATATTAGTAGGTAGTATGGCAGCCTTATATGGATGGATTGGTACAGAAGTAAAAGAAGACAAAATAGAAGGTTAGCTAAAAAATCAGTTGTAGAGAATGGTCATGTTACTACAAAAGAAGAACAACAACCAGTTGTCGAACAAGTAGCTTAACGCAATCAATTGTATGTACTGTACTTGTGATGAATGTAATTGTTTTTATAAATAGGACCAAGGATTAAAATAAAAACGTCTTTTCTGACACACATAGCACACATTATACAAAAATGGCATTTTACAGCTATTTCTTTCACATTTGTAAATAATACCACATTTTGTACATTGATGATAACAAATTTGTTGTTGCTGTTGCGGCAGGCTACTACTATTAATGCTTATAGCGGAGCTCAACGATTTTTAATGTCCTGACAGTATTTTAAGGACTGTGAGAAAGTCTTTTAGTCAAAGTACAAGAATATTAGTTCTATATGATAGTAAATATTCACTGTATTAGTATTTTGTACCATCGTTAGTTAAAGACTATCCATAGGTTTGCAATTGACAAAAGTTGTTTATCATTATTGTTATAAGACTAAACACGATTATAATCATATATCAGTATATGTCTTCGTTACCTGAAGAAGAGAACTTAAATGGTCTATGTAAAGAGATACTACAATTAGATAATTCTATTAGATTCATGGGTATAGCTAACAACCTTGGCAGTCTGGTTGCAACAGCATACAGAAATGGCCTAACTCCTCTAATGGATAAGCAAGAAACCTCCCATTATTCTATACAAGCTGTTCTTCGTGCTGCTACACGGGAAGATTTTGAATCAAAAATAGGAAGGCTCGTATATTCAATAGGTAAATATGAAAAGCTTCTCCGTGCAAATATTCCAATAAGACTTTCTAATAATGCGGATGAAAGCAAATTTTACTATCTTTTACTCTCTTTTGATTTGAACTCTAATGTCGTGGATGTAATTGAAAATAAGGTTATGCCATTTATACAAAAAAGACAATGATAACCAGAATAATAATAACAATACCCATAATGCTATGTATTATTCCCCTTTTTTATCGCAAACTTATACCACTACCTCTAATATTCATGAAAATAGCTTCGTTCATATAGACACAGTGAAGGTGATGAAAAATTACAAGACCTGAAAAATTTGATGCATACTTGTCTATCGTACAATCAATGATTGATTCGTTTCAAATGATAAGTAAACAATAGGACTTACAATCAGTCGATTTTATTATTGCCTAATTTTATCTCCCATACCATGCTTATTGCACTATTCTTATAGTCACATGACCATAATTACTTACATTGTAACATTAATTCTAAGGATACAAATACTGCAAAGCAAAAATAAAAGATATGGTTAGCCGAGATTGTATATTTCTCGTGCTGTACTTTAATTTGCAAGTCACATTGCTACAATCTAGCTAGGAGGATTAGCTGCTGTGCCGCCACCAGTTGCGTTACCACTAGCCCGATTACTTCCAGCTGCTCCACTGGTATTGTTACCACTGGTCTGATTACCTCCACCTGTCTGGTTGCCTTGTGCTAATGCTTCTTGTGTATAGCTAATAGCGAAGACAGAGGCAACAAGTACTGATGCAACTAGTGCTGCATATAGTGCTGTCGTAGTATATTTGTAAGACATTGGAATCAGACTGAATTTATCAGATTTATAGATTTGTAGGTTATCATACATAATTAGCTTCGCTCATGTCTATGCTAGGATTTGACAAGAAACATTGTTCAACTTCATTATAATTCTCTTGCTTCTATGAATGTAAGATCTCCTCTTTCTTCATCTGAATATATGTCAATATCATTGCTTACTGCGATCGTTCCATTGATAGATAACTTTGCTTTTAATTAAATCACGCAATAGCTCCTTTACTTTTCTTACTGACCATAATCCTTCATAACCAAGGAAATCCCCATAGCCTTTCCATTCCTTTTTATATACCCTGTCGACGGCCCTTGGTATAGTGTAAGGTTTTTGTCCAGACCTGCAATATTTCCTCCATTCATCTTCACTTTTCACGCTGGATGAAATTTATAAATTATCATAAGAAAATTCTGTCAAGTAGACGAACTAATTCTTAGACTAATTGAATATGTGATTAGCATGATGCAAATAGGAATTGAATATCTGTTTATTAATATGCTCAAAGAATAAAATCTGTTGAACACCGTTACTAGCGTTACTACCGATAGCTATGTAGATTCATTATTGGAGCAAAAGATAAACTTAATCGGAGGGATTGCCACACAATTATTCTGATCATTTGTATAAAATATAAACAGATAATGCTTTAGCTATAACAGGTTTCATATTATCCTTGAAGATGGAAATCAATTACCACGTTAATTTCTTTGGGAGGAACAAGTCTGATCCACATACAAAGGGTGGACTGCTCACTCAATCGACAATTTTGAAATATCTGTTTTGGGCTGCGGATATTTTAACTTCATATTATCCAATGTTTTAATGAGAACCTGAGCTACTACCCAATTACGAAACCATTTTGAATTTGCAGGGACAATGTACCAAGGCGAATACTTGGTACTACAAACAGCCAAAACTTTTTCATAAGATACCATGTATTTGTCCCAATATTTCCTGCTATGGAGGTCACTTTCAGATATTTTCCAACGTTTTGTTGGATCATGCAACCTTTGTATGAGTCTTTTTTTCTGTTCGTCCTTGCTAATATGTAAAAAGAATTTTAGTACTGTTATATGGTTCTCTGATAAGTATCTTTCAAACTCATTGATTTGTCTAAATCTTGTAGTCAACTCATTTTTCGGAATCAAATCATGAACCTGAGGTTCAATCACATCTTCATAATGAGACCGATTAAAAACAGCTATTTGACCTTTTGCAGGAATTGCATTATGGACACGCCAAAGATAATCATGAGAAAGCTCCTCTGTAGTTGGAACCTTAAATGCCTTTACATAGCAACTTTGAGGATTTAGTGCTCCCATTACATGTCGGATTGTGCCATCTTTCCCTGAAGCATCAACTCCTTGAAGTATGATCACAAGAGCATGTCTATTGTCTGCAAATAGCTTGTACTGCAATTCAGAAAGTTGGCTGGAAAAGACTATCAGCTCCTTCTCCACACCTTCTTTACTTTTATTTGCGTGATAATCAGCATCCCAATTCCTTAGATTAAGTTTTTTTTTCACTTTTCCTGGCCTTACAAGAAATTTCCAACTAAACTCCATCGGTAATTTTAGCAATCAACGTCTGGGATTTAAGTAAATACTTTGATTAACGATAACTTCAAGTTATTTAATTGGTGATAATGAGTCAATGTATAGAATCCCTATCTATTGTTAATTACCGATAACCGACCAACAAGCACAGAATGTCAGTCGTGTTTTCATTTTGTCTCAAAAAGAGATCTAAGATGCCGTTGTTGTTGTGACACTCAAATAGTAATGATATTCAGAAAAATAGTAATAATAATAATAACCAATAACTAAAATTCAATTATTCCTATCGTTGTATTCCTTACAAAAAAGGATACTGCATACCATTTTTGCAATTACCAGACTTAACACCATAGCATATGCAACCAGATTCCATTCTGAGATTATGGAATGAAATAGGATACTGCATATTCGTTCCTTCACTATTTGGTATTAAGGTATTGAATGGTGCATATACTATAGACTCAAAATCTGATGGATTGTCTGAAATACCACACATAAGCTGTGACACTTCTACATGATATCTTATTGGATATGGAAAGTCACCAATTTTATTCCACCACTCAATTCCGGTAAAAAGATTAGATGCTTCAAAAACAAATGAGGACAATTCTTCTCCCATATTCAACTGTAAATCGAACCTTTCTGTTTGCTTTGTATTCCTATCCTCCAGAAGATAACTAATGCATTCTTTTTGTGAATTCATGATTATTTGACGAAGATATGAATGGCCAACTACAGGTGATACTTCTCTGAATCTATATCTATTTACACCATTAAATATAGCCTCAAAATAATCTTGGTTATCAAATTGGCAGATAAGGTTTAGCTCAATTGCAATATTTTGGTTATTGAATAATTCAAATAGATAGAGCATCCATGATTTGTCAGGTATTTGGTTACCTATATCTCCAATTAATGCTATAACATCAGCTGCAGCAATAACTCTTGTTGGAAATGCGGGTCTGTTATTACCACCACCATCAAGAATACCACAAAATGAACCTACCCAGAAATGCAATATAAAATAATGAAGTTATTAATATGATATTTATTCTGATATTAGGGATTAGCTAAGCTACTTGTTCAGCAATTGGTTGTTGTTCTTCTTTTGTAATAACATGACCATTCTCTACAACTAATTTTTTAGCTAACCTTCTATTTTGTCTTCTTCCGTCCTTGTACCAATCCACTGCATACAACGTGGCCATACTACCTGCTAATCCAGCAAGGCTGGCCCAACATGCTGCTACCATAACATGTTATCCAATATGTTATAGAAAAATCTATAATGGCTCAATACAATGAAGCTATATACCTATTTTATCTTCTCATATGCTTCTGCAATTTGAGGTTTAACGTTTTCTATTTCTTTTGCAGTTTTAGCAATCTGAGTTATAATAGGTTCACTTCTACTTTTTCTCAACGAAATTGTCAAAGAATCCTTTCTTGGTTGTATATCTAAGAATGTTCGAAACGTTAGTGATTTAGCATATGTTATCCTATGCGGCCTAACCTCTTCAATAACATTATCACCAAGACTTTTTACGAAATTTCTTAAATCCAGAAGTAGAGTTTTTGTTTCTTCTTCTAACCCTTCTAAATGGCTTTCAAACGGAATGCTTGCTGCTGAATTGTCAGAATAAAGACCAAATTTGTTCATATGATAAAAGTATTACATAAGGCTATTTTATAGATATTCAACCCATTTTCATAGAAGAACAGTATATGTGTAAAATAGTACAACGTGGAAGATTGACAATATATGATTAGACCAGACAACAATATGCGTCAGTTTTTTGTACTTGATGCTTGTGATATAAGGACGTAGAGAGAGGAAACTAAATGAGTGTCATGGATAATGAAGGCGCCTACTATCAACTGGCTCCTGATTTGACAATATGCAGAATAGTCAATGGCATGTGGCAAGTTGCAGGTGGACATGGATATATTGATCACAAATTGGCGATCGAAGATATGATACGATATCATGATGCTGGCTTTACTACTTGGGACCTAGCAGATATTTATGGCCCAGCAGAAGACTTTATTGGAGATTTTAGACGTAAATTATTGGCGTTAAAAGGAAGCAAAGAAGAACTCAATAAAGTTCAAGCGTTAACAAAGTGGGTGCCACAGCCACGAATAATTACACGTTCTATAGTTAATGAAAATATTCAAAGATCGCTTAACAGAATGGATGTTAATTCGCTAGATCTACTTCAGTTCCACTGGTGGGACTATAACAATCCGTATTACATGGATGCTCTCAGATATCTTTCTGACTTGAGAGGCAAAGGGTTAATCAAACATTTAGGGCTTACAAATTTTGACACCGAACGCATGCAGATCATGGTAGATTCAGATATACAAATTGTATCAAATCAGGTTCAATATTCAATTATAGATCGTAGGCCAGAAGTAAAGATGATACCATTTTGTCTTAAGCACAATATTCGTCTTCTTGCTTATGGAAGCATCTGTGGAGGGCTGATGTCAGAGCGATACTTGGGAAAAATGCAGCCACCATCTACAGCTGACTTAGATACGCTAAGCTTAAGAAAATACAAGAAAATGATAGATGCGTGGGGTGGTTGGGCTTTGTTCCAAGAACTTTTATCAACTTTGAACAGAATAGCACAAAAGTATAATGTTAGCATTGCAAACGTAGCAACCAGATATATTCTTGATAAGGCTGCAGTAGCAGGTGTTATTATCGGTGCTAGACTTGGAATATCTGATCACATAAATAATAATGCACAGGTATTCAACTTTAGTTTGGATAACACAGATTATAGTGATATAGATACTGTATGTACAAAGTCAAATAATTTGTTTGAGACAATTGGAGATTGTGGTGATGAATATAGATGATGATTATGTATGCAGTACTTGATTATAGATTATGTTGGCCGTGATAAGTGTCATCGTTAAATTAACCTTATGAAGATGTTAACGAAATTAAGTTGTTATATCAGCATCAACAACATAAGGTATATTCATCTTAATATTGGCCAGAATAATTGATCCAGATTATGACGTATATGGTTGTTGTTTCCGCTAAAACTCCTGCGTTCTAGCTATAAGAGCCATGACTTGGTCTTATATTTGTGCTATAGCATTATCTTCATTTTGTCACGATTTCGTAACACTTGATTTAGTTCTTCTATCTACTCTACTTTGCGGTTTGTACTGGTTGCAATAAACAAATAGGACCAATCCGTCACATGGTATCATCATATCAAAAAAGGAAAAATATTTGCCTTAGCGAGGAGAATTTAGAGCTCTTACAACAGTACGTTATGCTATCGTTGTTTAGCAGCTACAAAAATATTGGTTATCAATTATCATGACCTTCCAGGTAAAAAAAGCCTATTTCCATTTCAACAGTTGAAAAGACATCAGGAAAATAGAGAATATTACTCCGGCGCTAATAAGAAAAGTAACCGCACCAATTGCGTTGTACAAAAATCCTCCCAAAATTAGACCCAGGATACTTGCCAAACCACCGAAACTACCCGCTACGCCTTGTACTGAGCCTTGGAGTTTTGATCCAGCATATCTTGACAATATAGACATGAAAGATGGCCACATGAGACCGTTACCAACAGCAAACAATACTATAGCACAGCTAACTGAGACAATATTGTTTGATACAAATAAAATAAAGTTTGTACCTAAAATAATGCTACCAATTATTACTAATTTTTCCTCTGAGAATTTTTTTAATGCTTTACGCAAGACAGGACCTTGGATAAAAACCATTATTCCACTCAATATGGCATAAAATATTCCAAGCTGTGTTACTGACCACTTTAGATCTTTGGTTGCATGCGCAGGAAAGGCGGCGTAGTAGACGTTAAATCCAAGAAATATCAAAAAGTATAACACAAGTAAAAAAGAAATATGTTTTAGTTTGAAAATGTCTCGCATTTTAGGCTTTTTAATGCCTATATCCGAATAGCATTCTCTGCATTCCTGCGAAAAAGCTTTTCTGATGGTTCCTTGCTCTGGAACCAACATTTCCTCTACTAAACGGGGTTTGGGTTCTTTTAACAGAAGGACTATTACAATTATTGTTACCAAAGATAAAATTAAGGCTGCTAAAACAGGCAATATCGCCCCATAAATAGTTCCCCCTAAAATTCCAGCCAAGGCAGGACCTAGAATGAATCCTAAGTTTGAAGATATTGCCATTTTTCCAAAGTTCTTACTCCTAGTTGAATCTGATGAAAGATCCGCTAAATACGCATTGGCAATAGAGATGTTTCCACCAGTAACACCATCAATAGCTCTGGCAAGAAATAACATAAGCAGTGGAATAATAACGACAAATGTTCCAAGGAAGACGATATGTATATTAAAAGAATTTGAGGGCAAAAATAAAGCAAAAAGAAATAGCAACCAACCAATAGATGTTCCTACATTACTCAAAAGAAGTATTTTCTTCCTTCCATATGTATCAGACCATTTTCCCAATATAGGGGATCCTATAAGCTGAAAAGCAGGATAAGTAGCTGCAAGCAGACCATAAATTATAGCATTGCCCCCAAATTTCATAACTACAAAAACCAAGAAAGGTAAAACAATACTAAAACCAAGGGTACCTACGAAATTAACCAATAATATAGGAAAAAGTGAAGCCTGTTTTACCAAACTAGCCATTATAGGAGTATCTACGGAGTTTCATTTAAAAATTGAGGATACAACCCGCTTTTTCATAGAGGGAAAGACGGAAAGATTCAAGCGATGATTTATCAGGGACAGCTACACTATAAATCACAACCATGTCCAATACGCGCAGGGGAATTCCTATAACTAGCTCTCGTATTGAGAAGATATTTCCGAAATTAACACCAGCGCAGCTTAGTCGCATTGCAGCGCGCGGACACGTACGCTCGATGGAGGGCGGCGAAGTACTCTATGAACAAGGATACAGTGCTGCACCATTCTTTGTGGTTATCTCAGGCGAACTCGAAGTCGTACGACCTTCAGTTCCTGTTGAGACCATTGTGACAGTCTATGAACCAGGCCAGTTCACTGGCGAGGTCGGCATACTCTCCGGCCGGCGAAGCCTCTTCCGAGTTCGCACTACCAAGCCAGGTAAAGTAATAGAACTGAATCGGCAACAAGTGCTAGCTTTGATACAGACTGATGCCGAACTTGGCGAGATACTGATGAGGGCTTTCATCCTACGTAGAGTAGAGTTAATAGCTGCTGGTGTTGGAGATATTGTTTTAGTAGGGTCAATATATTCTGCCAGTACGCATCGGATCAAAGAGTTTCTGATGCGCAATGGACAGCCATATTCCTATATGGATCTGGAACGCGACGCTGATGTACAGAATCTGATGGATAGTTTTCAGATTTCAGCCCGTGAAATACCAGTATTGATCTGCCGAGGCCAATTGGTGTTGCGCAATCCCAGTAATCAGCAAATTGCAGACTGCCTTGGATTTAATGAATCTATTGACCAAACGCATGCACGAGACGTCGTAATCATCGGCGCTGGCCCCTCAGGACTGGCGGCTGCAGTTTATGGTGCATCAGAAGGGCTTGACGTTATGGTACTGGAAACTGGTTCTCCTGGTGGTCAGGCTGGCTCAAGCTCTAAAATCGAAAACTACTTGGGATTTCCTACCGGTATCTCCGGCCAGGATCTGGCAGCTAGAGCATATAATCAGGCTCAAAAGTTCGGTGCAGATATACTCATTGCTAGGGCCACAAGACTTATCTGCGACCGTAAACCGTACGTTATCGAACTCGAAAGTGGAGCTCGAATTCCTGCACGCACTATCGTGATTGCAACTGGAGCAGAGTATCGAAGGCCGCCATGCAAAAACTTGTTGCGCTTTGAAGGTGCGGGCGTATATTACGGCGCGACTTTTGTGGAAGCACAGTTATGTGGTGGAGAAGAGGTGATTGTAGTTGGTGGAGGAAACTCAGCTGGTCAGGCAGCTGTGTTTCTGGCTGAAACTACGAAACGCGTTCACATGCTCGTCAGGTCAGGCGGTTTAGCTGAGAGCATGTCGCGCTACCTGATTCGTCGGATCGAAGAAACTGCTACGATAGCATTACGGCAGTACACGGAGATCGTAGCAGTCGAAGGGGGCGATCATCTAGAATTCGTTCGCTGGCGCAACAATCAAACGGGACAGACTGAGGAGCACGAGATCAGACACCTATTTGTCATGACAGGCGCAGATCCAAACACCAGTTGGCTTGATGGCTGTATCGCACTAGACGATAAAGGTTTCATAAAGACAGGTATTGATCTTTCCTCAGATAATCTTGGCGCAGCAGGCTGGCCTCTTGCGCGTCAACCATATTTGCTTGAAACTAGTTTGCCGGGTGTTTTTGCAGTGGGCGATGTACGAGGCGGCAGTATCAAGCGTGTTGCGTCCGCAGTGGGTGAAGGATCAATCGCAATCTCATTTGTTCATAAAGTCCTCCAGGAATAGGAAGATATATTGCTAGTCACAAACTATGACTAACTAATTACACCCATTAGGATAGGTATATCAGCAACAGAATAGGATTATTAATAATACGTAAAATGGTCAAGGAAAAGACAACGGAACATGGTTTAGAATATGTGATTTTAAACAATGATGAATCTGAGCTTTGGGAAATTGATTATGACGCAGGACATGCTGTAAATGTAAGTGACTATGTAAAGCTTGACTCGCTCAAACATGACGGCATAGTGAAATATTATGGTACAATTGAGGATTTTCTCTCAGAACAAAGAAGTTGCAAAAATATTCATTTTCATGAAACTATGAATGTTCAGACGCGTATACATATGGAATCTTGTAGTTTTGAAACCATTAGCTAGTTAGCACAAATGCTTGTTAATTATAATAGATACCAGTACTACCAAATATACCATTAGTTCTAAGCAAGTACTGAGAAGCAGTCCTAATTTCGCAAGTCAGCATTCTATTATGAACCATGCTAATATAATTTTTTATCCTGCACAGTTAGCGTTAAGACTTATTTGATATAAACTACATTGTAAAATCGTATGTCAGAATATCCTTATGAAGATAAAATTCATAGTGATGACAGGGTAAACTACAAGACGGTATATTCCGCAGATGGAATAAAAATGGGCAAAGTTGAAGCGGCATTTTCAGATTCGTTTATCGTGAAGGTAGAAAAAGAAGAAAACAACATGGAGATAAAATATGAGATTCCTAGGCTTGAAATTTCAAGTCTTACAGATGACAGAATTACCCTTAAGTTAAAACTAAATGAAATAGACGAAAAATATGAAACATCATCAATCAAGAAAAGCTCAAAATAATGATTGTACTGCAACTATGGATGTATAGACATACATATTACTTTTCCATGAGGTTTTCTATAACATGTAACCAATATCAGACGACTTTGTAGGGTATGAAAATATCGCATCTTTAATATCTGTAATATTTAGTCCTAATCTGATAGCTAGTGCAAAAATATTGATAATTTCTTCAGCGTGTGTGCCCAATAAGTGAGCACCCAAGACGCGGCCATCATTAGAATCGTAATCATCGTCACTATTAGTTGCAGTAACATTCCCTTGTCTTTGTTCTACTAAGACTTTGAATCCAGAATAGCTTTCTCCTATTCTACGAGATGTGTACCAACCAGAAGTATTCTTTTGAAAATTTGTTTTGAAATGTAATCCTTGTTCTTTGGCTACACTTTCTTGTAATCCTACTGAAGCAAGTGGCGGAATGGTAAAGACAACGCTTGGCACTCCTGTATAGTTAGGCTTTAGATGATTTCCTTTAAGCAAATTAGAGGCAACAATTTTACCATCATAAGTTGCTACAGGGGTCAATTGTGGACCTCCAGTCCCTACTACTACGTCTCCAGCAGCATAGATAGCAGGATTTGAAACGCTCTGCAGATATTCATTAACTTTTATACCTTTTTTCTTATCATATTCTATTCCTGCAGCTTCTAGATCAAGTGTCTCTATATCAGGCACTCTACCAGCGCCATGTACTACCATGTCTGTCTCAATTATGTGCTCCTCTCTTGTTCTATTCCCATTCTCTCCGATGTAAAAAGCATTTACACTAAGTCCATTATCAGATGATTTAGCTATTCCTTTAACTTCTGTTTGCAGCCGTACGTCTATGCCTAGCTCGAGAGTACTTTGTATCAACTGACTGACAAGCTCTGGATCAAACTGACCAAGAGGTTTGTTACTTCTATGTAAAATAGTTATTTTCTTTGCTCCAGCTCTGGCAGCAATATGCGCAAATTCAAATGAAATGTATCCACCTCCAATAAAGACAATCCTCTCAGGCAAATAATCCAGTTCCAAGAATTGATCACTTATTGTGACATGCTCTTCGCCAGGAATATTGAGTTTAGCGGGCTTTGCTCCTGTTGCTACAAGTATGTGTTTTCCATTAAACATATGATCAGTAACCCCTTTTTCTGTTACTTTGATAGCAGTTGCATCAGTAAAGCGGGCATGACCATGGAATGTGTCTATTCCAGCATTGCAGAACTGATCTTCTCTTGCTTTTGGAACTGGTTCCGTAAAGGATCGCTTAAAGCGCATTAATTCTGGCCATTTGATATGAATGTCTTTAGTATTGTTAATGCCTTTATCGCCCATTCTATGGTTCCAATCAATGACCTCTGCTGCGCCGACCAATACTTTCTTTGGATCACAACCACGAATAGCACATGTACCACCAAATGGACGTGAATCTATAATCGCGATTTTCCAACCAGCAGAATGACATTCCCAGGCTACTGTTGATGCTGCTACACCTGTCCCAATCACAACTAGATCATAAACGCTATCTGTTTTACTC
>Ga0075424_100001988_pt1 | contig 18394 bp, 15 predicted proteins | sample SoiMethybrSBSTD3_FD_75301 | JGI IMG/M metagenome (GOLD analysis project Ga0075424, IMG submission 75301) | Bulk soil microbial communities from a Populus tree surrounding site in Tennessee, USA - Soil MetaG P. TD hybrid SBSTD3 | ecosystem: Environmental > Terrestrial > Soil > Tree plantation...
GATGAGTCATTCACCCACAGATTGAACTCGTTCGTCGCCACACCGTTGTCCACCGCGATGCAGTTGTAAACCTTCGCGTTCGGGGCGATGCCCTCGATCGAGAATCCGTCCTTGAAGTTCCCATAGGAGACGTCGCCGATATGGGAGACGGCCGAGGCGTACAGCTGGTCGAAGCCATGATCGCCGTTATTCCACGACCGGTTTTGAATCGAGACGCAGCTGTCCGACCCGGTTTCGATCTGCACCCCCGAATCCTGGTTGTCGTGCAGCCGATTGCGCTGGATCACGTTCGACGGCGAGCCGTAAACGAGGATCCCGACCGCCCTGCGAATCGTTTGGTGGGCGTTTCGGAACGATTCGTTGTCCTGGATGACGCAGTTCCTGCTCCCGGTGGTGCTGCTGGTCGTGACCATGATCCCGTGATCCGCGTTGTCCGAGACTAAGTTCTTCTCGATCAGCACATTGCTGCAGCCGGCCACGTAGATTCCGTATCGGTAGTTCCACGTGCAGGTGTTGTTCCGGATCGTGACGAAGTTGGAAGAGCTCCCGAGCCTGATCGCCTTATCATCGCAGTGCGTAACCGTGAACCCGTCAATCGTCACGTACGTGCGACTGGTGATGTAGAAAGCGCTCGCGCGCTTCCCCACGAGTGTGGTGCGGGTCCCTGGGTTGGGGCCCCCGATGTTGACGTAGAGCCCCTGCCCCGAGACCCAGACGAACGAATTGGCCGCCAGAAAAGCAGGCGAGGCCGTAGACGCGGACAACCGCGTTCCGTCCACGAACACCTGTGACGGCGCCGTGCTCACAGTGGAGGCGAGATAGATGTTTCCCGTGTATCTGGTCCATTTCGACGTGCTGGAATAGTCATCCGTACCATCCACGATCACTGGTCCGCCCAGCGCTTTGATTACGAACGGATTCCCCACGGCGCCCGAGAAATTGATCGTGACCATCTCTCGGTAAGTGCCGGGTTTGACGAGGATCGTTGTTCCGGGGCCGTGCTGTGCGGCGACCGCTGCGGAAATCGTGCAGTAAGGTAGGGCTTCAGTCCCCGGGCCCGAGCTGGAGCAGGACGCGCTGGAGTTATCCACGTAGAACGTACCGGCACCAATCGCAGCGCCGGGACCGAGAAGTAGGAGGATCCAGCAGGCCGCGAAGAATGGGGCTCTCGTCACTGCGCGGCCGAAGAGGTGCTCGGAGATAACGTCTAGCGGCGGGTGAAGTTTTTCGACAACAAGAGCCCTAAGGCTCATCCGGACCCCCCATAAGGCCAGACGTGCGTGAAGTGAGTTACTCGTGGATGGTGCTCGAGTGACCAACTGTCACTTGAGCTTTACATACACAGCGGATAATGGCGTAGTTCCGGCGCATTTCAGTCCAATAAGACTACCATATTTTGAGCGATTTCGCTACCCATTTTTGAGGTTTCCGAGCGGCCGCAGCCTGACAACTGGCCGCATCATCTGCCTCGATTCGAAGCATCCCATGAGGCGGTCGAGAAGTTCAAAGGATCGAACTGGTAACTCTTGCCGCGCCAATGTCTTACCCAATCTCCCTCGAGTCATTCGGAAGCAGGTCACGTGACCTGCCGCCTCCGCAAGGCGACCCCCCTTCCGATGCCTTTCGATCAGCTGCCCCGCCCCGTGGTCGTAGGAGGAGAGCCGTCCATCCGGGTTTCCACTCCCGATCCCAACGTAGGATGGGACATCGTGGAGACCGGCTACGATCGTGGGCCTGCCTGCTTCCAGGCGGCAAGCATTGTGCCGCGCGACGAAGGAGGTGCCATCGGACGAGCGTCGCTCCTCCACGCCGTTGTGACTGACATCGGTGAACAGCTCCCATGGCAGCTTGGGAGAAACCACGTCGTGCAGGCCGTCCACGATCGCCCGTACCGTTGCGAGGCGATACGCGTAGCCGAAGTTGATGGCCATCGCGAGCGCCTGGCGGACCAATCTGCCCTCCTCGGATTCGGCAGGCAACGCCGTCCAGCCGTTCTGGCGGAAGTGGAGCGCCCACTTCCTCGAGGCAGCTCCTTTTCCCATTCTTTGCAAGTAGTGAAACAGGAGCTTGGAAAGGAAGAACACGGGCACACGGGCGCGCGGGAGTTTGGTGCGACGTGAGTAGTGGTTGAGCAAGGTCGCACTGAACGGCCCGGGTCCCAAATGATACATGACGACCACCTGCCCACGCTCGAAGCCCCATCGGGCGGCTACCTCCCTGTCCACGAGCTCGTCGACCACCTGGACCTCGAGGAAATGATTGCCGCCAAAGTTGAGCCCCATCTCCGTTCGGGTGAACGGGGTGAGGAGCAGCTGAAGGGGCACCACATCCGTCAGGGTCGCCGTCTCGAGATCCTTGGACACCGCGCGTCCGTCGTCTTCCATTCCTTTCAGCACCGTCTCGTCCAGCTGATAGCGGGAGAGCAGAGCCCCCGCTCCCTCCTCCAGAGTTCGCCGGAGCTCGGCGGCCGACAAGCTGTAGCGGTTGGTATCCGAGCGGTGGGCCGCCGAGTTCGCATTGACACTGGCGAAGAATGCCTCCAGCCGCTCGAGCGGCATCTCGTCCTCCCGGAGACCCGTCTTCACGATCCCCATGCCGTCGTTCACGTCCATCGATGTGAACTCCGGGACGATAACGCCATGGGTATTGATCGCGATGCTCGAGGGCACCTCCATCTCCGCCTTCCAGTGGACGTCCGGCAGCGCGAGAACAGAGTCCACATAGGGGAGGGCCGCAAGTTTCTCCAGCATCTGGCGGATCGGAGGTGGAATCTCCTCGCCGATGGACAGCGTTGTCAGCTTTTCCAGGTGATTCATGACCCTCTTCTCGAGTGTGTGTGACAGGCAGCCGTCAGTGCTGATTCAACGTCCGCGTGAGCCAACCCGAACCGGGCAGCCGGAAGGACACGTACACGCCGCGCATGACTCGGAGCTCCTCCGTCGATAGCACTTTCAGCAAGATCAGCAGCGATATGTAAACGCCCCCTCCCACCACCGTGACAAGGGCAAGATTTGCGTCCCGCATCAGGAACACGACCCCGCCCATACCGAGCGCAGCAGCCAGGGGCCGAGCGGCTTCGCGAAACAGGATCGCGACCGGCAGGTGCCGGCCTATCGTCCGCTGGCACATGATCAGCACGGCGACCTCCCCTCCCAAGAGTCCAACGCACGCGCCCAGGTACCCGAACTTGTGTATCAGGGCCGCGCTTACGGCGACGTTGACGAGGAGGCCCACCAGGATCGCGCGGAGATAGGCCCGCTGTTGGTCCAGCGCCGCGAGAACATAACGCGACATGAGATTCAGGAAGATGAAGGTGAGCGCGAGGCTCAGGACCATCAGAGCAATCCCCGCCTCCTGGAACCTCCCGCCGTGCAGGAGCAGGCGAACCACGCGTCTCGACAGCAGGAACAACCCCACGCTGAGCGGGAGCGCAGCCAGGAACTGGAACTTGACCGCGCTTCGCAGTACGGGTCGCACCGACTCCGGGCCCAATCGCGCGCTCCGAGCCAGCGAGGGGAAAACCGACACGCTGAAGGCCGACGAAATGAAACCGAGCGGCTGGGACAGCATGTATCCGATATTGAAGTACGCGACATCGGCATTGCTCGCGAGGCCCTTCAAGAGGAGGACGCCGGCGCGCCCGTACACGACGACGGCGAATATCGCCAGGCCGAACGGCAGGCCCTCCGCCACCAGGCGCTTGAGGCGGTTTAAGTCCAGCGAATAGACGGGGCGATAGAGGATCCGTCGCACCAGCAGGCTCCCGACCGCAAAGCGAAGCACGAACGCGGCGGTGGCGCTCACAAGCGCGAACGCGAGGTGTCCCTTCAAGGCGACGCACAGCAGGATGCCCCCGAGCCACGCGATCTGACTCGATAGGAGCAGCAGCGCTTCGAGGTCCTGCCGGTCGTGGGCGCGGAAGACCCATATCCCCACATCCTGCGTCAGGTCGATCAATGCGGTGACTGTGACCAGCCAGACCAACAGCGCGTGGGGCCCGTCCAGGACCAGCGGCACGGTCACGGTCACCACAAGGAGCATCGCCAGGGCAACCGCCCCCTTGATCAAAAGCGCGTCTCCCAAGTAACGCGGGCCCAGCTCCGGTGTGCGCGCGATCTCCTTGGTGATGATGACGCCCACTCCGAGGTCGCTCAGGCTCGCGATCAGAGGCACGAGCGCGTAGTAGAACGCATACTGTCCGTAGCCGTCCGCGGCCAGGTAGTTTCCCAGAACCACCATGCCCGCGACGTTGATGAGCGAGCTCAGAATTTGCGAGCCCATCCGGAACGAGATGCTGCGCCCGATTACCGTGGCGGTTGGGCGGGGAGCCTCCCCTTCGGGGCCGGCCGATTCCTTGTGTCCGTACGCGCTCATCCCACCCCGACCGCGCTCTTGCCCGCCGGCACAGGAATCTCCCCCGCCGGCTCAACCGGCTGCGTACGCCGTGCGTCCCCCGCCATCGTTCCAAGCGCGTACACCATGGCGAGGAACAGCCAGACATGGCGGAAATGAAGGGTCTCGATCGTGTTGGAATTGATCCAGGAGGCCACCCAGGCTCCGAACGTCGCCGCCGCGAGCGGCCCGCCGGGTACCCAGCCCTGCGCACTGCCTGTGCGGTTTTTCCACCATCGCGTGATCCGGCCAAAGACTTGAAACTTGAAAACCAGCATGGCCAGAAGGGCCAGAGGACCACGTTCAATCAGGTAGGCGAGGTAGTCGTTATGCGCCTCCTTCGAAAGGAACGGATCGGTACCGGATTCGAGCGGGCGCTCCCGCTCCTCGACGGAGACCGTCTGCCAGCGGCTGTTGCCCGGCCCGTAACCCAGCGGGTTGCTCCGGTAGCGGTGTAGGAGCGAACCCCAGATCTTGACGCGACCTTCGAGGCTGTGGGAGACGCGCCCGAAGATGCTGTAGGTCTGGAGCTCCTTGAACTGGCCGGAACCCAGCCCCAAGCCAACCACCAGCCAGACGGTCGCGAGGCCCACGCTGAACGCGACGAGACCTCCGGCGATTAGCCTCGGGTACGAAACCCGCTTGGTCCAGGCCCGAACGATGGTCCAGGCGATCAACCCCACCATGAGCGAGCCCAGTCCCCCGTTGGCTTTGGTCGCGACAATCCCCAGGCACATGATCGCGATGGAGCTCCACCTCACCGTTCGCCCCACCTCTTCGTTGAGGCTCAGCACCATGAATATGCTCATCACCAGGTAGTCCGACAGGGTGTCCGGCTGGTCAAACATTCCCAGCGCCCGGAACCCCTTGGGTGTGATCAGGTTCTGAAGTGAAGGGTTTCCGTGCATCACAACTTGCGCAATCCCGATGATCGCGATCGCATTGGCCACGCATACCCAGACCAGGCGTAATCCGCGGAAGTCGCCGCGCTCGTGCATGACGTTCGCGAGCATCACGAACCAGACATAGAGGTACGCGTCCTGGATCAAGGTGAGGATGGCCGCTGACGGGTTCGCCGCGTTGACGGTCGCCGCCACGCTGCCCAGGGACATGAGAATCACGGGTCCCAGGAAGGGCATCTGGATGGGTCGCCTCGTCGTCAGCACCGAGGCCGCGAATATTCCCAGGGCAGGAATATTTATGGCATCCACGATTGCCGTCCGTCCTGGGCCGGGAGGCACAATGACGGGCACGAGGCAGACGACGAGAACCAAATAGGGCGCCCAAGCGCCCAGCTTGCTGCGCAACATGTTATTGATTGCCCACTAGAGGCGCAACGGGCCGGCAGCCGTCTACGATTGCGGCGGTATGAATGCCCGCTCCATCATCTCGACAACCTCGCGTGTGCAGTCGCTGATTTCGTACCTCTCCTCCGCCCTCCTCCGCCCAGCAACGCCCATACGCTCGCGCATGGCGGGGTCCGAGATCAGGGTTAGGAGCTTCTCAGCCAGCTGCGCGGGCTGCTTGACCGGAACGAGCAACGCGGTCACGCCGTCCACCACCGCGTCCTCGCAGCCCTTGTGGTGCGTGGTCACGACCGGCTTGCCGCACGCCATGGCCTCGAGGATCGAGACCGGCAGGCCCTCCATGTAATAGGAGGGGAGCACGAACACGTCCGAGGCCTTCATCAGGTCGTTCATGTCGTTCCGCCACCCGAGCACCTTGACCTGTGCGCCCACACCGGCCGCATCCACCTGTTGCCGAACCTTCTCGAGCAGTGGGCCCCTGCCGGCGAGCAGAAACACAGCGTCCCGCCGCTTGCTGCACACCTGACGCGCTGCTTCGACGAAATCGAGGACGCCCTTGTCGGCAATGAGCCGCGCCGCGCATAACACGAACGTGTGCGTGGGGTCTACCCCCAGCTCCTGCCCCAGTCGGGTCCGGATGTCGGCATAGGTGCCTGGGGTGAAGCGGGTGAGATCCACGCCCATGCCCCGGAGCCGGAAGACGCCATTGGGGCGATTCGCCATCAATGTCTTCCGCGAAAGCTGCTCGTCGTAATCATTAAAGAGGAACATGGCGTCGGTGAAAGGGGCCATGAGCCTCTCCACCTGGAAACGCAGCTGGAAATCGATTGCGCCCTGGGCCGGCCCGCATGCGAGTCCCTGGGCGAAATAGCCCACTCGGGGCGTGCCGGCGAGCCGCGCACCGACCCTGCCCACAACGCCGCCGAGCTTGTTGTAGCACACCGCGGCATCCACGGGTCGCGCCCGCAGCGTCCTGCGGATGCGCCAGATGGTCCGCAGCGCCATCAGCGGGTTGATGCTGCGCTTCATGCCGTGCGTAAAGACCTCGAACCCCAGCCCTCGAAGCTTCTCGGCCTCGGGGCCTTCGGTGCACACGAGCACTTCATGCCCTCGCCGCTTCAGCTCTTTCATGGTTGGAGTCAGGAGCCACCACAACGTCTCTGCCGTGCGAGAGATATACATGATCTTCATCGGGACGCCTCCAAGTTGTCGCGCCCCTTCACCAGTGCGTCGAGGCGTGCCACTTCTGACTCCACGTTCACGGTTGCGTTGACAGCCACGACGGTCACGAAGACCACGCACTGGAGCGCGGCCTCCCCAAACAGGACACCCCTCAGGAACAAGTCACTCCCCCCGGCGACCTCGAGAATCGTGCCCACCAGCACGAGCAGGACCAGGACGCTGAAGTCCGAGAGCTGAAGAGCGAGGTCGCTCACGCGGACGATCAAGCCGCGGGTGGCACCGACGCTCCGCCGGCTGTGGTGGACGGCGTCGCGAGTGAGCGCGCTCCGCCACCCGCCGGCTCGGCTGCTCGGGATGAGCTCTGGGTGGGTGAGCACGTTTTGGGCATACAGGAGGAAACCGACGCTCTTGTGCTGTCTGCTCAGCACCATCGCCAGCGCGCCCAGCGTGGACGTCAGCAGGACAGCCACGAGTGCGTTTCCGCCCGGCGTGCGCCAGGCGATGTGGAGCCCGAGCCCGACGAAGATCCCGGCGAAGGCCACTGCATGCCCGAGCTCGTCAAGATAGACGCCCACGATGGAGTAGGTCTTACGGAACCGGGCGATGTCGCCGTCCGCCTTGTCGAAGAGCTGGTGCGCCACGAACGCGAGCGCCCCGACGAGGGAGAGTCCGGCCGACCGGGTTGCCAGAAGGATTCCCCCCAGCAAAGCGAGACCGACCGAGATCAGCGTGACGTGGTTGGGCTTGAGACCCGTGCGCAACAGCAGCCACGTGAGATAGATCGAGACCCGCCGCTGGAGCACATACCATGGGCTGCTGTTCTGGGCGATCTTCTCTGCATGGCAGATCGTCCTCAACGTTGCAATGTCGCGTCCCGGTTGACCGGCCAAGGTATTACCCGATGCCATGGAGGCGCTTGAGTTCCGCAACGGCCGTCGCGAAGTCCACGGTCGGCTTCCAGCCGAGAAGCCGCTGCGCGAGCTGGTTGTCCGCCAGCGTGTCGTGTGGCTCGACGCGGGGCGGCAGGTTGGTGGTGGGCCCGCCGATGAGCGCGGCTACCTCGTTCACCGAGTTGTTCATGCCGGCGCCGATGTTGATGACCTCGCCACGTCCGACCTTGGGCGACTCCATGGCGCGAAGATTCGCGTCCACCACGTCGCGAACGTGGGTGAAATCCCGGGTCTGTGTGCCGTCGCCGGTGATCGAGAGCATTTGTCCGGCCTTCCGCTGCCGGAGGAAGACGGCGATGACGGTTACGTACGCGCCTTCATCCGCCATGCGTGGGCCGTACACGTTGAAGTACCGAAGGCTGACGGTCTGGAGCCCGTACAGCTCGGCGAAAAGGCGCGCGTAGTGCTCACCGACGTACTTCTGGAGACCGTAAGGACTCTTGGGCCTGGGGAGCAACGTCTCGGGCTGCGGGAGCTGATCCGTGTCCCCGTACGCGGACGACGAGGCCGAATAGACGAGGCGCTTCACCCCGGCGTCGCGCGTTGCGAGCAGGACGTTCAACGTCCCCGTGATATTGGCGCCGTGTGTCTCGAGCGGCCGCTCGATGGAATCCTGCACGCGCGGCAGCGCCGCGCAGTGAAACACGCCGTCGACGGAGTCGAATGCGGAGCGGATGCTCTTGAGATCCGTGATATCGGCTTCGACAAGCTCTGCACCCTTTGGGACGTTTGTCCGCTTCCCGGTCGAGAGGTTGTCGAGCACCCGCGCGCGGTCACCACGGGCGATGAGCGTTTCCGCGATATGGGAGCCGATGAACCCTGCCCCGCCTGTAACGAGATAGAGTTTCATCGTGCTGAAGATCCCGGTCGAACGGCCGCCTCCTTAACGCCCATCGCCGTGTACCTCGACGCCCAGACGTTCCGTGACCCCTCTAAAATAATCGATCGTGCGCTGTAGCCCCTCCTCCAACGGCACCTTGGGTGTCCAATCCAGACGCTCGCGCGCCAGCGAGATGTCCGGACACCGCCTCGTCGGATCGTCGTTCGGCAGATTCTTGTGCACGAGTTTCGACTTCGATTTCGTCATGGAAATGACCATCTCCGCGAGTTTCTTGACGGAAATCTCGCCTGGATTGCCCAGGTTCATCGGGCCGACGAAGTCAGATGGAGTACCCATCAAGCCGATGAGCGCCTCCACCAGATCGTCGACGTAACAGAACGATCGAGTCTGTGAACCATCACCATAGATCGTGATTGGATCGCCACGCAGGGCCTGTACGATGAAGTTGGATACAACCCTGCCGTCATCGGTCCCCATTCGCGGTCCGTAGGTATTGAAGATGCGTGCGACCTTGATCTCAAGTCGGTGCTGCCGGTAGTAGTCAAAAAACAGCGTTTCGGCACAGCGCTTGCCCTCGTCGTAACAGGACCGGTCCCCAATCGGGTTCACATGTCCCCAATAGGTTTCGCGCTGAGGGTGCATCTCGGGATCGCCGTATACTTCGCTGGTCGACGCTTGGAGAATTCTCGCCTTGACCCGCTTCGCCAGGCCGAGAAGGTTGATGGCGCCGTGCACGCTGGTCTTCGTCGTTTGAATGGGATCGAATTGATAATGAATCGGCGAGGCTGGGCATGCGAGGTTATAGATTTCGTCCACTTCAACGTATAGTGGAAAGGTCACGTCGTGCCGTAAGAGCTCGAACCTCGGATCCTTGAGGAGCTCTGAAATGTTAGCCTTCGTTCCCGTGTAAAAGTTATCAACACACAAAACGTCGTGTCCCTCAGCGAGGATTCGTTGACACAGATGGGAGCCGAGGAACCCCGCGCCACCCGTGATCAGGACGCGTTTGTTGTGCTCGTTACGCATGGGAATTGCACCTCCTGGACATGGAAGATCGAGGGTCGCGGCGGTTAGGCCGGCTCGCGAGAGGAGCCTTGGTAGTACGGAAACGCTGCTTCCCTGGGGAGATCGACTTGATTCAAAGCCACCCCGAGGAGATTCGCGCCGGAGCGCTGCAGCTGATCCTTGGCTCTCTGGATGACGCCCACCTCGAAGCCGTCCGCCTTAACTACGAGGAGGACCCCATCGATGGTCGGAGCCAGCAAGCTGGTTGAGGTATCAAAAGCCACAGGTGCTGCGTCGATCAGCACGGCATCAAAACACTTTGCCAGGCGATCGACGACCGTCACGAAAGGCTCGGCGAGGTAGAGATCTGTGGCCCGCTCACCGCAAGTCAGGATCTTGAGGTTTGGCATGGAGGTGTTCTTGAGATACGCGGATACCTGCCTGGAGAGATACGGCTGATTCAATTCGTCACCAACCATGCCCAGAATCAACCGGTCGATACCGGTGGCGCTGGAGAGGGTCGGCGGCCTGCTCCCCGCATCAGATGCTTGGGCCTGCGGAGCTGCCAAAAAGCGATACTGAGGCTTGGGCAGAGCTAGCATCCGGCGAAGGCGCTTGTTCAGCTCAAGCTGGGTCGCGGCATCCAACTCTGCTTCGATCTGGGGGCGACCCCCCTCCTCCTGCGCACGAAGCGCAAAATCGCGTTGCCCCTGCCGGTCCGGCACGCTGGATACCCGTCCCTTATTGAAGAGAATGGAGAACTCTTCGCTTCCCTCGGATACCTGGAATCTTCCGGTCCTCGCCTGTGCGCGGATGAGCTCGATCCAGTCCCCGATCCCGAACTGTTTCGAGTTATCGCCGTTGAGGTCGACGTCGCAGATGTCGCCAAGCAGCTCACCCAGCCCGCGGTGGTAGTCCAACTGGAAGAACTTATGGAGCGTGGGGCGAAACGCATCGGCGTCGACGATCGCGACCCGAAGCCGGTCCGACCGCGCAAGGCTCTCGCCCAGCCTCGCGGTGATCGTTGATTTGCCTTCGCCGGGCCCGCTGCTTGTGATCAAGATCTTACGTACCCCATTGGAAATCTGGCGCGCAATGGAGGATGAGAAGACCCGGTAGGCCAGGGCTTTGGTCTCGCTCACGGTGCGGATTCCTTGGGAATCAGACCCAGGACGGGAAGTTGTAGGTGCCGGTCCACTTCCTCGGGTGTTCGGATCGTCTTTCGGTAGGACTCGAGAAGGAGAACCAGTCCCGCACCGGAGAGCAGTCCCAGCAGGAGCCCGATGGCCAGGTTGAGAATCCTGCGCGGTCGCACCGGCTCACGCTCAGCCACCGCCGACTCGACGATTCGGACCAGAGGGCTTTTGATCTGGCTTGTGATATCGACCTCGTTCACGCGTGCCATCAGGAGGGTGTACAGATCGCGGTCGGCCTTCAGCTCCCCCTCGATCACCCTGTATTTTGCTGCTTCATTGTTCAGGGAACGCAGATCCGCCTCCGCCTGGTTGATCGCGGTTTGGAGGCTCGCCTCGCGTCCCGCCGAGATCGACTGCTCATTGCTCAAGTTCGCGACCGCCATGCTGACTTCCTGCCTGATGTTGCGCTGGATCGCGTCATTCTCGGCCTTGAGCGAGATCAGTTTGGGGTGGCTCGGGCCGTACGTCTCGCGCGCCTTCGCGACCGCGGTGTTGGACGCGATCAGGTCCCGCCTCAACGCGTCCAAGCTCTCATTGGTGATCGGAATCTCGTTCGGATTGATTTGAGCGCTCCTCAACACGCTTCGGATCTGGGCCAGCTGAGAGGATATCGAGAGACGCTGCAGCTTTGCCTTCGTATGGGAGTCATTGAGCGTGCCGAGAGTCTCGGACAGTTGGCGAATCTTTTCCTCCAGTGAAAACAGCCCCGTCGAGCCGCGCGTTTGCTGGTCGAGGGTATTGATCCTCGTCTGGAGCTCCGCGGCCCGCGTGCGCAGATTGGATCCCAACGAGGTGTCCCATTCGGAGCGCTGCCCTTGCTGGTAATTAACCAGATTCTCGGCGATCGAGTTGGTGACTTTCGCGGCCATGTCTGCGTCGTAGTGCTCGGCGCTGATCCTGATCAGGCGAGTGTCGCGAATCGGTTCCACGATCACGTGTGCCAGAAGCCAGTCGATCTTATCGGTCATATCGTCGGTCGGTGATCCCGGGCTCCGCTTCGTCGAACGCTGTTCTCGCCACTGCGGCCCCACTGGAATCCCTTGTCGGTCGAGGCTCGTCACCACTTGGGCCAGCAAGGCTCGGCTGGTCACCATCTCGGCCGTCGTGAAGACCGCCTGATTGTCGGTCTGGGGGGTCGGAGCGTCCGTCGCGGCGCCGGTGAGAGGCGAGCGCGTCGCCTCCCGGCTGATTTCGACGCGAACGCTACTACGGTATACGGGAGCCGTGAATACGTTCAACGCCACGGCGAGCGCAAGACAGGCAATGATGCAGCCCAGAACGGGCCCTTTTCGCCTCCGAACGATGTTCCAAAATGCTCTTGGATTCACGCCCTAATCCTCATCCTCGCGTCGGATCAGCCAAGCGGGAGCGCCGGCCGCTAGAACCTTCTTGCCGGAACATCGATTCGATCGCCAGGTTGAAGAAGCAGGTCCGGCTTCTTTCCCTTCTGGACCTTGCGTAGGTCGATCTTGAGAACCTGCGTTTGACGCTTCGAAACGCGGGTCACCTTCACCCGATTCGGGGCGGCGAATTCGGAGAATCCGCCCGCGAGAATGCACGCATTCAGCACGCTCAACCCATCGCCGATGCTATAGGCTCCGGGTCGTCGGACCTCACCGATGATGTACACCTTTCCCCCGTACTCCTTCACGTTCACGATTACCGATGGATTGACGTAGTACCCTCGGGAAAGGCGCTCGGTTAGACGCTGGGATACCTCGGGCGGAGTTAACCCGGCAATCGACAATTCGCCCAGGAGCGGCGCCGTGATCGTGCCGGACGACGACACCTCCGCGGTGAAGCTCTCCTGAACCTCTCCCCCAGCGTAGATCGAAATCTGCAAGACATCTCCGGCGCCGATCGGATACGAGGGAGAGTCGGCGAGCGTGGAGTGAGCCGCGCCAGCCAGGATGGATGCGGCTATGAACGCCGCGCAAAGCCACGGCTTCTGAAGGGCGCGCATCATTCAAAACCCGCCGAGAGCGCGACGAAAACCCGACCGCGTCTGTAGTTGACTGGAACAGTCCGGTTCGGATCCAGCTGCCGAACGAACTTATAGCCGGTCTGGGCGGTCACCCGGGATCGAACGGGGACGCTGAGCGTAATCGCCGAACGATAGGTATCGGCGCGAAGACCGGTAGCGTGAAATGGAAGCGTCCAGGCGTAGCTCCCTTCCAGCGAGATCGTCGCCCGAGCCCCCACGGTATCGACCAGGGCGAACGAAACGCGCCGAGTCGTAAGCGGGTGTGTGTAAAAGCCTCCTTCTGCTTCCAATTCTGTCTCCCAATTGGCGGTTGCGACGCCGATCGGCAGTCGCGTCCGCAGCATCGCGGTCATAGTCGTAGTCGCGTCCCTCTGTAGAATAGCCTCGGCTACCACCGGCTGGCCCGGCCCCCGACTGTAAAAGGTTATCCGGGCAGCGCCCGCCGGTCGAGTTTTCTTGGGCGAGCCATCTTGATAGTCGACGATGGCGGCGCCAAACTCAAACTGGCTTGCGACGGCCGGTGTGTGCCGGCGGCGGAAGCCGAGCTGGGCTACGTTCGAGGAGAGTCCCCGCCTCCCATTGAAGTCCAGCTCCGTGAGGTGATAGGAGATCAACCCAGCCGTGGTGTGGGTCCTCACAGGGAGGAGCGTCACTGCGAATCGCCTCGTCGTAGCGTCGGAAAGGTCGGCACCCGCGTAGTCCCATGCTTCGACTTGGCCCGAAGCCTCCAGTCGAGTGAGGCTCAGGTTGGCCGTTCCCAGCCCGCTTCGATAAGACGACGGAAAAAGAACCGAAGCCCGGTCGAGCTCAAAGGTGTCCCGCGATTCCCGGAACTTGAAGTCAACGTTCGCGGAAGTCTGCGTCGATGGGGCGTACGCGGCTCGGAAAGATGCTGCATCGTTGGCGGTGGAGAACGAAGTTGAGCGAGAAGAGTAGAAACGCATGCTGCGGCGAGCCGACGCTTGAAATGTGGTGAGTCCGCTCCGCCGAGCCACCCCCATGCCCGGTGCGATTAGCCATACGAATTCGCCCGTCCCATGTTCCGTCTGATCGACGTTGTCATCATAGCCCAATTCCAGCCTCAAGTCTGGATCCAAATCCAATGCGGAGGCTCCCGTCGGAGTTAGGGGTGCTGCAGCGAGGGCAAGAACGGCGACGCACCGCGCGCCCGAAAATGCTGCACGCATGAATCGGGCCAGACCCGAAAAGTACCACACAAACACCATCCTATCATCGATATGGCAAACCCGTCAATGTCGCATCACCCTCTCGTATTTGGGTCTCGAAGCGCAGAGGCGGAGTCAGGGCCCCCAAAGTAAGCAGCGCGCTCTTGCAGGGGAACAGGGTCTAGCGGGCACCGTCACCGCGAAGGATCACATTCACCGTCTCGGCCATGATCTTGAAATCGAGGGACAAGCACCGGTTCCGCACATAGTGGAGATCGTACTGGAGCTTGCGGTTCGCGGACTCGACGGACGAGTCGTAGCCGCACCTCACTTGAGCAAGCCCCGTGACGCCCGGCATGATGTTGCAGCGCTGGTCGTAGTCTGGGATCGCTTCTTTAAGGCGCTGGACGAAGAAAAAGCGCTCCGGTCGCGGCCCGACGAGGCTCATCTCACCGCGGAGCACGTTCCAGAACTGAGGAAACTCATCGAGACGCGTTCTTCGGAGTATCCGCCCGACGCGCGTGACCCGGTTGTCCCGGTTGGCCGCCCAGACTGGGCCCGTGTTCCGCTCCGCGTCGACGATCATGCTGCGGAACTTGTACACGTAAATCGGCCGGCCGAAGCGGTCGAGGCCGCGGCGTTCTTTCCCCGGCGGGCCGCTGCGCGCACGCCGCCGATTGATGCCGACGCGTTCCTGCTTGAAGAAGATCGGGCCGGGCGAGTCGAGGTAAATCGATACGCCGATAACCGCGAAGACAGGAATCATGGCGAGGAGACCGAGCGCGGCGCCGGAGACATCGATGGTGCGCTTGAGGCGACTCGAGACTGAGGGCGGCTCAGACGAATCACTGCCCTTCGACGACCGGGTAACCGGGAAGATCAGCATACTTAAAGCAGAGACCTTTCGCCGTGCCGGGCAACCTTTTCCCCCCGCCCAGCCTCACAGACCCTGCCTTCGGGGGTGTTCCGTCGAGGAAACCTCCCCGCGCACCGGCATCGGAGAGCCTCGTCCATAGTTTTGTTGGGGGGATATAACCGGAACGCGTCGTTGGAGCAACGACGCTTCACTGCGTGCCCCCCATGGCAAAAATGACTATACCACTCCGTCCCGGGGGGTGCAAATGTTTCTTCAACAGGCTGGATTCGGTGAGCTACAGGAGGGACGTGCGGCTAGCGGGGCTCGTACGCCTATAGCCGGTAGACGCCGCGGCGGCGTGTACCCTTGAGAGCATTCCGCGAATCGACGATGTACCGCGCGTGACGCGCGACGAGGCCGAAATCGAATGACCGGTGCGGTGTGATGATCACGACGCAATCCGGAGAGCGCAGCGTCGCCGCGGTGAAGGGCTTCGACCTCCGGGGTCGACCGCCATACGTGAGCAACGGCACGTACGGGTCGCAGTAGTCGACGAGCGCGCCTTCCTTGTCCAGGATCTCGATCAGGTCCAATGCCGGAGACTCGCGCACGTCGTTGATATCGGGCTTGTACGCGACCCCGAGAATCAGGATGCGCGATCCTCGAATCGCACGGCGTCGCGAATTCAAGGCCTCGCGGACTCTTCCGGCGACGTGGTACGGCATTTGGCCGTTCACCTGACCGGCCAGCTCGATGAAGCGTGCCTCGAATCCGCTCTGCTTCGCCTTCCACGAAAGGTAGAACGGATCGATCGGGATGCAGTGCCCGCCGAGTCCGGGGCCCGGGTAGAATGGCATGAAGCCGAAGGGCTTTGTTGCGGCCGCATCGATGACTTCCCACACGTCGAGCCCCAGCTTGTCGGAGAGGAGCGCGATCTCGTTCACGAGGCCGATGTTCACGCTGCGGAACGTGTTCTCGAGCAGCTTCACCATCTCCGCGATTTGCGAGGATGAGACCGGTACGACCTTGTCCATGACGTTGGAGTAGAGCGCCACGGCCGCGCGCGTGCAGTCCCCGGTGACTCCACCCACCACTTTGGCAATATTCCGGGTGTGATACGTTGCATTCCCGGGATCGACTCGCTCCGGCGAGAAGGCCAGAAAGAAGTCCTTGCCGCAGGAGAATCCGCGCTCCTCGAGTAGGGGCCGCACGAGCTCCTCCGTGGTTCCCGGGTAGGTCGTGCTCTCGAGCACAACGAGCTGCCCACGCTTCAATCGCTGAGCGATCTCGCCGACCGCGGCGAGAATGTGGGAGACGTCGGGATCTTTTGTCTTCCGGAGCGGCGTGGGGACGCAGATATCGATCGCGTCCATCCGGCGGAGCTCATCGAAGTTCGCCGTGGCGCGGAGGGTCCCTCTCCGGACCAGGTCGCGCACCTCTCGTGTCGGGACATCCTGAATGTACGATCGTCCCCTGTTCAGCTCCCCCACTCGCTTCTCATCGATCTCGAACCCGGTTACGCGATACCCGGCTTTGGCAAACTCGGTGGCGAGCGGAAGGCCCGTATAGCCGAGCCCGATCACGCCTACTCGAGCCGTGCGGCGCTCCACGCGACGCATGAATTGGCGAAGCATGGATCCGAGCGCGGAGGGCTTCGGCATGCGGTTCAGTTAGATCGCTTGGGAGAACATCTTGTGATCGGATGGAAGGCTTTCCATGGTGTGGTCGAATCGGACTCTAGCATCGGGTCCGAAGGGGTGTCAACCAGCCCCGATCCATCCGAAGGCGCTCGCCGCGAGCGCCAAACCCGCCGACGCCGCCGAGACGAAAATGTTCCGCCCGAAATGCCCCACGCGGACCCCAAGGGCGGTGCCCGCGAGGACGCTCTCCAGCGCGCTGGCCAGGAATCCCGCGCAAGCCGCCATCCAGGCGGCCGTCGCGGGGAGCAGGCCGACGCTCGAGGCTGTGAACGCCGTGAGGAGCGCGGAGGTCGACGCGGCCAGGAGCCCGGCTCCGCTTACTCCGCCGGGCGCTCCGTGGTTCACCACGACGACCCGGAAGCGGCGGAGACCGAGCACGCGCCCGCCGAGGACCGGCCCTAGCTCGGTCGCCGCGGTATCCGCGAACGCACCGGCAAGCGCCGAGACATAAACGAGCGAAAGGATCCTCTCCGGCACGACGCCGAGCAGCGCGAGCGCTCCGGCGATCGCCGGAATCGCAAGCTTCGCCGCTACGTTGCGTGCGCTCCGGCGACCCCGGTTGGTCTCGGCCGCTCCGAGACGCTCTTTCTTCTCGCGGCCGATCCGGGTGAAAAAGCCCGAGCCAAGAACGAATAGCGCGAGCGGCGCGAATGCCGCGGCTCCGAGGCCCGCGGTCGCGATCAACGCGACCAGAAACCCCGCAAAGGTCCCCGGGAATGTGCCCTGGCGCGTCAGCACCACGAGTGCCGCACCTGCGAGAGCCAGAAGAGCTCCCCAGGGCGCCGTGGGGTCCAGCGTCACCGGTTCACGCCAGAAAGCGGTAGGCCGCGGCCACCAGGAGCGGAACCGTCACGTTGTCCACGCCCGGAGGCGAGAGCGCCTCCGCAACAGCGCCGGCGACGCCGCACCCGACGCCGGCCCGGAGAGCGGGCGGTCCCCCGGGGCAGGCGGCGGCGACGGCAGCGCTGGCCGCCGCGGCAACCAGGAAGAACGCAAGCGAGCCCTCCACCGTCCGGCCATGCGCCCACCGACCATACCGCCGTTGACCCAGGTCCGTTCCCACGAGGGCAGCCGCCGGATCCGCGAAGGACAGGGCCGCGATACCCGCGAGCACGGCTCCGCGGTGGCCGAAATCCCAGAAGAAGAGGTAGGTAAGGCATACACCCAGGGGAAACATCCAGAGCCCGAGTGCTTCGCGGGCGTCGTCCGCCAGCCCCGGGACGAAGGCTCGGAGCTTTGGTGAGGCGTTGAGCGCGATGAAGAGCGCGGGGGGTACGATGGCCCAGCCACGGGAGTGGAACAGAGCGGTCATGACAAGGGTCACCGCCCCGATGAGCGCGTGGAGAACCTTACGAAAAACGAAGCGTGAAAGGGGGTGTTCCCGTCGCTGGACCCGGCGTGCGACGTCAAGAAGGAGCGCGACGAGACCGACCGAGACCAGAACCAGCAAGGGATCGTGGAGCCGCGCCAGCACGGCCGGACCTTATCCGCTCTGGCGAGCGGATGTCAAAGCGATTCCCCTTCTCCCGTGCCGGCCTCCAGATCTTTGACGTCGAAGACCGGATCTTCTTCCCTCAGGGCTTCTCGTCCGGGCTTGGTCGCAGGTGCTGGAGCGTCCTCATCGGCCAGCGGAGTGAATTCCTCGGTCCTGAGATGGAAGCTCCGGGTGAGCCGGATCAACTCCAGCTTGTCCGGTGTCAGCTCTCGGCGGGCGCGCAGAGGAGACTCGGGTACGTTGCGGATCGACTCCATCCGATGGCGCTCGCCAGCCTGTGCTCTGCGATCGACCTCCTCGAGGAGCGTGTCGACCTGGAT
>Ga0075424_100001989_pt1 | contig 18386 bp, 17 predicted proteins | sample SoiMethybrSBSTD3_FD_75301 | JGI IMG/M metagenome (GOLD analysis project Ga0075424, IMG submission 75301) | Bulk soil microbial communities from a Populus tree surrounding site in Tennessee, USA - Soil MetaG P. TD hybrid SBSTD3 | ecosystem: Environmental > Terrestrial > Soil > Tree plantation...
ACGAGGCAACGAACAGCTGCAGGAGCAGGACAGGTGTCAGCGATTCAACGGCGCGCGTTGGATTGCCTGTCAAACGCACCGCCGCGGCTGCGGCGGCGACAATGAAACCGGCGAGAAACAGTCGGGGAACGAGCGACACGACGATAAAGTATCGAACCGCGTACACCACGGTCATGGCTCCTGCCGCCTCTCGTGCACCGTGTTCGCGGCCTGCAGTGCGTGCGGTTCGCTCGCCGACCGCACCCACGCGGGCAGCTGACGGCCGCTATCGAGCTTGCGGCCCGGATAGGACAGGTACGCCTCGAGCGTGTGATAGCTGATGTCCAACTGGCGGCAGGCGCGCCGCTTGTTGCGGCCGCAGCGCTCGAACACCAGGCGCGCGTACCGGCTGCCCCACGCCCGCATCGACTCGCCTGCGGCAATGGATGGCCCAAGGACTTCGACATAGTCGCCGCGGAACTGTGGCGGCAGATCGTCGAGCTCGATATGACTCGAATCGACCAGCGCCACCGCCCTCTCGATGAAACGTTCGAGCTCCCGCACGTTACCAGGCCACGAATACATGCGGAGGGCGTCGGCCGCGGCATCGGAAAGTGACAGCTCGCGCGCGCGGGTGTGACGCGACAGAAAATAGGCAGCCAGTTCGCAGATGTCCTCCCGCCGCGCACGGAGCGGCGGGACATGGATTTCCACGCCGCCAAGCCGGTAGTACAGATCGGATCGGAACAGCCCACGCGAAACCATGTCCGACAGCGGGCGATTGGTAGCCGCGACGATTCGGGTGTTGACGCGGCGAGAGCCATGGCCGCCGACACGCTCCACGGCGACATCCTGGATCGCCCGCAGCAGTTTCGCCTGTGCTGAGAGCGACAGATCCGAGATCTCGTCGAGGAACAGCGTCCCGCCGTCCGCATGTTCGAACTTTCCGAGACGGCCGCGGACACCTGTGGCCGTTCGCTCTTCGATGCCGAACAACTCGGCCTCGAGGAGCGTTTCGACAAGTGCGGCACAATTGACCGCCACGAACGGGCCGCTTCGGCGCCGGCTGACTTCGTGAATCTGCCGCGCCACCAGCTCCTTGCCTGTCCCGCTCTCACCTTCGATCAGGACCGTGAAGTCGGTCAGCGCGACGCGCTCGACGCGCCCGCGCAGCATCTGCATGACGCCGCTCGACCCGATGAGGGGCGCCACGCCATCGGGAGGGCGGGCGACGCTCGACACGCGCCCACGGCACGACTCGAGAACGAGCCCCGCCAACTGCGATGATGCCGCGAGGACGCCGACTTGCAAGTCATCGGGCGGCGATGCCGGATCGAAGCACGCCTCGACAATCGCCTGCACGCGCGGATCGGCGCTCGGCACACCCAGTACCATCGACTGAGTGGTCCGGGTCGGCGTGACCAGACGTGCGTGGTAGCGAGCCGGAAGCTCGCGCAGTCGCACGTTCCGGACACCAGCAGCACGTTGTACCTCGCGTTCGAATACTGCGTGAAGATCCCGTTCAACGGGATCCCCGGCCAGCGCGTCGCCGAGTGCGCGCAAGACACTCCCAATCAGATCGCCGAGCCGCTCCATCGTGTCCTCCAACCTCGGCATTACCAATCGCAATGCCATAAACGCCGATCCGGAGTTTTCTAAGCAGATGTCCGGTCTGTGAATTCGATGTCGCCGGCTAACGCCGGAGTCGGGTAGTGGCTGCCCTGCTCTATTTCGAGGCTGCGAAGAGCCGCGGGTATTGGATACCCCTCGACGAACACGTCGAGCGTCCGATCGAAGGCGAGCGCGGCGCAGTACTCGATCGCGTTCGCGTCAACGCGGGCCACGTACGCGCGGGCGACACGGGAGCGAACCAGCACGCGCCCCTGCACGGACACCACGTGCACGTCGAGATATCGTCCCGGAAGGAGGCGTTCCCTCGTTTGCGCGAGCGCGCCCCAGGAGGAAACGTCGACGATGCGCAGTTGACCGCCGGTTCGGAGCCGTGCGCTGGCCACCGGCTCGTCTTCGGCGACCCGCCGGCGCGTCGCACGCCGCCGTTCCATTTCACAGCACCTCGACCCAGGTGCGCGACGCAGCCGCATACCGCAGCACGCGGGTTCTGCCGGTCGCGCCAAGCACGCGCACCGCGTACTGTGAGCCGTCGCGGCCGCGGAGATAGAGCGTCCCGGATGTCGCGGTACCGAGAGGTGTAAACGACATCAGCGCGCTCGTGGTTGTCAGCGAACCACTTGGATCGTTGATTGACAGGACGACATGAGGGAACAGATCCGTGAGGTGCACGGGCGCGGCCGCCGGGCGATCGATGCCCGCGGCGATGTCGCGGGTGCGTACACCGTTGCCGTTCGCGTCAACGTACATCGCGACGGTTGCGCCGTTGCCCGCAACCGTCAGCAGAAGCGCAACGTTGGCCGAGCGCGCGACTGCCTGCGAACGGGCCAACGCCAAACGAGCCGCGAGGTAGCGGGCTGCACCAATCGCCCGCGTACGCTCGATGGTCGAGTTCAGTTGAGGAACCGCGGCGGCTGCCAGAATACCGACCGCCGCGGTCACGAACATTACTTCAATGAAGGTGTACCCACGGTGATGAGCGGTTTCATCTTGAGGAAGCTCTTCTCCCCGACGCCGCTGACGTTCATGAGATCCTCGACCTTCTTGAAGCCACCATTCTTCTGGCGGTAGTCGATGATGCGCTCCGCCATCTTCGGCCCGACGCCCGGTATGGTCGCGAGCTGCTCGGCGGTTGCAGTATTCAGATTGACCGGCGCCGTTGCGGTTGCGGCCGGCTTTGGGGCCGGCGCCTTGCTCTGCGCGCTCAGTACGGGCGCGCTCAATGCGATCGCCGCGATCGCAGCCATCATGATGCGGATCATCATCGTGTCCTCCTCGTAGCATCGTTGCGAACATGGACGGTCCGGCGGGACGGCACGCGTGCGACCGAGGTCGGGTGCGCATGCGCCGCGGAACCCGCCGGGACGCATGGCGCGACAGCAATCGAACTGCCCTTCGCGAGGAGGTGTATCCGTTGCGCGATGTTGATGACCGGCCGGGGATTATCGTGCGCGCACGAAATGCAGTGTTTCCTGCGCCGATGAAAGCGACAACCGGCGTTGCGCCGGCCGACAACCCGCGTTACCGCTGATGAGCGGCGGAGAGCGGCGCTTCGGCAGCGCCGGCGTAAATCGCCGTCACGCCTTCGACGTCGTCAGGCTGAAGCACATCGATGTTGCTCGCGCGACTGTTCATGATGGCAGCCACGGCCTGGCCGTGATCGTCTGGATGGGCAAGGCCGAGGACATGCCCGAACTCGTGAAGCGCGATACGTCCCACGTCGTACAGCGTGCTGCCGTCGCGCCCGGTGCGCAGTTCCCCACGGTACGAATTCCAGTTGATTGTACGGTTGAAGACGACGTCGCTCTCGATGGTGACGTTGTCTGGCGTCGTGTAAGTCGTCAGCGTAATCGCCAGGACGCCTTCACCAAACGGCTCCCCATACGCATCGTCGCCGAAGATCACGTTGTTCACGCCGTCCTGAACAACGTTGCTGCGAGTCTCGTCGCGAATCGGCTCAAAGGCCACGCCACTCAGCACGCTGTTCCACGCGTTCAGCGCACCCCCGGTGACGATGTCCCAATCACCGTTGCCGTCGATCAGAGGACCCGGTGACGCGCCCTGCTGCAGATGCATCGGAATCACGCCGGGCGTCCAGTGATAGGTCTCCTCCCAATGGGCGGTGCCGGTCGGTGCGAGCGCCACAACCAGCGCGGCGGCGATGAGGATGGCGCACCGCGCCTTCACTGCTTGTGCGCCTCCACGAGCGCAGACACGATGCGGGTGCGGAAATCGGAGAGGCTCATTGTCGATGTCTGCGGCAGAAGCCGGAGACTCGATGCGGGCGACCCGATGCTCCCTGGCCGCACAAGCGTCCATCCTTCGAGCGTCAGCACACGATCCACGCCGTTGCCGTCGCGCGCGATCCGGAGCAATCCCTGCGTAAAGCCGACGATGGGATTGATGCCCGGCTTGCGGCGCGCGAAGACCAGACGGCGGTCGCCCACGGCGAACCGTGGCATCCCCTCGACCGCCATGCCAATGCCTTCAGCTTCTCCGCCGAGAAAGTCGAAGACTTCGACGATGCTCGTTGTGCCGTAGATCGGGTCCGCTACCTGAAATGTGACACGAGTCTTGACGATTGCGCCGCTACGCGAACGCAGCACGAACGGCCGGATGTCAACGACGTCTCCAACAAAGATCACGTCGGCTTCAGTGACAAGCTGCTGAAACGTGACAGGCAGGTACGTCGTGGCGCCGACCGGCAGCGTCAGGCCGAGCGTAAGCACCACAAAGGCACACGCTCGCCGCAGGCGCTCGTTCCTTCGAGTAAGCATTTCCTGGATTTACGTCATCGACGGTTGCGAGGAGCGATACCACGCAATCGTCTTCTCGAGACCCTCTTCGAAGCTGACTATCGGCTGATAGCCGAGAAGGCGGCAGGCTTTCGAAATGTCAGCCTGTGAATCCTTTACGTCGCCGGCGCGCGGAGTCGCATAAATCGGTTCTACCTGTGCGCCAACGAATTGACGGATGGTCCTGAAGAGGGTGTTGAGAGAAATGCGGCCGCCCGTGGCTACGTTCATGACTTCCCCGCTGGCGCCCTTGGCCGTGCATGCGCGAAGCACCCCGTCAACGACGTTTGCGACATAGGTGAAATCGCGTGTGTGCTCGCCGTCTCCGTAGATCGTCGGACGGCGGCCGTCGCAGAGTGCGCTGATGAACAGCGAGATCACGCCCGAATAAGGCGACGATGGATCCTGGCGCGGACCGAAGACGTTGAAGTATCGAATCGTGACGGTCTCGAGCCCGTAGAGCTGCGTGAACATCTGGCAGTACTGCTCCGCCACGAGCTTCTGCAGTGCGTATGGCGAAAGCGGCGCCGTAGCCATCGTCTCGACTTTCGGAAGCGTGGGGCTGTTGCCGTACGCCGACGACGAGCCGGCGTAGACGAGGCGCTTCACGCGTGCGTCGCGCGCAGCGACAAGGACGTTCAGCGACGCATCGACATTGGCGCGATTCGAAGTGAGGGGGTCTTCCACCGATCGCGGCACCGACGGGATGGCGGCCTGATGGAGGACAAAGTCCATCCCGTTCACGGCGGCGCGCGCGACCTCGAGATCTGCAAGATCGCCTTCGATGAAGTCGACTGAGGGAACGTGCGCGATGTTCTGCCGCTTTCCTGTCACCAGGTTGTCCACAACCCGGACATGCTCGCCCCGACGGACGAGCTCTTCCACGAGATGGGAGCCGATAAAACCCGCCCCGCCGGTCACAAGATAGTTCGCCATATTCGCTCGTGAGCTGAGCAAAAAGTCTGCCCGGCTGTGATCGTACGCGATAATCGAATGTCGCAGTCAGCCAGACGGTCGCCCGCCTTCGTGCTTCGCGCTGCGGCGAGGCAGGCTCCTCAGCCTGCCTCGCCGTAGCCGATAAGGCGAAGGCGGGAGGAAAGTCCGAACTCCACAGGGCAGTGCGCCGGGTAACGCCCGGGCAGGGCAACTTGACGGACAGTGGCACAGAAAACATACCGCCCGCCTTCGCGCCCTAGGCGCGAAGGCGAGTAAGGGTGAAAAGGTGCGGTAAGAGCGCACCGCGCCGACGGTAACGCCGGTGGCAGGCAAAACCCCGCATGGAGCAAGACCAAATAGGGTGGCGTTACGAGGACTGCCCGTCCCAAGCCACCGGGTAGGTCGCTGGAGCCGGTGAGCAATCACCGGTCAAGAGGAATGATCGTTACGCTGCGGTCCGCAAGGGCGGCGGCGGACAGAATTCGGCTTATCGGCTGACTGTGACTTCTAAGCAAATCCCAAAAGCCAAATCGGCTTCACCCATCGACTTCCTGCTTAATCCCGTACTGTTCAAGCTTCTTGTATAGATTGCTGCGAGGCGTATCGAGCGCCTCCGCGGTTTTCGAGATGTTCCAGTTGTTCTCGCGCAGCTTTTCGACGAGGAACGCGCGCTCGGCGGCTTCCTTGAATTCACGCAGCGTTCCCGGCGATGGGGTCGGACTGCTTGCTGCCTCCTGCCGAACCGCACCGTGGCCCACCGGCGCGACGGATTCAGAGACGGCCGGTCGCGCGACCTGCTCCCCGCGGACTTCGCCGGGCAGGTCCTCGACGCGGACGAGATCGCCCGGCGCCATGATCATCAGCCGCTCGACCGTGTTGCGCAGCTCACGGATGTTGCCACGCCAGCGGTAGCGCTGCAGCGCCTCCATCGCGCGTGGCTCGAACCGTTTCGGCTTCAGGTTGTGTTCCTCGCTGGTGTGCCTGGCGAAGTGCTGCACGAGCAGCGGAATGTCCTCGCGCCGCTCGCGCAGCGGCGGCACCTGAATCGGGATCACGTTCAGGCGGAAGAAGAGGTCCTCGCGGAACTCGCCACGCTGAATGGCCTCCTCGAGGTTCTTGTTCGTCGCGGCAATCACGCGAACGTCGACTTTGATGGTGCGCGCCGAACCGAGCCGCTCGACCTCCTGCTCCTGCAGGACGCGCAGTACTTTGGCCTGCGTCTTCGGGCTCATGTCGCCGACCTCGTCGAGGAAGATCGTCCCGCGATCGGCCTGCTCGAACTTTCCGATCTGCTTTTCCGTCGCGCCGGTGAACGATCCTTTCTCGTGGCCGAACAGCTCCGATTCAATCAGCTCCTCGGGGATCGCGGCGCAGTTCACCTGGATGAACCGCTGGCCCGCGCGCGGGCTGTTGCGGTGAATGGTCCGCGCGACCAGCTCCTTGCCGACGCCGCTCTCGCCGAGCAGCATGACCGTGGCGTTGGTCGGCGCCGCACGCTGCACCGATTCGAGCACGCGCCGCAGCGCAGGGCTGTTCCCGACGATCTCGTACTTCGCCTCCATGGCGAGCTTCAGCTCGCGGTTCTCCTGCCGCAGCGAGCGAAGCTCGAGCCCCTTCTGCACGGTCACCAGAACCCGTTCGCTCGTGAACGGCTTCTCGATGAAATCGAACGCGCCAAGACGCGTCGCCTGCATGGCGTCGGTGATGGTGCCGTGGCCGGAAATCATCGCGACCGGCAGCGATTCGTCGATCTTGCGGATTTCAGCGAGCGTTTCGAGGCCGTTGGTCCCCGGCATCTTGATGTCGAGCACCACCATGTCCGGAGGATCGCGCCTGACCTGGGCGATGCCGTCAGGACCTGACGCGGCGCCGGCGAACTCGTAATTCTCGTATTCCAGGATCATCCGGAGCGAATCGCGGATGGCGGCTTCATCGTCGATGACGAGGATACGAGGTTTCATGGCGGCGGTAATTCAAAAGTCAAGATGCAAAATGCAAACACGAGATCGCGCCATCGCTCAGCGTTTGCATTTTGAATTTTGCATTTTGCATTACTCGATCTTCACGGTATGGAGCGCGCGCGAATCGCTCTCCGGCTTGTAGATGTAGAGGGCGAGAATGTCGCCGGTTTTGGCGTTCGCGGTCAGGCGCCGATAGTCGTCCACCGAGCGCACCGGATGGCGATTGATTTCGAGCAGCACGTGGCCGCGCTCGACGTCGGCGTCAAACGCAGGACTCATCGGCTCGACGCGCGAGATGATCACGCCCTCCATGCCTTCGGGAAGTTTGAACCGCGCGGCGAACTCGCGATCGAGATCGCGCACCGACAGCCCGAGCGCGGGCCCACGCTGGCTCGACGGCTGCGGCGCCGGGTAGTCGTCGCCGGCGGCGCGCCGCTCCCGCTGCGGCCGCTCGGCGAGCTTCACCGGAACGTTGATTGGATGATTGTCACGAACGATCTGCAGCGATGCGACGGTGCCCGGCTGACGCGTGGCGATCAACTGAATCAGTTGATCGTTGCCGCTCACCGCCTTGCCATCGACGGCGATGATCAAGTCGTAGGTCCGGATGCCGGCGCGCGCACCCGGAGAACCGGGCGTCACGTCCTGCACCAGCGCGCCATCGCTGTTGTTCAAGGCGAGCGAGCGCTGGAGGTCCGGATCGACATCGCGCAGCGAGACCCCGATGTAACCGCGCGAGACGCGCCCCTTGTCGCGCAACTGCGGAAGGATCGCGCGCGCCTGATTGATGGGCACAGCGAACCCGATGTTGGCCGCCCGGGAACTGATGGCCGCATTGATGCCGATCACTTCGCCGCGCGCGTTAATCAACGGACCGCCGCTGTTGCCAAAGTTGATCGCGGCGTCGGTCTGGATGTAGCGATCGAGCGAACTGTCGAACAGCTTCCGACCGATGAAGCTGACGACGCCGACGGTCACCGTGTGCTCGTAGGCAAGCGGGTTGCCGATGGCGACGACCCATTCGCCGACACGCAGCGAGTCGGAGTCGCCGAGCGCGGCGTACGGCAGTGGTCTGGTCGATTCCACCTTGATGAGCGCGATGTCCGTATCCGGATCCGAGCCGATGCGCGTTGCGTGGAGGTTCCGACCGTCGGTGAGGCGGACCATGATGCGATCGGCGCCGTCAACGACATGGTGATTGGTGAGGATCAAGCCGGCCGCGTCGATGATGAACCCCGTGCCGGCGCCGCGCCGCGGCCCCTGCGGATCGCGATCGCCTGGGCGATCGAACAGTTCCGGTCCGTCGGGAACCGGGAGGCCACCGAACCGGCGGCTCCGCGCCGCTCCGCGCGACGTGGCGTCGATGTTCACGACCGCCGGGTTCAGGCGCTCGGCCACGTCCGCAAAGGACACGACCGCCGCCGACAGGCCGGACGCGACGCGCGCCCGCACGGGTATTTGCGGGGCGCTCGGGGCCGAAATGGCGAACTGCGGCGTCATCGAGCCGGCGACCACCAGGCCGATGAGAAACGCAATGGTCGCCGTCAGGCAGACCGTCACGATGACGAACCGACGGGTCATGAATCAATTATGAAGGGGGAAGGGAGACAGGGGGAAGGGGGAAGCTGATGTCTACCGAATGAGGTCGAGAAATGCTGATTCATCGAGCATGGGCACCCCTAGCGTCCGGGCCTTCTCAGCCTTGCTGCCAGGCTCGGCCCCCACTATGACGCCCGCGGTCTTCCTGCTGACCGAGCCGGCGACCTTTGCGCCAAGCCGTTCGAGCGCGGCCGTAGCGTCCTCGCGCGACATGGATTGCAGCGTGCCCGTGATGACGTACGTCTTGCCGGTAAGGGGGCCTGGGACCTCCGCTGCCCTGCGCTGGTCCTCCGGCACCTCCATATTCACTCCGGCGGCTCGAAGGCGGTCGACGAGCTGCCGATTGCGCGGCTCGTCCAGCCAGCTGCGAACCGATTCGGCCAGCACCGGCCCGATCTCCTGCGTCTCCTGCAGCTGCTCGATCGTGGCTGCGCACAGCGCGTCCATCGATCCGAACGCGTACGCCAGCACCTGCGACGCACGCTCGCCGACGTGGCGAATGCCGAGGCCGTAAATGAGCCGCCACAGCTCGTTGCCGCGGCTCTTCTCGATCTGCGCCATCACTTTCGCCGCGGACTTCTTTCCCATCCGTTCGAGCTGCTCGAGCGTGTCGGCGGTCAGAGCATAGACATCCGCGTAGTCGTGAACGAGACCCGCGCTGATCACCTGCGCGATAAGCGACTCGCCCAGGCCTTCGATATTCATCGCGCCGCGCGAGGCGAAGTGTTCGAGTCCGCGCTGCAGCTTCGCGGGGCACGACGTGTTCTCGCAGCGCCAGACTGCTTCGTCATCGGGTTTGTGCAGGGTGCTGCCGCAACGTGGGCAGACGGTCGGCATGACCCAGCTCGTCGAGTCCGTTGGACGCTTGCTCAGGATTGGTCCAACAACCCGCGGGATGACGTCGCCTGCCTTCTCGACGATGACCCAGTCGCCTTCACGGATGTCCTTGCGCGCGATGTCGTCGGCGTTGTGCAGCGTGGCCATCGAGACGGTCGAACCGGAAACGAAGACCGGCTCCAGCATCGCAAACGGTGTGACCGCCCCGGTGCGCCCGACATTCACCTCGATGCTCTTGAGGAGCGTCGTCTTCTGCTCGGCGGGGAACTTGAACGCAATTGCCCATCGCGGGAACTTGCTGGTGGTGCCGAGCCTGGCGCGCAGATCGATTCGATCGAGCTTGACGACGACGCCGTCGGTGTCGAAGTCGAGCGTTCGACGCTTCTCTTCCCACGCTCGCGTGAACGCGATGAGCTCTTCGACGCCCTCGCATCGCCGCCAGTGCGGCTCGACGGGAAGTCCCCACTGCTTCAGCGTCTCGAGCGTCTGCGCGTGTGTCGCAGGGCGGACCTGAAGGTCCGCCTCTACTCGGCCCGTCTCTACTCGGCCCGTCTCTACTCGGTCCGCCTCTACTCGGCCCGTCTCTACGTCCGATCGTAGAGGCGGACCTTCAGGTCCGCGTACGAGCTGATACATCCACGCGCTGAGGCCGCGTTTGGCCACCAGCGCAGGATCCAGATTCCGCATGGTCCCGGCCGCGGCGTTGCGCGGGTTGGCAAACAGCGGCTCGCCGGCGTCGGCCTTGTCCTTGTTGATACGTTCGAAGACTTTGCGAGGCAGATAGACCTCGCCGCGGATTTCAATCCGTCGCGGACCCGACGGCTCCGCGCTGCTGTGGTCGTCCGCGATCCTCAGCTTCAGTGGGATCGCGCGGATCGTCCGGACGTTCGAGGTCACCTCCTCACCGCGGATGCCGTCGCCGCGCGTGGCGCCGCGAATTAGGGTGCCGTTCTCGTAAGTGAGCGCCAGGCTCAGACCGTCGATCTTGAGCTCGGCGACATAGGCGACCTGCTCCGCCGGCTCGCCCGCCGCGGCAAGGCCACGTCGAACGCGTGCGTCGAACTCGCGCAGCTCTTCTTCCGAATAGGCGTTGTCGAGACTGAGCATCGGCTCCGCGTGCTCGACCGTGTCGAAACCCGCCGCGGGCCGGCCGCTGACGCGCTGAGTCGGCGAGTCGGTGGTGACGAGATCGGGGTTCTCCGCCTCGAGGCGCTCGAGCTCCTGCATGAGCGCGTCGAATTCGGCGTCGGCTATCTCCGGATCGTTAAGGACGTAGTAACGCTCCTCGTGATAGCGAATGAGACGACGGAGCTCGGCGATGCGATCTGACGGATGCATGTAATTCAAAATGCAAAATGCAGAATGCAAACACCACGTACGATTTGCATTTTGAATTTTGCATTTTGCATTACAGATTACCGATCCCGCGACAGCACGTAATCGGGCAGGTAGATCAACGCGTCGCGTTCGGCGCTTGCGGGAAAGATGTCGAGCGCGGCTTTGGCTTTCTCGACGAAGCCCGTCGCCACCCGGTGCGCGTAGTCGATCGAGCGATGCTGCGCCAGCAGATTCCGCAGCTCGCGCCACTCGTCCATCGAAGCCGTGCGCTCCTTGACGACCTTCCGAATGAGGATCTCCGCCCGCGCATCGCCGCTTGCGAGGAGGTGAATCACAGGCAGCGTCATCTTCCCTTCACGAAGGTCTCCGCCGACAGGCTTGCCGAGCGCGTCCTCTTCGCCGGTGAAATCGAGCAGATCGTCCACCAGCTGGAACGCCATGCCGATGTTCAGGCCGTAATCCCAGAGCGCGTCTTCCTGCTCGGTATTCGTCCCCGGGCCGAGCATGCCACCGATGCGCGCGCTGCCCGCAAACAGGTATGCCGTCTTTCGCCGGATGATCTCGAAGTGCTCGTCTTCGGAGAGGTCGACGATGCCGTTCTTCGTGAGCTGGTACAGCTCGCCTTCAATCATGCGAAGCGTCACCTCGCAGAGCAGGCGGATGAAATCCAGGCTGTCGCGCGACAGCGCCATCGACATCGACTTGATGTAGAGGAAGTCGCCCAAAAGTACCGTGACGTCGTTGCCCCACCGGGAATGGACCGCCTGGCGGCCGCGCCGCATGTCGGATTCGTCGATGATGTCGTCGTGGACGAGCGTCGCGGTGTGAATAAACTCGATCACGGACGCAAACAGCGCCCCATGTTCGCCGGTGTAGCCGCTCATCCGCGCGGACATCAGCAGCACGGCCGGCCGAATCCGTTTGCCGCCGCCCTGCTGGATGTAATGACCGATCGTCGGGATGAGTGCGACCTGCGACTCGAGGTGACGCACGAATTCGCGCTCGACCTTCTCCAGGTCTCCACGAATCGGCTCGAACATCTGCGCGAGAACGGCGGATGAGGGCTTCTGCGCGATCGGATTCAAGCCCGACCATCATATCAAGGCTTGAACAGCCGCTCGAAATTGGAGCGCGCGGCAACGCCAATGTCGTCCGCACGAGCGCCGCGAAGTTCGGCGATGGTTTCCGCGACGCGCACGACGTTGGCGGGTTCGTTGCGTTTGCCGCGATGCGGCACCGGCGCGAGAAACGGACTGTCCGTCTCAATCAGGAGCCTGTCGAGCGGCACCATCCGCGCGACCTCTTTCAGCTCGAGTGCGCGCGGAAACGTCACGATGCCGGCAAGCGAAATGTGAAAACCGAAGTCGAGGACGCGCCGCGCCATCGCGCGATCGCCGGTGAAGCAGTGAAAGACGCCGCCGACCTCGCTCGCCTTTTCCTCCTGCAGGATTCGGAACGTATCTTCTTCCGCTTCGCGCGTGTGGATGACGATAGGCAGGCGCCGTTGCTTCGCGAGTCGAATCTGTTCGCGGAAGACCTGCTGCTGGATCTCCCTCGGCGCGAAGTCGTAGTGGTAGTCGAGTCCGATCTCCCCGAGCCCCCTCGTCAGCGGCTGATTCGCGATCACCAGATCCGAGGCGCCGGCGGCGGCGGCGGGGTTCTCCTGGAACTTCCCCGCAGCGTGCGGGTGGACGCCAATGGAGAACCGCACCGCGCTCCACGCCTCCGCGACCACTCGGCCCTGCCCAATCTCCGCCTCATCGTCCGCGGCGAGAATGACGAGGGCGTACGACAAGCTGGCGTTCTTTGCACGCTCGATGACGCCGCCGAGGTCCTGGACGAACTCAGGCCCGGCGATATGGCAATGTGAATCAATCATCAATGCAAAATGCAAAATTCAAAATGCAAACGCTACATAGCATTCCCCTTTTTGCATTTCCGTTTTGCATTTTGCATTTTGCATTTTGCATTCGATCATCTCACCCGTGCTCCGGGAGGGACGGGTTCGTCAAAGCTCACGAGAACAGGCTTGCCGTCGCCCACGCTGGCAGCGAGGACCATGCCGTTGGATTCGACGCCCATCAACTTCGCCGGCTTCAGGTTGAAGACGATGGCGATGGTCCGGCCGACAAGCTGGTCGGCCTGATATGCCTCCGCAATCCCGGCCACGATGGTTCGCTGCTCGGTGCCCACATCGACCTTCAACTTCATCAGCTTCTTCGACTTCGGCACAGGTTCCGCCTCGAGCACCCTGGCAACGCGGAGCTCCACCTTCATGAAGTCGTCGATCGAGATGCGGTTGTCTTCGGCCGGCGTGGCGCCAGCGCCAACCGCCTGTGTCGCTCCGGGAACCGCGGATTCACCTGCGCCGCCGATAGGCTTCTCGTCCACCTTCTCCTCCGAGCGCGGCCACAACGCCGCACTTTTGACAATCTCGCGAGCGGCATCCGATCGCCACGCGGCATCGCGATCCAGCCGCAGCTCACCCGATGCGCCGACACGTCGCAGGATCTCCGCGCACGACGAGGGCATCACTGGCGTCAACAAGGTTGCCGCGATGCGAATCGCTTCGGCAACGCTGTACAGCACCTCGTCCAACCGAGCGGCGTTGGCCGGATCTCTGGCGAGCGTCCACGGTGCCTGTTCGGCGATGTACTCGTTGGCGGCGTCGATGATCTGAAACGCGGAGGCCGCCCCTTCATGCAGCGCCAGCCGATCCATGGCCGCTCGATATCGCCTCGCGGCGGTGTCGGCGACCTCCGCCAGCCGTCCGCCAGAGCCGGAAGCGGTCAGCCGCGATTGCCGGTACTTCTCCGCCATTGCTGCGAGGCGACTTACGAGGTTACCGAAGTTGTTCGCGAGATCGACGTTGTAGCGCTCCTCGTACCGCTCCCAGGTGAAGTCACCGTCGCCGCCGTACGAGATCTCCTTCACCAGATACAGCCGTAGCGGATCGGGCCCGAATTTCGCCGCCACGTCGGACGGATCCAGGCTCGTGCCGAGCGACTTGCTCATCCGCTGCCCGCCGAAGTTCACCCATCCATGCCCGAATACCTGTGTGGGCAATGGCAGCTCTACGCTCATCAACATCGCGGGCCAGACCACGGTGTGGAACCGCGTGATGTCCTTGCCGACGATGTGCAGATCGGCGGGCCACCATTTCTTGAGGAGCGCCTCGTCGGTGCCGTAGCCGACACCGGCGGCATAGCAGATCAGCGCATCGAACCAGACGTAGATGACGTTCTCGGGCGCAAACGGCAGCGGAATTCCCCACAACTGTCCCGCGCGGCTGACCGAAATGTCCTCGAGTCCTGCCTCGAGCAGCTTCAGGATTTCATTACGGCGAACATCGGGCTCGAGAAACTCGGGGTGTGCGGAGAAATGCGCGAGCAGCCGGTCGCGGTACCTCGACAGCCGGAAGAAATAGTTCTTCTCGCGAATCCATTCTGGCGTGAGCGTCGGATGGAGCGGACACTTTCCCTCGACGAGATCTTTCTCCTGCTTGAACGCCTCGCACGAAACGCAGTACCAGCCTTCGTAGACACCTTCGTAGATATCACCCTTCTCGAACGCTCTCTGTGCCAGCTTCTGCACCGCGGTGCGGTGGCGCGGTTGCGTCGTCCGGATGAAATCGTCGAACGAGATGTCGAGCTGCTTCCAGACGGAGCGGAACTCCTGCTCCATCTGATCGCAGTAGGCGAGCGGATCCATGCCGCGCTCGATCGCGCGTTTGTACACGTTCTGCGAGTGCTCGTCATTGCCCATCAGCAGGTGCGTGTCGAATCCTGCCAGACGCTTGTAGCGGGCGATGACGTCGGCCGTGATCTTTTCGTACGCCGTCCCAAGATGCGGACGGCTATTGACGTAGTCGATCGCGGTGGTGAGATAGAAGCGCATTAACCGTTGAAGGCCTTGATGGCGGCAGCCTGGATTTCCTTGATAGGACGCCCGTGCCGGTTCGCCAGATTCACGCAGTCCTCGAACTCGGGCGACGCATTCAGGATTTCCCCGTCGCGGCGCGCGATCTTGAATCGCACCTCACCGAACGGCGTGATCACCGTCCGGACCTCGCGATCGAGACACTCGCGCGTCATCTCCCGATAGCGGACGCCAATCGTCGTCGTCTCGCGAAAGAGGATCGACGTGAGCGCGCCGCGCGCGGCCGGCGGCGCGATGACCGACAGCAGCGTGCCCGGCCGGTTCTTCTTCATCTGGACGGAGGTGTAAAAGACGTCGAGGGCACCTTCGGCGAGCAGTTTGTCCATGACGACGCCGAAGATCTGCGGGTTCATGTCGTCGATCTCGGCCTCGATCACTACAACCGCATGTGAAGGCGCACTCGCATCATCCTCGCCAATGAGCACGCGCAGTACGTTGGGCGTGTCCTCGAAACTCCGTGTGCCGGCACCGTACCCGACTTTCGCGATTCGCATCGGCGGGATGCCACCGAACTCCGTGGCGTACGCGGCGATGAGCAGCGCTCCCGTGGGTGTCACCATCTCGGCCCGTTGCGTGCCGGAAAACACAGGAACGCCCTCGAGCAGCCGCGCCGTTGCAGGCGCAGGTACTGGAAGCAGGCCGTGCGCCGACCGGATAGTGCCGCTGCCGACATTGAGCGGCGATGCGACGATCCGCCTGGCGTCGATGAGTTCGAGCGCGTGAACGGTGCTCACGATGTCGACAATGGAATCGAGGGAGCCGACTTCGTGAAGATGGACCTTGTCGGGCGGCGTGCCGTGGATCGTGCCTTCGACCTCACCAAGCCGCGTAAACAGGGTTTTCGCGCGGTCCTTCCCTGCGGCACTCAGCCGCGACCCGTCGATGAGTGAATAGATGTCCGGCAGCGTCCGGTGTGCGTGGGCCTCCGTCGCGACGCCGCCGTGCGCGTGACGTTCGTGTCCGTGGCCGTCATCCTCGCCCCGGACCTGGAACTTCGTCGCGCCGATTCCCGCGCGCTGGACACGTTCGGTCCAGACGGCTTCGCGGTCGATCGACAAGCTGCCGAGCGCGGCGCGGATCTCCTCGAGCGCGACGCCTGCGTCGATCAGCGCGCCGACGATCATGTCGCCCGAGGCGCCCGAGAAGCAGTCGAAGTACAGGACCTTCACAACCTGTCAATCTTACCTGACGCGACCGGCCAGACTGCCGGCTTCGACCAGCGAGTAATACCGCTGCTCGCACAGGATCAGGTGATCGATGACGTCGATTCCCATGATGTCCCCCGCGCGGATCATCCTTGCCGTCAGCGCGAGGTCCTCGTCGCTCGGCGTTGGGTCGCCGGACGGATGGTTGTGAAAGAGCACGATGGCCGAGGCTGACGCTGTGGTTGCCTCTCTGAACACCTCGCGAGGCTGAACGATGGCTGCATCCAGACCTCCGATGGAGACCAGCTTGATGCGGATGACGCGATGTTTGGTGTCGAGCATCACCACGCCGAACTGCTCGACTTGCGCGGCGCCGTATTGCGGTAAGAGATACCCGGCCAGTTGCCGCGGCGTCTGGTAGCGCGGACGCTCGAGGGCGCCTCGGACGAGGGTGCGCCGCCCCAGCTCGACCGCCGCGGCCACCTGCGCCGCACGCGCCGGTCCGATGCCTGGGACGTGAAATTGATCGGGTGCGTTGCGCATCAGCCCATGCAGGCCACCCGCACGCTCGAGCAACCGATTGGCCAGCTCCAGTGCGCCGCAGTCGCGTGAGCCGCTGGCCAGGACGATCGCAACCAGTTCGTTGTCGCCGAGCGCCGCTACACCAAGGCGCTGCAGCTTTTCGCGCGGGCGATCGTGCTTGGCGACCTGTTTCATGGCGCTATACTCAAATCCTCATGACCCTCCGGCTGTCCGCGTGCATCCTTGCCGCGGCCCTCATTACTGCGTGCGGCGGCGACCCTCCGAACAAAGAGATGGACCAGGCGCAGGGCGCCATCGATGCCGCGCGGGCCGCCGGCGCCGACCGCTATGCCGCCACCGAGTACAGCGCCGCGACCGATGCGCTCAAGCGCGCACAGGATGCGGTGGCCCAGCGCGACTATCGTCAGGCGCTCAACGAGGCGCTCGACAGCCGCGAGCACGCGCAGAATGCTGCGCGCGAAGCCGCCGATACCAAGGCGCAGCTGCGCGGCGAGGTGGAACGCGAGATGGCGCAGATTGCCGCGCTCATTGCCGAAGCCAACAGCCGCCTCGCCGCCGCCACGCGGTCGCGTGCCCCGCGCCGGGTCCTCGATGGACCACGTAAGGAGCTCGCAGCCGTCGACGAGAGCGTGCAAAAGGCGGGCGCAGCGATGCGCGCGGACGACTACCTCGCGGCGCGCACCGCATTGCAGGGGGTTAAAGAGAGAATCACGCAGGCGATGCGGACGCTCCAGACACCCGCAGCGCAATCTTCGCGACGCAGGCGCTAAACAGGGTTCGCAGTTTTAGCACTCTCGCGGACCCAGAAGGGTCTAGAGATACACGGCACCCTCGAACACAAGTTCGGCCCAGCCGGTCAGATAGATCCCGTCTTCGCGCCACTCGACACGCTGGGTGCCGCCGGGCGCGATGACATCGACCTCGCGCGCGGCGCCTCCGTGCGCCGCGGCCGCCACAGCCGACGCCGACGATCCCGTGCCGGATGAAGTTGTCGGGCCGACGCCGCGCTCCCAGATCAGGATGCGAACGCGGTCGCGCGCTTCGACGTGCGCGAATTCCACGTTGGTGCCGGCGGCGAACATCGAATGTGTGGACAGCGCAGGGCCGAGGCTGTTGAACCGCGCTTGATCCGGTAACGGCCCCAGCACCACGCATTGCGGGTTGCCGACCGAGAGGACCGATGCAGTCAGCGTCTCGCCAAGGACCGGAATTTCCACCTGGCGAATATCCGAAGGCGGACCAAGTGCCGCACGGAAGGTGTAGCGTGCGCCGTCGAGAGCCTGCAACTCCAGGGTTTTGGCCCCCGCGGACGTCTCCACGGTGACCACCGCGCCGGTCCGCAGATCCTGCCTGTGAGCGACGAGCGCCGCAAGGCACCTGAGACCGTTGCCGGACAGCTCCGACGGGCTGCCATCGGCATTGAACAGCCGCATCGCGGCGCCGCGCTCGCGAGGCTCGAAGAGAATCAGGCCGTCGCCGCCGACACCGCTGTGACGAGCGCAAAGGCGGCGTGCCAAATCCGAATCGCCGATTGGAAACGTCCGAGACCCCGTGTCGTCAACGAACAGGAAGTCGTTCCCGTAGGCGTGCGCCTTGGCGACTCGCAGTCCGCTGGTCACGGGACCTGGAAGGCAGTAAACGCGTAGGTGACGCCCGCCGTGAAGCCGATGTCGGGGTCGTTATCG
>Ga0075424_100001994_pt1 | contig 18377 bp, 17 predicted proteins | sample SoiMethybrSBSTD3_FD_75301 | JGI IMG/M metagenome (GOLD analysis project Ga0075424, IMG submission 75301) | Bulk soil microbial communities from a Populus tree surrounding site in Tennessee, USA - Soil MetaG P. TD hybrid SBSTD3 | ecosystem: Environmental > Terrestrial > Soil > Tree plantation...
CGTCGAGCGCTCGCGATGTCGCGCGGAGGCTCGCGGGTGACCTCCAGCCCTCGCGGTTCCTCGCCTACCTCCTCGAGGAGGAGCGGGCGGCGCTCGCCGACCTCGGGAGCGTCCACCTCGAGGAGCTCTCGAACGGCGCGTACCGGTTCAGCGACGACGACGCGTTCCACGTGCTCGACATGAACGCCGGCGCCGCGGATCGGACCGCGGAATCGCTCTCCGGCGGCGAGACGTTCTTGGCTTCGCTCGCCCTGGCGCTCGCCCTGGCGGAGATGGTCGCTCGGGGCGGGGGTCGGCTGGACAGCTTCCTCCTCGACGAGGGCTTCGGCAGCCTCGACGCCGAGCACATCGACCGCGCGATGGACGGGATCGGCCGCCTCGTCGCGGGCGACGCGCGCCGGCTCGTCGTCGTGGTGTCCCACGTCGAGCAGATGCGGCTGATGCTCGAGGACCTGATCGTCCTGGACAAGGACGACCGCACCGGGGTCACCCGGGTCGTCTCCGGCGCCGCGCCGGCCTAGGCCCAACCTCCGATATCGGGCGGTCGTCCTACGTCGTTCTACGACTGAAGCCCGTCCGAGACCCTGCCGATAACCATCCTCGGAGACCAGTTCGTCATGGCGGTGGAGAGCTTCCGGCCGGCGATGCCGGCCCCGATGGGTGGCAGTGAGGGGTTGGGATGATCGCGTCGCTGAAGGGGTACGGGAGGATCGCCCGGGCCCTGCTCATCGCCCTCGGCGCCCTGCTGGTGCTGGGGATCGTGGGATCGCTCGTGATGAGCGTCCGCGCCCGCCATTCGGCGCAGAACGAGATCGTCCATCAGGCGCAGACGATCACCGACAGCTCGCTCACGCTCGCGTTCACGCCGGGCGACCTGACCGCCCCGGCCACGAGCCAACGAGCGAGCGAGCTCACGTCGCAGATCCAGGCGATCGTGATCGACCCAAGTGATTTCGACGCCGTCACGTTGTTCTCGTCCGACGGCACGATCCTGTACTCGACGGCCACCAGCAGGATCGGCTCGGAGCTGCCGGGCGAGAAGGACGCGATCAAGGACGCGCTCCGCGGCGTCCCGGCGACCTCGGACTTCGACGGGACGCTCTCGATCGACCTCCCGCTCCGCTTCCGGTCTGGCGTCGGCGGCCCCGCCGTCGTCCAGCTGACCCACCCGGACGGCCCGATCGCGGCCGCGGCCGGACCATGGCGCACGAACGCGATGTTCCTCTTCGCGCTCCTGGTCCTCCTCGGGGTGGCGGTCTTCGGTGTCGCCCGACTCCTCTCCGTCGTGACGAACACCGAGGACCGCCCGGCCGAGGCCCCGCGGCCGGCGTCGATCCCGCCCGTCGTCCGGCAGGCCGGGCCGCACCCGGGCCTCCGGGAAGAGGGCGAGGCGCGCCGCCGAGCCGAGGACCGGGCGCGCGCCGCCGAGGAGCGGCTGGCCCTCCTGCAGGACCAGTACCGGGCGACCCTGGAGGAGCTCCAGGCGTTCCAGGAGCTCGAGCGAGACCGCCCGGCGACGAAGGCCGACGCCCGCCTGGAGGCTCGCGCGCTGCGCGCCGAGGGCCAGGTGCAGGAGCTCGAGCAGCAGCTGAAGACCGTGATGAAGGAGCGCGAGCGTCTGGCGGCCGAGCTGGAAGAAACGATCCACGACGCGGCCAGCGAGTCGTCCTCCTCCGCGGAAGAGCACGACACGCGTCTCCGCGAGGCCGAGCTCGAGGCGATCGGCCTCAACGCCGAGCTCGACGTCACGAAGGAGCAACTCGACGCCACACGTCGAGAGCTCGCGTCGCTCCGCACGAGCGCGGGACGCTCCACGAAGATGCAGGAGGAGCTCGACGCCGCGGCGATCGAGGTCCTCCAGGTGAAGGACACGCTCACGGGGACGCAGTCGCAGCTCGCGCGCGCCCAGCAGGAGCTGGACGATGCGCACACGGAGCTGCGGGCGCTGCGGAACGAGGAGCAGCGCGCAGCGATGCTCGAGGACGAGCTCCGGGGGGCGAAGGCGGAGCTCGACAGCATCCGGGCCTCGCACAAAGCCGACCTCGTGGAGCGCGAAGCCGACCTGGAGGAGAAGGTCCGGAGCACCCGCGAGGAGTTCCAGCGCCAGCTCGACGAGATCGAGGCGTCCTACCGCGACCAGCTCGCCCAGCGCGAGTCCGAGCTCGGCGACCGGATCACGGGGGCCGAGACCGAGGCGCGCGCGGCCGCCGAAGAGCTCGTGTCCGCGCGCGAGGAGGTCGCGGTCGTGCGTGAGGAGGTCGCGGCCGCGCGCGCCGAGGCCGCCAGCCGGGAGCAGCAGCTCCTGGACGCGCACGACGAGATCACCCGGATCCGCGAAGAGCTCAAGGGCCACGAGTCCGAGATGAAGGAGCGCACGGTCGCGGTCGGACAGGCTCGGAAGGAATCGGACGACATGCGGCGGTCACTCACGGCCCTGCAGGAGGACCTCGCACGCGCGGATGCGACGATCGAGGAGATGCGGACCGAGGTCGAGACGGAGCGGACGCGGAGCGCGGAGACCGAGGACGCGACGCTCAGGGTCGAGCGGGACCGCGCCGCGCAGCAGGCGCGCGCCGAGAAGCTCGTGCGCCAGCTGGAAGAGGCGGCGGCGGAGAACGCGGAGCTGAACCGGCGGCTCCAGGACGCCGAGGCCCGGCGCCAGCTCGAGCTCGCCGACGACCAGGGGCGCGCCCAGATCGACCAGCTGCTCCGGGTGACGCAGGAGCGCCTCGCCGGTCAGACCGAGAAGCTGATCGCGGCGGAGGACCGGGTGAAGGATCTCGAGACGGACCTCACGACGGCTCGCGAGCGGCTCGAGGTCGTCGAGGGCGACCTCCGGATGCACCAGATGTCGGATGCGCTCCGCGAGACGCGTGACCCGGAACCGGGCGAGCTCGCGCCGCAGGCGGCTCCCGACGTGGAGCTCCCGACCGAGGACCGCCGCGCGACGTCGCCGTTCATGAAGGAGCTCTCCGTCGAGGCGAAGCGCTCCGTCGCGAAGATCAACGGCATCACCCAGCTGCTGAAGCACAAGAAGGACGGGAAGGATCAGGCACAGCTGATCAAGCAGCTCACCTCGTACGCGCGGAAGCTCGACCACACGGTGGCGGATCTGGCCGACGCGGACCGGCTCGTGTCGGGGTCGATCGAGCTGAACGTTCGCCGGACGGACCTCGAGTCGCTCGTGTCGCGCGTCGTCGAGGAGGCCGCGGTGGACTCGGACCACGACCTGCGCGTCGTCAGCGAGCCGGTGAAGGCGAAGGTCGACCCGCTCCGGGTCGAGCAGATCCTCAACGGGATGCTTCGCACCTCGAGCGAGCGGACGCAGGGCGGGAAGACGATCGTCGTCCGGCTCCAGCAGGTCGAGGGCGGCGCCCAGCTGTCCGTCGAAGATCCGGAGCCGTCCTCGGACGCGACGATCTCGCCGATCGTGCGCCGACTGACGGAGGTCCTGGGCGGGACGATCGCCGCCGAGAGCCGGGAGGGCGGAGGGTCGGCGTTCCGGGCGTTCCTGCCCGACGCCGACGCAGACGTGCGCGCGATCGCCGCATCGCCTCCGGACGTCCAGATCGTCGTCGAACCCGAGTCGGCGCCGGAGCAGGCTCCTCCTCAGGTCGCGGCCTCAGCCGAGGACGAGCCCTGGGAGGCGGAGGCGGCGCACAAGCAGCTCGCGGCGGAACTCCGGCGCCTGGCGGAGCTCCAGGACAAGTGAACGCCTAGACGCGACGCAGCACCAGCGCGTCGCCCTGCCCGCCTCCGCCGCAGATCGCCGCACCGCCCAGGTCGACGCCGCGCCGTCGCATCTCGAGCGCGAGCGTGAGCACGATGCGGGCGCCGCTCGCGCCGATCGGATGGCCGAGGGCGACGGCCCCACCGTTCACGTTCACGATCTCTTCGTCGAGGTCGAGCAGCTTCGAGGCGTACGAAGCGACCCCGGCGAACGCCTCGTTGATCTCGACGAGGCCGAGGTCTCCGGCGGCGAGGCCGGCCTTCTTCAGCGCCCGCTCCATCGCGATCGCCGGGACCGTGTGGAGGGACGCGAACCGGTCGGCCGACATCCCGTACGCGACGATCTCCGCGATCGGCTCCAGCGACAGGCGCTCGACGGCCCTCTCGGACGCGACGACGACGGCGCACGCACCGTCGCTGATCTGCGACGCGTTCCCGGCCGTGACCGTCCCGTCCGGCGTGAAGGCCGCCGGGAGCTTCGAGAGCGTTTCCACCGTGGTGTCGGCACGGATGCCCTCGTCCCTGGCGACCACGACCGCATCGCCTCGACGCTGCGGCGCGTCGACGGCGACGACCTCCTCGGCGAGGCGGCCCGCGTCCCACGCGCGCACGGCGCGCGCGTGGGAGCGGGCCGCCCACGCGTCCTGCTCCGCGCGCGTCACGCCGTACTCGGCGTTCATCGCGTCGGTCCCCGATCCCATGTGCCGGTCGTCGAACGCGCACCACAGCCCGTCGTGGATCATCGCGTCGATCAGCGGCGCGTCCCCGAGCCGGGAGCCGTCTCGCATCGACGGCGCCACGTACGGCGCGTTCGTCATCGACTCCATGCCGCCGGCCACGACCACGTCCAGGTCGCCGGCGCGGATCATCTGATCGGCCGTCGCGATGGCGGACGTGCCCGACAGGCACACCTTGTTGACGGTCAAGGCCGGGATCTCCTTCGGGATCCCGCCGGCGATCGCCGCCTGCCGGGAGGTGATCTGACCCTGTCCGGCCTGGATCACGTGCCCCATGATCGTGTACTCGACGATGTCGGGCGCGATCCTCGCGCGCTCGAGCGCCGCGCGGATCGCGGCCGCCCCCAGGTCGACGGCGCGCAACGGCGCGAGCCCGCCCCGGAACCGCCCGATCGGCGTGCGAGCGCCGGCAACGAGGAACGAGCTGGTCATGCCACGAGTCTACGAGCGCCGCGATGCGACGGATGCGACGGGAGCGACGCCGGTCAGAGCCGGTTCGCGAGCGCCTTCTCGATGACCTCGAGGATCTCGTCGCGCACGAGCTCGTCGTGCTCGATGAGCGCGTCGCGGAGCGCCGTGTGGATGTCCCGGTTCTCCGACAGAACCTCGCGGACACGCTCGCGCTGGGCCTCGAGGATGTCTTCGACGCGCTGCTTCGTCTCGGCGTTCGCGAGGACCTTCCCGACGAGGTTCGACTGCGAGAACGTGCCGTCGGCGACGGCCTCGTAGCTGATGAGCGAGCCGGCCATCCCGAACGAGCCGACCATCTGCGCCGCGAGGGACGTAGCCTGCGCCAGGTCGGCTCCCGGACCGGTGCCCGACTCGCCGAGGCACATCTCCTCCGCGGCCAGACCGCCGAGCGCGATCGCGATGCCGGCCTCGATCTCGGACTTCGTCCGGGTGAACCGCTCCTCCTCGTCACTGTGCGCGAGCAGGCCGAGCGCTCCCCGGCGCTTGATGATCGACAGGACCTCCAGCCGGCGCCCCTTGCCGACGAGGTAGGCGACGGTCGCGTGCCCGGCCTCGTGCGTCGCGACAGCCTCGCGATCCGTCTCCGTGTAGGAGGTCGATTGCTTCGTCCCGATCTCCTCGGTGAACTTGGCCTCCATCACGTCGGTGAACGTCATGCGCTTGCGGCCCTCGCGGAGCGCCACGAGCAACGCCTCGTCGAAGAGATGCTCGATCATCACGGGCGTGTAGCCGAACGTCTCGTGCGCGATCCGCTCGCGGTCGGGCTCGAGATCCAACTGTTCGTCGTGCGACTTCCGCTCCAAGAAGAAGTCGATCAGGTCGCGTCGCTCCTGCTTCGTCGGCAGGTCGAAGTACAAACGGCGATCGAACCGCCCCGGCCGAAGGAGCGCAGGGTCGAGCGAGTCGCCTCGGTTCGTGGCGGCGATCAGCAGGATGTTGTGGTACTCGGGCTGGAGCGTGTGCAGCTGCCGGTTCGGGGGCAGGTACCCGTTCACCCACGCGATGAGCTTGCCGCGCATCCGGTCGCGCCATGGCGGCTGGTCGAACGACTGCAGCTGGATCAGCAGCTCGTTCACCATGCTGCCCTCGCCGTTGCCGAAGAACGCGGACCTCGTCCTGGCCAGGTCGGTCGGCGCCTGGATCGCGTTCGACACCCCTCCGCGGGCCATCGCCACCGCGTCGATCTCCTCGATGAAGCCGATCGCGCCCCCTTCCTTGCGCGCGGCCTTGCGGAGTTTCTTGAAGAACGACCGGATCCGCCACGCCGTCATCCCCTGCCACATCGAGACGAACGACGGGGCGGGGATGAACATGAACGGCACGCCGGCCTGCTTCGCCATCGCCTTGCCCAGGAACGTCTTGCCGGTCCCCGGCGGTCCCTCGAACAGGATCCCTCGGCGCGGCGTCCCACCGAGCTCGTCGCGGAAGGTGGCGTACCCCAGGAACACGTCGAGCGTCCGGATCACCTCGTCGACCTGTGTGTCGAGACCCTTGATGTCGGTGAGCCCGATCTCCACCTGCTCGGGGTAGACCGTCAGGTGCGGCGAGCGGCCGTTCATCAGCGGCAGCAACGCCATGAGCGCGATCGCGAGGAAGATCCCGATCACGGGCAGGAAGTAGATGAACTCGGGGCCGACCTTCGGCAGACCGATCCGGTGACCGTTCGAGTACCAGTAGTAGAGGAACGCGTCGATCACGAAGACGATCGCGATCGCTCGCAGCACCTTGCGAAGTCGGGACCTCTCGCGATGCCGGAACACGTCGGCGGTCCCTTGCTGCATCAGCTGAGAGCCGTGGAGGATCGCCGCGGGGCTCGCTGGCGTCTTGTCGCTCACGTGGCGCTCCTCGTCCGGTTCGAGACGGCCGAGCCACCGTACATCGGATGGACTCACCCGGCTATCGGACCTTCGGCTCGCTCGGGGGACCGAGCGGCCCGGACGGAAGGTACCCGGCATCCGGTCCGGCCAACCGCCTGACCTGCCCGGATGGCCCGGGTAGGGTTCCCGGATGGCGATCGAGATCGGCGACATCGACCACGTAGGCATCGCGGTCGAGGACCTCGATGCATCGGTCGAGCTCTACCGGACGGCGCTCGGTGTAGAGCCGACGCACCGCGAGCGCGTCGAGGACCAAGGGGTCGAGGAGGTGCTGTTCCCCGTCGGCTCGTCGTTCATCCAGCTGCTGACCCCGATCCGCCCGGACTCCCCCGTCGCCCGCTCCCTGGAAGGCCGCGGCCCGGGGGTGCATCACATCGCGTATCGCGTGAGGGACCTCGCGGCCGCGCTCGACCACCTCCGGGCGGAGGGCGTCCGTCTCATCGACGACGCACCTCGCGCAGGATCGCGCAACACCCTGATCGCGTTCGTCCACCCCAGGTCGATGGGCGGCGTACTGATGGAGCTGGTGCAGGAGCGGTCGGCTACGGGAGATCGGTGATCCCGGCGGCGGGCGCGTTCACGAGACACGCGACGTTGCCCTCCGGAAGCGCGCCGTCACCCATCATCTGGTGCACGTTGGGGATCTCGTCGTAGCGGTACGTCGCGCCGAGCGTCGTGCGGATCGTGCCGTCGCGGACGAGATCGTTGAACGCGGCCGCCTGCTCGGTGTTCATCAGGTGGGAACCCTGGTAGCGCTTCTGCTGGTACCAGAGGTACCGCACGTCGATCATCGTGTCGTAGCCGGTCGTGCCCGCGCAGATCACGACCATCCCGCCGCGGTCGCAGACGAAGTTCGACGTCGGGATCGTGTCCTGGCCGGGATGCTCGAACACGATGCGAGGATTCGCCCGCTCGCCGAGCGCCTCCCAGACCGCCTTCCCGAACGCCTTCGCACCCTCGAACCACGCCTTCCAGTCGGGCGAGTCCCACGCCGGCGGCACGCCCCAATGGTCGAAGTCCTTCCGATTCACGGTCCCGATGGCCCCGAGCGAGCGGCAGTACTCGGCCTTCTCATCCGAGCTCACGACCGCGACGGCCCGCCCTCCCCCGTGCGTGACGAGCTGGATAGCGAGCGAGCCGAGGCCACCTGAGGCGCCCCACACGAGCACGACGTCTCCCGGCTGGACCGTGTGCGGGGGCCAGCCGAACAGCATCCGGTAGGCCGTGCCGCCGGTGAGGGTCGGCGCGGCGGCCTCCTCCCACGTCAGATGGTCGGCCTTCGGCAGGCACTGGTGTTCCTGCACCTTCGTGAACTGCGCCATCGAACCCCAGCACGTGTCGTAGCCCCAGACGCGGAACGTGCCCGCGAGGCCCGGATCGCGTCCGGCGCGGACCCACGGGTCGTCGAGGTCCCATTGGCCGGGGTGGATCACCACGGGGTCCCCGACCTCGACCGACGTCACCTCGGACCCGATCGCGAACACGACGCCGCTCGCATCGGATCCGACGATGTGGAACTCGGTCGGTTCGCCCCACCGCGCCTGCCCCTTCGTCACGTCGATCGGCACCCCGCGCGCGGCCCAGACGTTGTTGAAGTTCACGCCGGCGGCCATCGTCGCGACGAGGACGTCGCGCGGCCCCAGCTCAGGGACGTCGATGACCTCGTCCTGGATCGAATCCCGCGGCTCGCCGAGACGGTCCGGCCTCACGAGCATCGCGTGCATCTTCGGAGGGACCTCGCCGATCGGCGGCAGCTGTCCGATGTCGTACACGTCCGCGACCATGGGACGGCACCCTAACAGCGCTCCGTGCCACCACGGGTCCGGGCACGGGTCCGGGCGGTAGCGTTCCGGCCGATGGAGATCGAACCGGGCCAGATGCCCGCCGAGCGAGCGCTCTGGCATCGAGAACAGCGCGACCTCGAGCCACAGCTGTCGTTCATCCGAGAGGAGTTCGAGGCGGGGTTCCGCCTCGTCGCCCAGATCGATCGCCCCGCGGCGTCCGTGTTCGGGTCGGCCAGGATCGGCGAGGGGCATCCCTGGTACGCGCTCGCACGCGCGGTCGGTGGAGCCTTCGCCCGCGAAGGCTGGGCGGTCGTGACGGGCGGCGGCCCCGGGCTCATGGAGGCGGCGAACCGCGGCGCGAAGGAGGCCGGCGGGCTCTCGGTCGGGCTCGGGATCCACCTCCCCAGGGAGCAGGTCATGAACCGGTGGCTGGACCTCTCGTACGACTTCAAGCACTTCTACGCGAGGAAGGTCTGCTTCGTGAAGGCGTCGGAGGGATTCGTGACCTGCCCGGGTGGATGGGGGACGAACGACGAGCTCTTCGAGGCGCTCGTCCTGATCCAGACCGCGAAGATCCATCACTTCCCTGTCGTCCTCGTCGGGGACGGTCACTGGACGTCGTTCCGCCGCTGGTCGGAGCGGATGGTAGACGACGGCACGCTCGCGCCGGCCGATCTCGACATCGTGTCGTTCACGAACGATCCCGACGAGGCGGCAGCGATCGTGATCACGTGCTACCGGCAGCTGTGCTCGCATGTGACGACGGCGGCCGATGGCTGAGCTGCGAACGACGTTCTTGGAGGACGGGGCGCAGCCGGCCTCGCGCACTGCCGACGCACTCACCGCGTGGATCGAGGCGGCGACGCGTTCGCTCTGGGTCGCGATCTATGACTTCGACGTGGCCGATCCGATCACGGCGCCGATCGGCCGCGCCCTCGAGGCGGCGGCCCGCCGCGGGGTCGACGTGCGGGTCGCGTTCAACCGGAACGAGAGCGAGGCTCCGAGCGATCCACGTCCGATGCGGGCCGACCCGGCGGCGGTCGACGCGCTCGACGTCCCGACGCGGGCGGTGACCGACGACCGCGGCCTGATGCACCACAAGTACGTGATCCGGGATGGACGCGACGTGTGGACCGGGTCGACGAACTGGACGCCCGACGCCTTCGCCCGTGAGGAGAACGTGATCCTCGAGCTCGCCGACGCGCCGGCGCTCGCTGCCGCGTACGCCGTCAACTTCGAACGGATCTGGAGTCACGGACGGATCGATCGCAGCGGAGCGGACGGGCCCTCCGCGACGCTCGAGCACGGGATCCGGGCGAGCCTGTCGTTCTCGCCGGGCCCGCCGTGGTTGTCGCTCGACGCCGCCCGCATGATCGCCGGCGCGGACCGGCGCCTGAGGATCTGCTCGCCGGTGATCACGTCCGGGGCCGTGCTGGCGCTGCTCGCCGAGCACGCGGATCGACGCAAGCTGGACCTGCGCGGCGCGTTCGACCGCACGCAGATGGAGGACGTGCAGCGGCAGTGGCGCGCCGTCCCGCACAACCGATGGAAGATCGCCGTCTGGGAGACGATAGCGCCGCACCTGTCCGGGAAGATCTCGACGCCCTACGCGCCCGGCTCGGTCCACGACTACATGCACGCGAAGGTCCTGGTGGTCGACGACGAGGTGATGACGGGCAGCTTCAACTTCTCCCGACACGGCGAGGGGAACGCCGAGAACGTGCTGCGGTTGCAGAGCGAGGCGCTCGCGATCGTGTTCGAGGCGTTCGCGGAGCGCGTCGCGACGCGCTACGCGGACGCCTCGACCGCCGGGCGGAGCGAGCCGTCCGGATCCGCGGCCGGGCAGACCTGAACGCGGGGGCACCAACCGCACCAGGGACCGGGCGTGAGCGACGGGTCACGACCGCTCCGCATGGACGCCGCCGAGCGGGCGGCGTCGATCACCCGGTCGGCGGCGTGGAACAGCGTGTCCTCGGTGACGTCCTCGGCCTGCCACGTTCCGCCCTCCAGGAAGAACGAGGCGACGCGGAACGGCGGGACCCCGAAGCGCAGCGCGAGCACGAGCGCGTAGAGCCGGTTGTCCTCCGCGTACTGCGGGTATGCGCCGCCGGTCTTGAGGTCGATCGCGAGCCGCGTGGCGCGCATGGGCTCGAGGCGGTCCGGGGCGCCGAGCAAGAGGTCGGGCTTGCCCGACAGGACGAGCGCACCGCCGAGGAGCTCCGCCCGGATCGAGAGCTCCGTCGCGGGCGACAGCTCGCGGCGGAGCTCTCGGAGCGGCGGGAACGATCCCTCGAACAGGATCGTCCGACGCACGACCTCCATGAGGATGTCGTCGCGCTCCGGCGCGGCCAGTCCCCGCCAGAACTCGGCGAACCGCTCCTCCTTGTCGAGGGTGCGGGAGGCGGCCAGCTCCGCCGCCGCGTGCGGATCGAGCGGTTCGCGGGCGCCCACGACGACCTCGATCGCGCGGTGCTGGAGCACGCCGGTGGCGCTCGCCCGGCCGTGCTCGAAGGGGGGCGCCTCCCCCGCCAGCCGCGACAGGAACGTGCCTTCGCACCGGCCGAGGTCGTTGAGCTTCTCCTTCCCGAGCCACAGCGGCTCCGGAAGGTCGAGGCTCCGGACCGCTTCCTCGATCCGGTCGCGCAGCCGCTGGGCGACGTCCGCGGGGAAGACGGGACGATCCCCGGTGCCGATCAGCCGCTGGAGCGTCTGCCGCTGCGGGTCCGTCAGCTGCATGCGAGCATGCTATGGGGACGTACCGACATGTCCGAGACGCCAGACGAGATCTTGCGCGCGCTCGCGGACCCCGAGCGCCTGGCGATCGCCGGCTCGCTCTCGCGGGGGTCCGCGAGCGCGCGCACCCTGTCCGAGAGCCTCGACATCCCGATCAAGCGCGTCCGGACGCACCTGAACCGGCTCACCTCCACCGGCGTCGTCCGACTCGAGGGCGACCGCGCGACGTACCGGCTGGACGCCGAGACGCTCCGGTGGGCCGCGGAGCAGGTCGGGCCGCCTCGGGAGGCCGGCATGCCGCTCGGCGCGGCGAGCGAGGACGAGGAGATGGTGCTCCGCACGTTCTTCCGGAACGGCCGGCTCACCGAGCTCCCCGCGAAGCGCTCGAAGCGGCGGATCGTCCTGGAGCGGATCGCGATCGAGTTCGACCCCGGCCGCCACTACGACGAGGACGAGGTCAACGTCACGGTCGGCCGCTTCTTCGCGGACCACGCGGCGCTCCGGCGCGCCCTCGTCGACGAGGGCTTCCTCGATCGAGACCACGGGACGTACTGGCGCTCGGGCGGCCCGGTCGACGTCGACCGGTCGACGCCCTGAGGAACGCCCGGTCGTCGGGCGCTCGGCGGGCCCTGTAGGGTTCCGGCCCGTGCAGCGACGCCTCGGCGCGATCCTGCTGGTCGTCGCGCTCGCGGCCCCCCTGCCGGTCCTGATCGGATCGACGGCGGGCGCGGTGCGCACCGCCCCCCACCCCTGCGACCTGCCGCGGCGCGACGGGGAGACGATCCAGCACCACTCCCGGCGGCTGATCGGGTGCGCCGTGGGCGCTTTCGGGCCGATCCGAGGGGGCGCCACGCGTGCCGTCTGCATCGCCCGACGCGAGAGCGGGCTGATCCCGTCCGCGTCCTCGAAGACCGGCGAGTACCTCGGCCTGTACCAGCACGCGGCGAGCTACTGGCCGGCGCGCTTCGACACCTACACGAAGACGAGCTGGCACCTCTCGTCCTCGGCGCTCTCCGGGCGGTCGAACGCGATCGTGACCGTCCGGATGGTTCGCGCGCTCGGCGGCTGGAAGGGCGCCGGGTGGCCGGTGAAGGGCTGCTGAGACACCTCCCCTAGACTCTCGCCATGGCGAAGACCGAGAAGAAGCCGCCGGACGCCGGCGGTCGGACGATCGAAGAGCGGATCGAGGAGCTCCGCAAGCGCCGCCGCTCGGCCCTACAGCCCGGCGGACGAGACGCGACGCAGCGACAGCACGACAAGGGGAAACTCACCGCCCGCGAGCGGCTCGAGATCCTGATGGACGTCGGCTCGTTCGTGGAGACGGACCCGTTCGCCGTCCACCGGTCGCACGACTTCGGGATGGACAAGCGCCGCCCGCCGGGCGACGGGGCGATCACCGGGTTCGGCACGATCGATGGGCGGAAGGTCTTCGTCGCATCCCAGGACTTCACGGTCTTCGGCGGCTCGATGGGCGAGGTCCACGCGCAGAAGGTATGCAAGGTGATGGACCTGGCGCTGCAGACGGGCGCCCCCTTCATCCAGATCAACGACTCGGGTGGGGCTCGGATCCAGGAGGGCGCCGCGAGCCTCGCGGGGTACGGCTACATCTTCGAGCGGAACGTGCGCGCCTCCGGCGTGATCCCGCAGATCAGCGTGATCATGGGTCCCTGCGCGGGCGGCGCGGTCTACTCCCCCGCGATCACCGACTTCACCTTCATGGTGAAGGAGACCTCGCACATGTTCATCACGGGTCCCGACGTGATCAAGACCGTGACCGGCGAGGATGTCACGATGGAGGAGCTGGGCGGCGCGATGACGCACGCCACCCAATCGGGCGTCGCCTCGTTCGTGGGCGAGGACGACGAGGACGTCCTGCATCGCGTGCGCTACCTCCTCTCGTTCCTCCCGTCCAACAACCTGGAGGACGCGCCCGCCTACGCGACGACGGACGATCCGGAGCGCGTCGCCGAGGCGCTCACCCACCTGGTGCCCGACCGCGCGCAGGAGCCGTACGACATGCACGAGGTGATCCGGTACGTCGTCGACGACGGCGACTTCCTGGAGGTCTTCCCGCTGTGGGCCGACAGCATCGTGATCGGGTTCGCTCGTCTCGACGGGCACAGCATCGGGATCGTCGCGAACCAGCCGAAGGTCCGCGCCGGGACGCTCGACATCGACGCGAGCGAGAAGGCGAGCCGGTTCGTCCGCTTCTGCGACGCGTTCAACATCCCGCTGCTGACGTTCGTCGACGTGCCGGGCTTCCTGCCGGGGACGCAGCAGGAGTATCACGGCATCATCCGGCACGGGGCGAAGCTGCTGTACGCCTTCGCCGAGTCGACCGTCCCCCGCATGACGGTGATCACGCGCAAGGCGTACGGGGGCGCCTACCTCGTCATGAACTCGAAGCACCTGCGCGCGGACGTCTCGTTCGCCTGGCCGACCGCCGAGATCGCGGTGATGGGCGCCGAGGGTGCGGTGAACGTCGTCTTCAAGCGGGAGATCGAGAAGGCGGCCGACCCCGACGCGAAGCGAGCCGAGCTGATCCGCGAGTACCGCGACAAGTTCTCGACGCCGTATGCGGCGGCGGAGCGCGGCTTCGTCGACGACGTGATCGAGCCGGCCGAGACCCGACCGCGCCTGATCCGGTCGCTCCGGATGCTGTCGACGAAGCGCGAGTCGATCCCCGCACGCAAGCACGGGAACATCCCGCTCTAGGAGCACGCGATGTTCGAGGAGCGATCGGGTCGTCGCGTGGAGATCCCGCAGGGCCTCACGCCCGACGAGGAACGCGCCGTGCTGATGGCGCTCGAGCGGTACTTCGTCGAGGAGAACCCGCGGCCGGCACCGTGGGTCCTCCAAGGCCGGATCGAGGCGACCGGGTTCGGCGCCCTCCAGGTCCGAAGGTTCGCGCGCGAGCCGTGGCACGGGCAGTGGGTGGAGTTCGCCCGGAAGGGTGTCCCGCCGATGCACGGACGTGGCGACGTCCGCTGATGGACGAAGGGGAAGGACCCGAGGCCACGGAGCCGGGCCGCGTCGAGTTCGGCGGCCGCGAGGGCGCCCTTGGACCGGCCGAGCAGGCCGATCTCTTCGACGTAGAGGAGCGACCGCCGAAGCGACTCGTGCTCGTCGTGATGGTCGAGGAGGACGCCCCGGACCTCGTCGAGGCGCTGCGCGCCGAGCGGGTCGGGGCCCGGCTCGGCGAGCGGACCGATGACGGCGGGATCGAGGTCCTCGTGCACGACACGAAGCTGCCCGCCGCGCAGGCCGTGCTCGTCGAGTTCACGGGCGACCCGAGCCTCGTGGACGCAGTCGTCGAGGCCGAGGATCAGCCCGAGCCGGTGGATGAGGACGAGGAGGCGTTCGTCGAGGTCGCGTCCGGCGGACTCATCGGCTTGTCATCTCAGCTCGAGCGGCTCCGCGCGGCCGGGATCGACGTCCGGGTCGAGACGGACCAGGATGCGGATCCGCTGCTCGCGACCGGCGCGCTCATGGTCCATCCCGACGATCTCGAGCGCGCTCGCGACGTGCTCGGGATCGCCGTCTGACCGCGATGGACGCGAACGAGGCGATCGGGATCATCGAGGCCGAGGGAGCCGGACCGGCGCGCCGCTGGGGCAACTCCCCGGGCGACCGGTACGGCCGCCACGATCACCCGTATCACAAGGTCCTGTTCTGTCTGTCGGGGTCGATCGTGTTCCACGTGGACGACCGCGACGTCGAGCTCGGGCCGGGCGACCGGCTCGACCTCCCGGCAGGAACGGCGCACGCCGCGACGGTCGGCCCCGAGGGGTGCGACTGCGTCGAGGGATCCCGCTCGGTCACGGGGTAACGGAGAACGTCGTCGTCGCCGTGACGCGCGGATCGAAGGAGCCGTGATCGACCGCGACGAATTCGGCGACGAGCTCGTGCGTCCCCGGCCGGGTCGACACATCGGCGGTCAGCCCGGTCGACATCGAAACGAGGCCACCGTCGAGGTAGAGGTGGATGTGTCCCTCGTTCGGTACCAGCCGGAGTGAGATGAACGGAACCACGTGGCCGCCGACGAGGGTCATGACGACGTGCACCGTCGCGGGATCCCCGTGGAGCGTCTGACCTGTCGCCGGCGATGCGATCGCGAGCCGAGCTCGAGGGGCGGCTCAGCGTCGGGCGCGCTCCGAGCAGGAACGGCAGGATCGTGCCGACGACGAGACAGCCGGTGCCGACGGCCCCGACGCCGATCGCCGCGGCGCGGTTCCACGGGCGCACCGGATGCGTGAACATCCACCCCGCACCGACGAAGGCGCCGATGCCGACGAGGAGGGGACCGACGGCGACGAACGGAGCGGGGCCCGAGACCCCTCGATGCGCGAGCACACCGACGCCGAGGTGAAGCGGCTCAGTGGTCGTCGTAGAAGCCGCCGCCGGACTTCCGCCCGAGACGACCGGCGGCGACCATCCGGCGAAGGAGCGGCGGAGGCGCGTACGCCGGCTCGCGGAACTCGTCGTGCAGGACGTCCGCGATCTGGAGCACGGTGTCGAGCCCGATCAGATCCGCGAGCCGCAGCGGTCCCATCGGGTGGTGGAGACCAAGGGTGATCGACGCGTCGATATCCTCGCGCGTCGCGAACCCCGACTCGAGCAGACGGATCGCGGCGCACAGGTACGGGATCAGCAAACGATTCACGATGAACCCGGCTTCGTCGCGAGCGACGACGGTCGTCTTCCCCAGACGTTCCGCGAACGAACGGGCGAATCCGATCGTCTCGTCGCTCGTCAGGAGCGACGGTGTGACCTCGATCAGGGTCATGACCGGCGGCGGGTTGAAGAAGTGCAGGCCGATCACCTGGTCCGGGTGCGACGTCGCAGCCGCGAGTGTCGCGATCGGGATCGAGGAGGTGTTCGAGGCGAGGACGGCGTCGGGCTTCACGACGCCGTCGAGGGCGCGGAAGATCGCGAGCTTCTGCTCGCGATCTTCCGTCGCCGCCTCGATCACGACGTCGACGTCGCCGAGATCGACGACGTCGGTCGTCATCCGGATGCGCGCGAGGACATCGTCTCGGCTCGAGGCCTCGAGCTTGCCGCGCTCGACGGCGCGGCCGGTCGAGGCCTCGATGCGCGCACGGCCGCGCGCGAGGAGGTCGTCTGTCGGCTCGGTCACGACGACGTCGATGCCGGCGCGCGCGACGACCTCCGCGATCCCCGAGCCCATCTGCCCGGCGCCGATCACGCCGACGATGCGGACGTCCGCGGCTTCCACGACGTCTCCCTTCGATCCGACAACGGAGAAGCATAGGGACCGAGCCGCAGGCCGTGCGTCCGGAGGTTCCCTCAGACCTTCCAAGGATCGAAGTCATCGCCGTCGCGTCCGTTCGGCGGCCGCGGTGATTTCGTCGGAGGTCGCGTCGAGCGGCGGCGGAGGACCGCGAAGGCCCCGATCAGGACGGCAACGACCGCGATCACGACCGGGATCGACTTCGAGCTCGTCGACCCCGGAGCGGTGTTCGAAGACGAGGACGCGGTCTGCCCGACGGCGAAGTACGCCGGGCCGCCGACCGAAGCGTGGACGCTCTGCTGCGCCACAGCATCGTCGCTCTCGAGCGCCGTCCACGCCCGCCCGTCGTCGGATCGGAGCACGGTGTCGGTGAAGCCGACACCCTGGAACAGGAGCGGGTACACGAGCCCCAGCTCGCCCTCCGGGGCGAACCGGTCGACCGGCGTGCCGCTCGGCTCGTACGTCGCTTGGACGCGGATCACGTTGCCGGCGATCTGGATGCCGTCGGGGACCTGCGCCCCCTCCCCCGGCGCGAGCGGTGTCGCCCGGAGCAGGATCGAGGTGTCTCCCCGGCGCGGTGCGATCGCCCCGAGGCCGAGCGCGAGGCTGAACTGGAAGTCCTTCGTCGAGAAGACCCCCGGCGCGGAGCCCTTCGTCGCATCGAGCTGGATCGTGAACCTGCCGGCCGCCGGCCGCTGGTTCGTCGAGGCCAGCGCCGGCGGCGGATCGACCCAGCGGTACATCGGCGGCGGCGCGAGGCCGTCGAGCAGGGGCCGCCGGAGCGCCGGATCGAGCGTGCCGCTCAGGAATGCCCCGGCGACGTACGCCGCCACGAGGACGGCGCCGATCGCCGCGACCCGCCGGCGCGAGGTCACGACGCGATCCGGATCGCGGCGATCGGCGCCGTCGCGAACCGCGGCGGCCAGACGACCGCCCGCACGCGCGGCCGGACCCATTCCCAGATCACGCTCATCGCTCGGAGGTTCGCCCCGGGATCGGTGCTGCCGGGCGGCGCGAACGCGAGCCCGCTGCCGTTCGGCAGCGACCCGACGGGCTCGTGGATCCCGAGCGCCGTCGTCGCCACGTCACTCGGCGTGAAGGACGGCGAGGCCGGCAGGACCAGATCGAAGAGCGCCCAGGCGGCCGAGAACCCGGCGAGCGCCGCGGCGCTCATCTCTTCGTCGTAGCGATCCTCGTAGACGCTGCTGGCCCGCTCGAACACCTCGCGTCCCGTCGCGGTCAGTCCCTTCGGGTCGACGTACTCGCTGTCCAGCTTGTCCGACGAGAAGAGCCCAACCGCGACCTGTCCGAGGGCAGCACCGAAGGCCGGCATGCAGTAGCTCGACGACGTCCCGATGTTCGTCACCAGGTGCAGGTGCTCGCGCACCATCGCCCTGCGAAGGGCGATGCCGTCGGCAACGTACGCGGACACGAACAGGACGTCGGGCCGCGAGGCCGCGATCCGGCGAACCTCCGCCGCCGCGTCGAGGTGGTCGGGGTCGTACACGAACCTGCCGACGAACGGGAACCCGAGCTGACGGATCCGCGCGATCGCTCCGTCAGCGACCGACGAGCCGTAGATGTCGTTCACGTTCGCGACCGCCCATCGCAGTGTCGCGGGTGAACGGTGGAGCTTCGGGGCGAGCTGGGACGACACGAAGGAGATCGCATCCTCTCCGAGCTTCTCGCCGCTGGGCGCGACGCGGAAGAACGAACTGCCGCCGCCGTCGGGCGAGGAGGACCCGACCGCGCCGGTCTCCCAGAACAGGAGTCCGCGGCTGGCGGCCTCCGCCGC
>Ga0075424_100001995_pt1 | contig 18376 bp, 17 predicted proteins | sample SoiMethybrSBSTD3_FD_75301 | JGI IMG/M metagenome (GOLD analysis project Ga0075424, IMG submission 75301) | Bulk soil microbial communities from a Populus tree surrounding site in Tennessee, USA - Soil MetaG P. TD hybrid SBSTD3 | ecosystem: Environmental > Terrestrial > Soil > Tree plantation...
AACCGCCACTTTGTCTTGAACAGGCCGAACAGCGCATAGACGACGCCCGCATAGGCAACGAAGGCAGGCAGCACGACGATCAGCAGCGACCAGCGCGCAGCAAGCCCGGCATCCTCGAAACGGATGTAAAAGCTCGCGATCACCGCCAGGGCGGTGGCGATGAGATCGTGCGCCAGGATCAGCCCCATGCGCGGGGTGAAATTCGACAGCCGGATCATGCTCTTGCTCGCCCGCGCCCAGGGCGCGATGCCATCCTTATCGGCCTTTGTAGCATGGCGCCACCTCCGCAGTCGCCCGGATGGCGCGCAGCGAAACCGCGGTCAGCGGTCCCGGATTTCGGCGCTGCGCGCCTCAATCCGGGCTGTGGTCGGCGCGGCGACAAGCGCCTGCTCGACCGCCGCCAGCACCTGGCGCGGCGACATCTCGTCGAGACACTGGCTGTGGCTCGCGATGTGAAGGTCGCAGCCCTCGTTCTGGCAGGGCATGCAGGGCAGCGGATTCTGAACCAGCCAGACATTGCCACGGCGCTGGATCGTGCCGGCGGCCGCCCAAGGTTCGTTCAATCCTGTGGCCGGCCAGGGTCCCCACAGGCGCGGATCGGTCGGACCGAACAGCGCGACCACCGGACATCCGCTCGCCGCCGCCAGATGAGTGACCGAGGTGTCCGGCCCGACATAGAGGCGCGCGAGAGAGAGAAGCGCGGCGATCTCCGGCCAGCCCAATTGGCCGTCGAGGCGGCGCACGAGAGGCGCATCCTGCCAGACCTCGTCGAGATAGGCGCGGTCGTCCGGCCCGCCGGTCGCGATCACGCCGAGGCCGCGCTCGCGCAGCGCATCCGCGAGCGCGCGCCAGCCGGCGCGCGTCCACTGCTTGTAACGGAACATGGGCGCCGCGTGGATCACCGCATAAGGCGCGACGATGACGTTCGCGGCTCGCGAAGAAGCGGTGGGGCACACGACCTCGTTGGCGCGCGCGATGCCGAGCGCATCGGCGATGCGCAGCATCTCCTCGATGCGGTGCACACCAGCGACGGCCGGCACCGCGAGATTCAGCAAGCGGCGCTTGATCCAGTTGCCGGGCCACACCGGGCCGGCATGGCGGCGCGCGGCGAGCAGCGCGAAGAGCGTCGGCCGATCGCCGCTCTGGGTGGAAACTGCGAGGTCGTAGCGCCTGAACAGCCGCATGGCGAGAGCCAGGCTTTGCGCATGCGTCGGCCGCGGCGGCAAGGTCACGACGGCGTCGATGTCCGGATTGCCGTCCAAGATGCCCGCGGTATCCGCGAACACCAGCACGTCGATGCTTGCCTGCGGCCATGCGCGCCGCATGCTGCGGACGAGCGGCGTCGTCAGCAGGACGTCGCCGAGCCGGCGCAACGCCACAACGAGAATGCGCGGCCGCGCCGGCAACGCGAACGGACGGGTGCCGTTACTGGACATTTTTGGCGGCATCGGTCTGTTCGATCAGGCGCGACAGGCCCTGTCGCGCGCGCACGCGATTGCCCTCCAGAAGGTCCGTCAGTTGTTTCTCGTTCTCGGCGAGACGCGAGCGGTCGGTCTCCGGGTGCCAGAGATGCAGCACTCCGGTCGCAAAGCGGCCGTCCTTGCGCAGAACGCCGCTGCGGATGAGCCGGACGAAGATGTCGGAGTCCTCCCGCCCCCAGCCGCTGAAGTTCGAGTCGAAGCCGTCGACCTTGTCGAGATCGCTGCGCCAGAACGCCATGTTGCTGCCGCGCGCGCCGCGCCAGCGCCGGGAGTGGAGCTTGCGCAGGCCGTGGAGTTCCAGATCGAGCAGCGGCGCAAAGCGATTGACGTTGCGGAGCGCGCGCTGGGTGATCCAGTTGGCGAATCCCCACTGCTCCGGCTCAAGCCCTTCGACCAGGATGCGCTCGGTCAGTTCACGCGACAGCAGAATGCGGTTGCCGGTCACGAACCAGCCCGGCTCGGCGAGGCGGCGATGCGCCGCCACGAAATCGCGCCGCGCGATGCAGTCGCCGTCGAGGAAGATGCAGTAGCTGCCGGTGCTGACGCGGATCGCGCGGTTGCGGATCGCGGCGAGGCGAAAGCCGCGATCGGGGTGCCAGACGTGCTTGAGCGGGATCGGCATGCGGGCCGCCCATTCGGTGACGACACGCGCGGTCGCGACGTCGGAGCCGTCGTCGGCCACCAAAACCTCGAAATCGCGGTCGGTCTGGCGCGTCAGCGAGCGCAACACCGCGCCGAGCGCGTCGGCGCGATTGTACGTCGCCACGATCACCGAAATCAGGTCAGCCACGCGGGCGCCCCGCAAGCCAGGCTTTCATGTAACGGTAATATGTCCCTTCAGCGTTGGCCACCGCGAGCAGAAATCCCTCGCGGCCGTCGAGAAAACCGAGGCGCAGCACATAGGCGCGAAAGAACGACCACAAGCCGTGCGTGATGCCGCTGAGGAACGAGACGCGGCGGCCGGCGGCGATCAGCATCTCGGCGCCCGCGCTCGAATAGCGATCGATGCGCGAGATCGCCTCCTCGAGGCGCGTGACCGAAAAGTGCTGGAGCTGCCCGGTCAGCCGTGCCACCGGCCCTTCGCAGATGACCCGCTCATGGACGAGATCGTCGGAGAAGCGCGCCTTGCCGCGCCGGAACAGCCGCAGCACGTGATCGGGAAACCAGCCGGAGTGGCGCATCTCGCGCCCGACGAAACTCGAAAGCCGCGGGATCTCGAAGCCGTCGGCGTGGCCTTCCGCGATCGCGCGCTCGATCTCGCGTGCAAGCGCGGGGGACACCCGCTCGTCGGCGTCGATCGAAAGCACCCACTCGCCCTGGGCGAGCGACAAGGCGAAATTCTTCTGCCTCCCGAAACCCTGCCATTCGTGACGGACGACGCGCGCCCCCTTGGCGGTCGCGATCGCCACGGTCGAGTCGGTGCTGCCGGCATCGACCACGATGCGCTCGTCACAGAACGCGAGGCCCTCGAGACAGGCCGCGATATTCGCCTCCTCGTTTTTGGTGATGATGATGGCGCTCAATCGCGGCAACGGTTTCTCCGGATAAATGATCGGCCGCATTTTCTACGGCGAGCCGGTCTCGGCTCGACCGGAAGATCCTCCGACAGCGACGCTCAGGCTTTGGCGTCTTGGCGACGCGTCGTCGATTTCGAACCTTTGCCCGCCTCCGACGGCTTCCCGGAGCGGCGTACGATGCTGGTGGTCGAGTGGCCGGGAACGAGATCGACCAGGACCACTTGGCCGCCGTCGGCCTCGACCACCTCGCGGCCGACCACCTGCTCCTTGCGATAATCGCCGCCTTTGACGAGCACTGTCGGGCGCAAGCGCCTGATGAGTTCGAGCGGCGTGTCCTCCTCGAACACGATGACGAGATCAACGGCCTCGAGCGCGGCGAGCACATCGGCGCGCGCATGCGCGTCCTGGATGGGACGCCCCTCCCCCTTGAGCCGCCGCGCCGAGGCATCGCTGTTGAGCCCGACCACGAGGCGGTCGCATTCGCCGCGCGCCTTGGTCAGCACCTTGACGTGGCCGGGATGCAGCAGGTCGAAGCAGCCATTGGTGAAGCCGACGCGCAGCCCCTGCGTCCGCCAGGCCCCCACGCGCTCGTCGGCGACCGCCCAATCGAACACGATCTTCTCCTCGGACGCGAGCGCCGCGGCCGGCAGGATGCGCGTGCGCAGCTCCATGGCCGAGGCCGTCGCGGTGCCGCGCTTGCCCACCACCACTGACGCAGCCGCATTGGCGGCGCGCATGGCCGACTCGAAATCGGCGCCCACCGCGAGCAGCGCCGCCAGCGCCGCCACCACGGTGTCGCCGGCTCCCGAGACGTCGCGGATGCGCACCGGATAGGCCGGCACATGGACCGGGCGGGCGCCCTTGACGTGCAGCAGCATGCCCTCCTCGCTCAGCGTCACCAGAACGGCGCGGCTCGCAACCATGCGGCCGAGCTCGGCGGCGGCGGCGGCGATCTCGTCATGCGTTGCCGCCGGGCGGCGGGTCGCCTCGGCGAGCTCCTTGCGATTCGGCGTGATGACGGTCGCGCCTTTGTAGATCGAGTAGTCGAGCGCCTTCGGGTCCACCACCACCGGCTTGCCGAGCTTGCGCGCGCCGTCGATCACGGCGCGGATGACGCGCGGCGTGAGCGTGCCCTTGGCATAATCGGAGATCACGACGGCGCCGATGCGCGGAAGCATCGCCTCGACGAGCTCGACGAGCTCGGCCTCGACATCCGCAGCCACCGGCTGCGAGGTCTCCCAGTCGGCGCGCAGCAGGTGCGTCGAATAGTGCTCGGACACGAAGCGCACCTTGCGGCTGGTCGGCCGCGCCCGGTCGATCACGAGATGCGGCTCGATCATCTTTCGGAACTGGCCGAACGCCGCCTTGATGGCGTGGCCGGTGTCGTCGGCCCCGATCACGCCGACGAAGAGACAGCGCGCGCCGAGGCTCGCCAGGTTGCGCGCGACGTTGCCGGCGCCGCCGATCACCTTCTCGTCCCGCTTCGCCGCGATGACGGGCACGGGCGCCTCCGGCGATACCCGCGAAACCTCGCCGTAGACGAACTCGTCGAGCATCACGTCGCCGACGCAGAGCACGGTCTGCTCGGATATCCGCTCGATGGCTGTTTCGAAGTCGTACATGGGCAAGCCTCGCCTCAGCGATAACGGTCGGCGGTGTCGAGATAGGACACGACGTAACGTTTCACGGCTTCCGCGAGCGGCGTGAAGCCCGCGTTATAGCCGGCGCGGCGCAGGTTTTCGAGCGAGGCCTTGGTGGCGTACTGGTAGCTGTCGCGGATCGCGACCGGCATGTCGACGTATCGAATATTCGGCGCGCGCCGCAAGGCCGCGAACATCGCCCCGATCAGGTCGCGAAAACTCTCGGCCTGGCCGGTGCCGACGTTGAAAATTCCGGAAACTTTCGGCGTGTCCAGCAGCCAGCGCACGACCGCGACGGCATCGTCGACGAAGATAAAATCGCGACGCTGGTCGCCGTCGGCGATCCCGGCGCGGTGCGACTTGAACAGCACCACCGGCTTGCCGCTCTTCGCGTCGTCGAAGCGCTTGGCGATCAGGCTCATCATCTCGCCCTTGTGGTACTCGTTGGGTCCGAAGACGTTGAAAAATTTGAGACCAGCCCATTGTGGCGGCAGCTTGCCGCGTTTGCCCGCGCGGTCGATCACGGCGCGGTCGAACAGGTGCTTGCTCCAGCCGTAGAGGTTCATCGGCTTGAGGCGGGCGAGCGCGGAGGCTGTGTTGTCGTCGACGAACCCTTCCGTCCCGTCGCCGTAGGTCGCGGCCGAAGAGGCGTAGATGAACGGCGTGCGCGTGTCGGCGCACCAGTCGAGCAGACGAAGCGACAGGCGGAAATTGGTGTCGATCACGGCGTCCCCGTCGCGCGCCGTGGTGTCGGAGATCGCGCCCATGTGGATGACCGCATCGAGCTTGCGCCCGTCGAGCCAGCGAAAGAGGCCGGAGGGCGGCACTACGTCGGCGAGCTGACGCTTCTGCAGGTTGCGCCACTTGCCGTCGCTGCCGAGGATATCGTTCACGGTCACGTCGGTCCGGCCGGCCTCGTTGAGGCTTGCGACCACGTTCGATCCGATGAATCCCGCCCCGCCCGTCACCAACAGCATCGCGCCTGTCCGCGGGCCACCGGGCCCGCCCTCCTTTGCCCCAGTCCGAAGACTGGCGCAACATCGCCTCCGACGGGAGGAACCGCGGGCCGGCGACAGGGTTACCGACTTCCTGAATCTCGATTCATTCATTCGCCGATTGACTTGGATCGGCCGAAAATGGCCTATGAAATTTGCCACTCACCTCGGTGCATGCGAACGCGGAGAGGATCAGCGGGTTTGAATGCAACGGCACCCATGCGCGACCGGATGACATCCGGCACGATTTCCCGGCCGGCCGAAGCGGAGCACGCGCCCATCCTGCTGGTTCCATATATGTGGATCGGCGACTTCGTTCGGTGCCAGAGCGTCGTCAAGCTTCTGAACACGCGCTTTCCAAAGAGTCCGGTCGATGTCCTCGCGACCTCGATGGCGGCCCCGCTCCTCGATTACATGCCGGGCGTCCGCAAGGCCGTCGTCTGGGACCTGCCACGCAAGCGTCTCGCCTGGTCACAACATCGCGCCCTCGCCGACCGCCTGCGCACCGAGGGCTATGCCCGCGCGCTGGTGATGCCGCGCACCTGGAAATCAGCGCTCGCGCCCTGGCTCGCCGGCATTGCCGAGCGCACCGGCTTTGCCGGCGAGCTCCGCTTCGGCGTGCTCAACGACATCCGCTGGGGCGAGCGCGCCCTGCCGCGCATGATCGACCGCTGCGCCGCGTTGGCCTTGCCGAAGGGAGCGCGTCTCCCGGCCGCCTATCCGCTGCCGGAGCTGCAGGTTCCGCAAGCCGCCATCGCCGCGTGGCGGCAACGGCTCGGCCTGTCGGATCAAGGTCCGGTCGCCGCCTTTGCGCCGGGAGCGGTCGGTCCGTCCAAGCGCTGGCCCGCCTACGCGGAGGTGGCGCGGCGGCTCGGCGCGCAAGGATTTTCGGTCTGGGTGCTCGGCGGCCCGGGCGAACGAAGCCTTGCTGCCGAGATTGCCGCTGCCGGCAGCCATGTCCGCGACCTCGCCGGCGAAGATCTGCGCAATGCCATCCTGGCGCTCGCCGCTGCCGATGTCGCCATCTCCAACGATTCAGGCCTGTTGCACGTCGCCGCCGCGCTTGGCACGCCGTCGATCGGCATTTTCGGGCCGACCAGTCCATGGCATTGGGCACCGCTCAATCCGCTCGCGGCCGTGATAGAGACAGAAACCGACGTACCATGCCGGCCCTGCCATAAGCCGACCTGTCGCTTTGGGCATCATCGCTGCATGCGCGACATCCCGGCCGATCGGGTGGCGGCCGCGGCGCTCGCCGCGCTCGCGAAGTCCGCGTCCGTCCATGCATAATCGCTCGCGCGCCGCCGCCGGCACGGTTACCAGACCGGCGCAAACTGTTGGATCGAGACCATGCTGACCGACGACATCATTGCCGCTCATTTTCGCCGCTCGCTCGACGTGCTCGAGCGCTCCGCGAGCGACGACAAATTTCGGGCTGCTCTGCTCGCGATCGCTCAATCAGTGGAAAAAACCTTTCGCGACGGCGGCAAGGTGATGCTCGCCGGCAACGGCGGCAGCGCCGCCGATGCTCAGCACATTGCCGGCGAATTCTTGTCGCGCCTGCGCTTCGATCGCAATCCGCTGCCCGCAATTGCGCTCACCACGGATTCATCGGTGCTCACCGCGGTCGGCAATGATTACGGCTACGAGCAGGTGTTCGAGCGCCAGCTGCGCGGCCTCGGCCGAGCTGGCGATGTGTTCATCGCGATCTCGACGTCCGGCAAATCACCGAACGTGCTCGCCGCGCTGCGCGCCGCGCGCGAGATCGGAATCGCGACGGTCGGCTTCACCGGCGCGGCCGGAGGCGCCATGCGGCCGCTCTGCGACATGGTGCTCGCGGCGCCGAGCGATGACACACCGCTGATCCAGCAGATCCACATCACCGCCGCGCACGCCATCTGCGAGATGGTGGAGCAGCGATTGTTTGGGAAAAAATAGCGAGCTACGGCTTTCCCACCAGCACGCGGTGCAGCGACTCGATTCCCGAGCGCGGATCGTTCTGGAAATAGGTCAGCCCGTGTTGGCGCATCAGGCCCTTGTCGTCGAGGCCGTTTGCCGCGCCGGTCATGATGATCATATCGACGCGGAAATCGTCATAGACGAACGGCTTTCCAGCCATCCGGCAGGTGACCTTGAAGTCGCAGGCGACCGGCCCCGGGATCGCGGCGATGCGCGCCGCCTCCTCGCGCGCGACCTGCGCATGGGCATAGAACTCGGCGCGATAGGCCGGATCGAACAGGATCAGGAGCGGCTCGATCCGAGCCGTCGCGACCAGCCGTAGCACCAGGATCAGCACGATCGCTGCGCGGGCGGCGTCGACGCCAAAGCGTCGCGCGAACGTGGTCGCGCCGGCACGGTCGAACGCGACACCCAGTCCGACCGCCGACGCGATGACGAGATCGAACTGGGCATTGTCGAGGATGTCCTCGCCGGTCCACTGCAGCAGAAATGCCGCGAACGCGATGCCGATATAGAGGCCGGTGAAACGCGCCGCGAAGGTTTTCCTCTCGCTCCAGGCCCAGATCGCCCACAGCGCGACGGCCGGCAGAATCCATTGCGCGCGCCCAATGCCGCTGATCGCGCGCATCAGCCGATGGGGCCGCGGCGTGAGCAGGTTCGTCACGAAGACGTCGCCATAGATAGCGACGCAGACCGCGAGGCCGGCGATCCCCGCCGCGATGCCGATGGCGGCCGGACGCAGCGCGCGCCGTCCATCGCGCAACAGCAGCCAGACCAGGACCGTCGCCGGAACCGCGATGATGTTGTGCTTCCAGAAACCGGCCGCGACCATGAGCAGGATCGGCGGTTCGGCCGACTTTCCGGCCTTGTCGCGGACGAGAAACCACAGCAGCGCCCCGAGCATCACGAATTGGCCGGCAAGCTGCGGGTCGTTCATGCCGACGAAGCGATTGTAGGAGCGCGCCATGGTGGCGACGAACCAGAAGCCCGCGAGCGCCGCTCCCGCCCGTCCGGCGCCGAGCTCGCGCACGATCCGCGCGATCAACAGGCCAAGTCCCAGGGTCGCCAGCAGCGACAGGACGCGCCCGACATAGAGCGCGTCTCCGAAAATTTTTCCGAGATAGCCGAGCGCGTAGAACGAGAGCGGGGGGTAATTGTTCACGATGAGCGTGTCGGTCGACGGATAGAGCGTGCCCCCGCTCGCCGCCGCATCGGCATGGTAGGCGTTCCATCCTTCGTTCTGCGCGATCTCAATCGGAAATTGGGCGCGCCACAGCGGCCAGACGAGAAAATACAGCGCGAGCAGCGCCACGAGCGCGATCTGCGCCCTGGTGTCGAAGCGAGCGAGCAGGCTCTTCATCGCGCCGATCTCACGACAGGCCCCGCAGCGCGTCGATCACGTCGCGCGGCTCCGGCATGGCACTCTTGCCGCCGACGATGGCGATCGGTCCGCGGCCCATGGGTCCGGTCAGGCCAGGTTCGCTGCCGATGAAAATGCCGACCAGCGGCACGCCGATCGCGGCCGCAAGATGAAGGAGCCCGGTGTCGACGCCTGTCACGAACTGTGCGCCGGCGATCAGGCGCGCAACATCGTCGAGCGGACGCAGGTCGGGGACGCGCGCATTCGGAATTTGGGCCGCGATGCGCTCGCTGCGCGCGCGCTCGCTCGGCGTCCCCCAGGGCAGCAGCAGCTCGAGGCCGCGATCAGTCAGCGCGCGACCGAGCGCGATCCAGTGCGCTTCCGGCCATTGCTTGCCGGGGCGTGCCGTCGCATGGAGCAGCATGCCGTAGCGCGCGGGCGAGGCGCCGGCGAGGCGCGCGCGATCAAGGCCGAAATCGATCGCACCTTCCGGCGCATAGGCGAGCGCGAGCGCGGTGAGCGTCCGGTTGCGCTCGATCGCATGCAGCGCGCGCCCAACGTAGTGCCGCACGTCGTAGAAGGGACAGGCCAGGCGCTCGCGGATGCTGTCGGTATCGTAGCCGTGCCGGCGTCCGCGCGCGAGCCGCGTCATGACGGCGGTGCGCAGCAGCCCTTGGGTATCGATCACCTCATCGTACCTGCGCGAACGAATGGTCCGCACGAATCCGCTGATGTCGCTCCAAGTCGATGCTTTGAGCAACGCGCGACGCCAGCGGCGCGAGGCGACGGGAATGACCTCCTCGACCGCCGGATGGAGCCGGACGAGCGGCGCGAAGGCCTCCTCCACGACCCAGCAAAAGCGCGCGTCGGGACGGTGCCGCCGCGCCTCGCTGATCGCGGGCATATGATGGATCACGTCGCCCAGCGACGAAGTCTTGATGAACAGGATGTCGGACATGAAACCGCGGCGCGCGACGAAGCTGCAAGGCTCTTATACGGCGGCCATCCTCTTGTCACCGTGGCGCCGGCACAAGCTGAGTGCCGATTCGGATGCGATGGGAACGCGCGACGGTGTAGTCGCAGATGCAAGTTCCGTCCGGCCGTCGGTGCCGGAGACTCGCGCGACCTCGACGCCGTCGTCCCACCATGCGCTCGCCCGGAAGCGCAAGCTCACGGCTCTACCCCGTTGAGACGCATCGGAAAATCCGATTTCGCTTGAAATGCCGGGCGCCACCGGGCAAGGAACCGGTATGGCCGATGCACTGGGCGCGCGGATGATGGGAACCGATTTCAAATCCCTGCTCGCGGATCGCGACGGGACGGCCACGCTGGTGCGCCGTCTGTTCACCGAAAACGCGCTCGGCCATTGGCGGCTTTATTCCGTCGCTTTCGTGCTGATGGCCATTGCCGCTGCCTGCACGGCGGCGAGCGCCTATCTGCTGGGCAGCGTGATCAATCAGGCCTATGTCGACCGCAACTTCGCCGGCGTGGTGACGCTCGCTGTGGTGATCGCTGTCCTGTTCGCCCTCAAGGGCGCGGCGACCTACGGGCAGGCCGTCATGCTGTCGCGCATCGGCTGCCGCATCGTCGCCGACAACCAGCGCCGGATGCTCGACAAGCTTCTCAACGAGGGACTCGGATTCTTCGGCGCGCGGCATTCGAGCGAGTTCCTGGCGCGCCTGGCGGCCGGCGCCGGCGCGGCAAGCGCCGTCATCAACCTGCTGATCACCGCCTTCGGCCGCGATCTCCTTTCGCTGATCGGGCTGGTGGCCGTGATGGTGGCGCAGGATCCCGTGATGTCGCTGATCACCCTGGTCGTGATTCCTCCCGCGATGCTGGTGCTGCGCAAGCTGGTGCGGCGCATCTACGCCATTGCACGGAGCCAGTTCACGAGCGGCGCGCGCATCCTCGAGACCCTGCAGGAGACGGTGCAGGGCATCCGCATCGTGAAGGCCTTCACGCTCGAAGAGCACATGCGCCGCAAGTTCGATCAAAGCGTCGCCGCCGTCGAGCACGAATCCGTGAAGATGGCGCGCGTCGCCAATCGCGCAAGCCCGCTCATGGAAACGCTCGGCGGCATCGCGGTCGGCATCGTCGTCATTTATGGCGGCTATCGCGTGATCGAAATGGGCGCCACGCCAGGCGAGTTCTTTTCCTTCATCGCCGCATTCTTGCTCGCCTACGAACCGGGCAAACGGTTGGCGAAGCTTAACCTCGACCTCAACAGCAGCCTGGTCGGCGTGCGTGTGCTGTTCGAGATTCTCGACAGCCCGGCCACCGAGCCGATGGAGGATGGATTGCCGCCGCTGGCGCTGACCGACGGCCGCGTCGAGTTCGCCAATGTGAGCTTTGCCTACCGCCCGGGCGAGCCGGTGCTCAGGGCCATGTCCTTCGTCGCGGAGCCGAGCAAGGTGACCGCGCTGGTCGGGCCGTCCGGCAGCGGCAAGTCCACCGTGCTCAATCTTATCCTGCGGTTCTATGATGTGCAGGCCGGCAGGATCACCATCGATCGGCACGACATCGCGGCGGTATCGCGGCGCTCGCTGCGCCGGCAGATCGCCTATGTCGGGCAGGACATCCAGCTATTCAGCGGCTCGATCCGCGACAACATCGCTTTCGGCAAGTCGGGCGCGAGCGAAGCCGAGATCGTCGCCGCCGCGCGCGCCGCGCATGCCCATGATTTCATCAAGACTTTCCCATTGGGTTACGATTCTCCGGTCGGCGAGCACGGGACGCAGCTTTCCGGCGGACAGCGCCAGCGCATCGCCATCGCCTGCGCGTTGATCAAGAACGCGCCGATCATCCTGCTCGACGAGGCGACCGCCGCGCTCGACTCCGAATCCGAACGGCTCGTGCAGGACGCGGTGGCCGAGTTGTGCAAGGGCCGCACCACGATCGTGATTGCGCACCGGCTGTCGACCATCATGCATGCCGACCGCATCCTTGTATTGGAAGGCGGCCAGATCGTTGAATCGGGCCGGCACGAGGAGCTGCTGCGGCGCGGCGGACGCTATGCCGCCTTCTATCGCCTGCAGTTGCAGCACGGGACGAAAGAACCGGTCGCTGCCGCTGGCTGATCGCACGAAAGCGGCCCGAATCGAGCGGCATTGACGGCGGCGACCCAGCCGTTTATGCCGCAGCATCCTTGGGCCAGCCGCCTCATCGAGCCCCGTTACCCCCACGCCAATCGAGCGACATTAATCATGAACGCAGACGCCAGTCGTTACGTCATTTCCCCTCCCCCGCAGGCCGCGCTGGCGGTCGCCGGCTCGAACAAGCTCTTTCCGGTCCGTCGCATCTGGTGTGTCGGGCGAAACTACGTCGAGCATATTCGCGAGATGGGCCAGGACGAGCGCTTGCCGCCGTTCTATTTCGCCAAGCCTGCGGATGCCGTCGTGCCCGACGGAGCGACGGTGCCCTATCCCTCGCTCACCAAGGACATGCATCACGAGGTCGAGCTCGTCGTGGCGCTCAAGAGCGGCGGCCGCAACATCAGGGTCGAGAAGGCGCTCGACACGATCTGGGGCTATGGCGTCGGCATCGACCTGACGCGGCGCGACTTGCAGATCGCCTCGCGCAATCAGCAGCGCCCGTGGGAGATCGGCAAGGCATTCGACGCCTCGGCGCCGTGCGGCCCGTTGCGGCCCGCCTCGGAGATCGGCCATCCCAAGAAGGGACGCGTCACGCTCAAATGCAACGGCAAGGTCCGTCAGGACGGCGATCTCGATCAGATGATCTGGAACGTTCCGGAGATCATCGCCAACCTGTCCGAGATGGTCGAGCTCGCGCCCGGCGACATCGTCATGACCGGCACGCCATCCGGCGTGGCCGCGACGGTCGCCGGCGACAAGCTGGAATGCGAGATCGAAGGCGTCGGCAAGCTGACGGTGACGATCGGCCCGCCATTGAAATGACGCTCATCCGCGGCGCTTGGTCGCTTGTCAACGAGGCGCCGTTACGTGAGGATTGCGGCATAAATTGAATGCAATTCGACGTGAGCGCATCCCCATGAATGCCTTTGCGCGATCGCTGCGTGCCATAGCCACCGTGTTCGCGCTCTCCATGGTTTGCGCGGCGACGGCCGGCGCGCAGCAGTGGCCCTCGCGGCCGATCACGCTCGTCGCAGCCTTTCCACCCAACACCACGACCAATTACGGAGCGCGTGCCATCGCGCAGGAGCTCTCGACGGTTCTGGGCGAGCCGGTGGTCGTCGAAACGAGAGCCGGAGGCGGCGGCGTTGTCGCATCGGTGGCGGTCGCAAAGGCGCCGTCGGACGGTCACACGCTGCTGATGACCACGATCGGCCCGGCCGTTCTGCGCCCGCTCATTGATCAAAAGATCTCGTACGACCCTGTCGCCGATTTCACGCCGATCGCGCTGGTCGGAGACGCGCCGAACGTGATCGCGGCAAGCGCTAAATCGGGATTTGCCAGCATCCAGGACGTCGTTGCATACGCCAAGAAGAACCCTGGAAAGGTCACGGTCGGGCATCCCGGCGTCGGCACCATGGGTCACCTCGTTGCTTTGTTGTTCGCGGCGGAAGCCGAGATCGACGTGAATTTCATCAGCTATCAGGGCGCACCGGCGATCCTGTCCGATCTGGCGGGCGGCCACATCGACATCGGGGCAATCGCCTTCGGCGTCGGCGCGGACACCGCAAAAATTCTCGCGGTCACGACGGAAGAGCGGCTCGACTTCCTGCCGGACGTGCCGACCATGAAGGAAAGTCATTATCCCAATGTGTTCGGCACGACATGGAGCGCGATCTTCGCGCCCGCCGGTCTGCCGGACGAGATCGTTGCGAAGCTCAACACCAGCATCAATGACTTCGTCGGCCGGGACGAGATCCGCAAACAATTTGCCAAGGTCGGCTATCGCATTCTCGGCGGGACGCCGCAGCGCCTGCGCGAGCGCATGACCGATGATCGCGCCAAGTGGTCGAAAGTGATCGCGGCGGCGAAGATCACCGGCGAGCAATAATACGAGACTGCATTGAGGATCGTTGTCGGCGTCTGCGTGCCCGGGACTTGTGCAATATCCCGTGCTGCTTGCATTGTGGAAGGCGCGCAATTTGGCGTAAGTTCCCGCATGCGGTCATTTGCACGGCTGGCCAAACTGATCGTTGCAGTGCTGCCGCTCGCTTGGTTCGGAGCGGCGAGCGCGCAACCGTGGCCGTCAAAACCCATTGAGCTGGTGGCGGCATTCCCGGCGGGCTCGGCATCGGACCACGCCGCTCGCGCCATCGCGCGCGACCTTTCGAGCGTGCTCGGTCAGCCGGTGGTCGTCGAAAACAGGCCGGGCAGCGGCGGTGCCATCGCTTCGGCCGCAGTCGCGAAAGCGGCGCCCGACGGATATACGCTTCTCGTGACCGCCATCGGTCCCGCCGTCCTGCGTCCCCTGATCGATGAAAAGGTGACTTACGACACGATCAACGATTTCACGCCGATCGTGCTCGTCGGCGAGACTCCGAATGTGTTGGTGACAGGTCCCAAATCGCATTTCAGCAGCGTCCAGGATGTCGTGACGTTTGCCAAACGAAGCCCGGGTCAACTCACAATCGGGCATCCGGGAGCAGGCACGATGGGGCATCTGGCCGCGCTGCTGTTCGCGGCCGAAGCCGGCATCAGCGCGAATTTCGTCGCCTATCAGGGATCGCCGTTGATCCTATCGGACCTTGTGGGCGGGCACATCGACCTCGGCTCGATCGCCTATGGCGGCGGAGCCGGTGCGGTAAGAATTCTCGCGGTCACCACGGAGGAAAGGCCGCGCTTTCTGCCCGATGTTCCGACCATGAAGGAAAGCAATTTTCCAAATGTCATCGCTTCGACCTGGCACGCGGTTTTGGCCCCAGCAGGGCTTGCACCCGACGTCGTGTCGACGCTCAACAGGGCGATCAATGCTTTCCTGAAGAAGGAAGAGACTCGCATGCAATTTGCTGCGGTCGGTTATGGTCTCCTCGGAGGAACGCCGGAGCGCCTGCGAGCGCGGATCGCCGCGGATCGCGCCAAGTGGTCGGTCGTCATCAGGTCGGCTAAGATCGCGGTCGATCACTAGAGCGCGCCCGATCCAATCGGAATGCGCTCTGGATTCGTCTATTTGGTCGCATCCTCTGCGGCGAACCGGTATTCACTCCGCCGGAAATGCCCTGGCACGGACGTTTGCTCCCATGATCGGAAGGTCGATCGATATCCCGACGCCGCACGGTGTCATGGACGCCTATGCGGCGCACCCTGACGACGGCAAGGCATACCCGCTGGTGATCATCTTCATGGATATCTGGGGGCTGCGGGAGGAGCTTTTCGGCCTTGCGCGGCGCGTCGCCGCCGACGGCTATTATTGCCTGGTGCCGAACCTGTTCTATCGCGAGGGCAAGTTTCGCTACGAGCCTCGCAACGCCGAAGGCCGGACGGTGTCGTTCAACACGCTTCCGGAGGACGTCCAACGCGACATGCGCGCGCGTGCGGAACGGCTCAATCGGCGGACTTTACGCGCCGACGTCGCGGCCATCCTCGACTTCTGCAAGCGCGAGGCGGTGCGCGACGGAGCGGCGGGCTCGATCGGCTTCTGCATGGGCGGGCGGGAAGCGTTCTTCACAGGCCAGGAATTCCCCGACCGCTTTCGCGCCACGGCGAGCCTGCATGGCTCGCGGCTTGTGACAGAGGCCGACGATTCGCCGCATCGCCTCGCCCATCGAATGCGAGGAGAGGTTTATTGTGGTTTTGCGGAGTTCGACCGCGGCGCGCCGCCCGAGCGCGTCAGCCAGCTCGAACAGTGCCTGCGGGCGGTGCCACGCCTGACATGCAAGGTGCAGACGCATCGTGGCGCCCGTCATGGTTACGCGCTGCCCGATCGCGACGTTCACGACCATGCAGCCGCCGAAAAGGATTGGACCGAGATATTTTCCATGCTGCGGCGCCAGCTCGGCAACGGCGCATGAGGTCGAATAGTTGGACGCAACCATACGGCAAGCCACAAAACCCTCGAGCGAACACGCCTTCGATCTTGCGCTAGCCGCTGCGGGCTTTTGCACGTGCCATTGCGATGAACGCCTTGATGACCGTCGCGCCCTCATTTTTTCGAAACACCACGACATGATCCGAAGAGCGATTGGCTTTCAGGATTTTGCGGAACACGACCCCTGGTATCCCGATACGCGTGAGAGATTCCGAAAGCACGCCCAACCCCATTCCCGCCGCCACTGAGATCAGCACCGAGAAAGCGTCGGGAACGCGCGCGACAATCCGTACCGATGCGCCGCTCGGGGTGACGGCTGCAATGTTTCCCCAGAAACCGATTTCCATATCGAGCAGCGTCGCAACGAACGGTTCGCCGGCAAGCATCTCCGGATCGATCGCGTTGCGCGACGCGAGCCGGTGACCTTCGGGTATGGCAAGCCACAATGACTGGCGATCGACGATGAATCCCGTGAGGCCCGCAGGATAGCGTTGGGGAGCGCGCGTAAAGCCGACGTCGAGTGTGCCGTCGATCAAAGCCTTCATCTGCGGGAACGTTTCCATCTTGCGAACCTGGAACGAGACGTCCGGATGCGCGTCCTTGAACTCGAGGATCGAGGAAGCGACATAGCCCTTGCAGGCGGCCGAGAGCACATATCCCACCGCGATTGATCCCAGCTCGCCTCGCGCGACCCGGCGTCCGACGAGCTCGGCCTGGTCGGCCTGTTGGAGCGTTGCGCGTGCTTCCTCGAGGAAGCGCTTGCCGACATGCGTGAGCGCGACGCTGCGGGTCTTGCGGGTGAAGAGCTGGGCCCCGAGCATCGTCTCGAGCGCCTGGATCTGCGCGCTCAGCGTCGGCGTCGCGATATTGAGCTTCGCCGCCGCGCGCGAGAAGTGCAATTCGTCCGCGACGGCAACGAAATACCTGAGATGGCGGAGCTCCATAGGCGAGATTATGAGTCTTGGCCTCACAAAGTCAAAGACCAGACTTAATGACAGGTCTTCCTGGCATAAGACATTCTTAGGTTGTGCGGAGCGAGTCCGTGGCGATCGACGCTCTGCCGGATGAAGGCCTGCGCCTTACAACAATGCAGGCCCCAGGGGACCAAACGATCGCCATCGCGTTTGGCTTTTTGCCGGACGTCCTGACGCTCGTTGGCCCATTCCGAGGCCAGCGGTGGTTATCTTGAGGGTCGCACTTTTCCAGTCACGCCGCTCGAGACAAGCCGAGCATCGGTCAAGGAATGACGGCCATGGACGATAAAGCCCCCGCGTTCGCCAGCAATGTTCTGCCGTTTCAGGCCAACGAACCCCGGAAAAACCCAGGCTCTTCTGCGAACGCAACCGGCGATTGGATCGACAATGGGCCATCGCCGGATGAGAGCCTGCGGATGATACGGGCATTCTTAGGCATCAAGAACAGGAAATCCCGCCAGAATTTTCTTGAGCTGCTCGAAGGCGTTTCGCGAACGCCGGGCCAGGCGGCCGGACCCCTCAACAAATAGCGCCACGATGCTCGACATACGCCCGCCGGAAGCCGGCACCTCCCCGATGAGCACCGCGCGTGACGCGGTGCCCTACGCTTTCCTGTCGCCGTTGTCACGCGGCCAGCGCGGTCGAACCATGCAGCGCGTCCAGGAGGCGCTGCGGGACGCGATCGTCACCCTGGCATTGGCTCCGGGCGAGTTCATCGACAAGGAAGCGGTCTGCAACCGGCTTGGCGTCTCGCGCTTTCCCGTCTCCGAAGCGCTGGGGCGCTTGGCCGACGAAGGCCTGGTGGAGGTGCTTCCGCAGCGTGGCACGCGGGTGAACCGGATCGACATTGCGGCCTGCCGCCAGGCGAGCTTCATCCGCCGCGCGCTCGAGGTGGAGGCGACGGGAGCGATCGCGCCACGCATCGACGATGGTTTCATTGCGCGGCTCGCGAGCAATCTGCTCGAGCAGAAGCGGGCGGTGGAGAAAGCCGACGCGCGGCTGTTTTTCCGGCACGACGCTGCGTTTCACGACGTGCTGTTGTCCGAGCTTGGTTACGATCGCGTCAAGCTCGCGGTCGAGGCGGCACGCGGCAACCTTGATCGGGTACGGCATCTTCTCCTGCGTACGCCACAGCGGCAGGCTCAGAGCTATGAGGAGCACGTCGTCATCGCCGAGGCGCTGAAGAATCGCGATGCCCAAGCGGCCCGCCGGGCAATGCAGCAGCATCTCGACAATGCGCTGGCCGATATCGAGGCGCGCGCCGCCAAGAATCCGGAAATCTTCGCGACCGAGGCGTTCGCCGTCCTCTGACCTTCGCTGCCGATGCGGGCGCAGGCCCGCGGATCACGAGATGAGAGCGGCCGAAGCCCGCGAGGACTTCGGCCGCTCTCATGCTCGTATTGGCGCTTTGCGGGCGCCCGGCGGAATCAGCTCAGCCCTTCCGCCTTGAGCGCCTCTTGGACCTTGGGGCGCGCGGCCACGCGGTCCATGTAGGC